>JAEEGL015290587.1_pt1 | contig 17718 bp, 13 predicted proteins | sample 9134231 | NCBI WGS metagenome assembly JAEEGL01 (sample SAMN16246548, study PRJNA631951) | gut metagenome | biome: gut microbiome; feature: rumen; material: fiber-attached | host: Bos | place: Iran: Karaj | collected 2018-10 | reverse complement strand
CGAATTTTTCGGGGATGGGATAAGGAGAATTCACTTCTTCCAGCGTGCCGTCGATCTGCAGGTTGTTGTTATCCACGAACACGGTAAGCGTGTTCAGGTGCTTTGCAGCGGCGAACATGGCCGCCTCCCACACCTGGCCTTCTTCGATCTCGCCGTCGCCAAGAACGGTGTAAACGCGGAACTTATCGCCCTGCAGTTTGCTCGCCAGCGCAAAGCCGACGGCGGCGGAAACGCCCTGCCCCAGAGAACCGGTGCTCATATCAACGCCCGGCACGTGGTTCATATTGGGATGGCCCTGCAGATAAGAATCGGATTTACGCAGGGTTTTGAGATCCTCCACAGGGAAATAGCCGCGGTTCGCCAGCGCCGCGTACAGCGCGGGAGCAGCATGGCCTTTGGAAAGCACGAAACGGTCGCGGTCCTCTTTTTTCGGATCCGCGGGATCGATGTTCATCTCTTTGAAATAAAGGTAGCTCAGCAGCTCGGCAATGGAAAGGGAGCCGCCGGGATGGCCGCTTTTCGCGTTATAGGTACCCTCGATGATGCCCATACGGATCTTCACCGCGGTTACTTCAAGTTGTTTCTTCGTTGATGCATCCATATTGAAAACTCCTTTACTGTTCTTTCAGTCGGGACAAAAACTGCTCAAAATAATCGGGAAGGGGCGAATCGAATTCAAGGTATTCGCCGGTAACAGGGTGCGTAAAGCCCAGTTTTTTCGCGTGCAGGCACTGGCCCTGCAGCCCGTGGGTATTCTTTTCACCGCCGTAAACGGTATCCCCTGCTACGGGGTGCCCCAGCGCCGCTGCGTGTACGCGGATCTGGTGGGTGCGGCCCGTTTCAAGCACGAAGCTGCAGTAATCAAAGCCTTCGTAGCTGCGCAGCACCTCGTAATGCGTAACGGCAGGGCGGGCGTTGATGCCGTTTACCGCCTGCTTTTTACGGTCGGTACGGCTGCGGCCCAAAGGAAGCTCAACGCTCCCCTTCTGCCGCGGCAGGTGCCCCACGGTAACGGCGCGGTACTCGCGGGTGAAGCTGTGGTCTTTGATCTGCGCAGCGAGCCCCGCGTGGGCGACGTCGTTTTTGGCGACGGCCAGCAAACCGGAGGTATCTTTATCGATGCGGTGCACGATGCCGGGGCGGATCACGCCGCCGATGCCGGAAAGCGAACCGCCGCAGTGGTACAGTAACGCGTTTACCAAGGTGCCGTCCGGCCAGCCGGGGGCGGGGTGCACAACCATGCCCTTGGGCTTGTTCACCACGAGCAGGTCGCCGTCTTCATACACGATATCCAGTGGAATATCCTGCGGTACGGCTTCAAGTTCCACCGGATCGGGCACGAACACGGTGATCTCGTCGCCAACGCGGACCTTATCGCTTTTTTCGGCGGTTTTGCCGTTTAATATCACGCTGCCCTCGTCGATCAGCTTCTGCGCCATACTGCGCGAAACCGACGGCAGCATCTCCGATATGGCTTTATCGAGCCTCTGCCCGGCACATTCTTCCGGCGCCAGCATGGATTCTTCAGTCATTCGGCGCATCCTCTTTCGGGGGCTTTTTGCGGTCCCGGACCAGATCGCAGATCAGGTAGATCATCACCGCGAAGCAGGCGCAGGTGATCAGGCAGTCCGCAAAATTAAAGACCGGGAAATCAATGAATAAGGTGTGAATGTAATCAATCACATAGCCGCGGGTAAGGCGGTCCAGCTGGTTCCCCGCCCCGCCGGCGATGATCAGCGGCACGCAGATATCGTAGATCAGCGGCTTTTTTTTGATCAGCGCCAGAGCAAGCACGCCGCCGACGAGCGCAATACCGGTTATTACCGTAAGCACCGCGGTGGAGGATGAGAACATGCTGAACGCCGCGCCGGTATTCCGCGTATAGGTAAAGCCCAGAACGCCTTTGATCAGAACGAAGGTGCCTTTTCCCATCAGGCGGGCTTCGGCGACCTGTTTCAGGAAGGCGTCAAAAACGATGAGCACGGCGATCACAGCCATCTGGATGCCGAACCGGAGCCATCTCTTTTTATTCTCTGTCAATTCCGGCCCCCCCTTTCGGCGGTGCAAATTATCTTCTTTTTCTTCTCTTTCTTCTGCCGCCGCTTTTTTCTTCGGGAGCGGTTTTGGGTTCGGGAATATCTTCGAACACGCTGAAATCGACGTCGAAACCGTCGGCAGGCGCTTTTTCTTCGGAAATCTCAGCGGCGTCGCCGGGTTCCTCGTCGAAGGACTCTTCTTCGGCTGCGGCCTCAGGTTCTGCAGGCGCGGGCGTTTCGTTTGAATCGCCGAGCTCGTCAAAAGAATCGAAATCGTCAAAGCCGTTCAGGTCTTCTTCTGAGAAGGAAGGCGTTTCCTCTGCGGGTGTTTCTTCCGCAGGTGCTTCTTCAGCGGGCACTTCATCCGCGGCTGGAGCTTCCTCAACGAGAGCCTCTTCTGCAGCCTGCGCCTTTATGTTTTCATTGCGGATCGCGGTGATCTTATTGCTGATCGCAAGGGTGATCTCTTTATCGAGCTCGTCGAAATCGTCGAAATCGTTAAAGTCGTCGAAATGATCGAAGGTTTCGGTCGGCTGCGCCTCCGCAGCGGAAGCTTCTTCAGCCACAGGTTCTCCGGCAACCGGTTCTTCGGGCACGGGCTCTTCAACCACAGGCTCTTCAACCACGGGCTCTTCAACCACGGGCTCTTCAACCACGGGCTCTTCAGCCTCGGGTTCTTCAACTACAGGCTCTTCAGCAACAGGTTCTTCAACCACAGGTTCTTCAACCACAGGTTCTTCAACCACAGGTTCTTCAACCACAGGTTCTTCAGCCACGGGCTCTTCGGCAACGGGCTCTTCAACGGGTTCGGCGGCTTCATCTTCGTTGATATCGTCAAAGCTGTCGAAATTCTCGTCTGCGTCCAGATCGGCGAAATCGTCGAACGTATCGGCGGCGTCTTCTGCCAGATCGGAGAAATCCGTGGGCACTTCCGGCTGCGGTTCGGCGATCTCTTCGTTCTGCTCTGCGGCGGGCTGTTCAGCGACAGGTTCGTCGTCCGCTTCGTCAATAAACGCACGGTCGGGTTCAACGGCGGCTGCGTCCTCTGCGATGCGGGAGATCGCGTCGACAGCTTCATGGACCGCGTTTACGGCGGCAGACGCCTCGGCAGCTTTTTTCTCAGCTTCTGCGGAGGCGGCTTCGGTGTTCACCGTGGCTCTGCCGGCGATCATGAAGATGCGCTGTTTCGCGGCTTCCACCGCTTTGTTCGTATCGGTATTCGCGGCGTCCACGGCTGCTTTCACGCTGTCGGCGGAAAGGGAGAACTCCGATTCCATGGGCACGAAATCGCTCTGGGAGGACTGCATCGCGTTAAAGGACATTCTGGGCGCTTTCACTTCGGAAAGATCGGGCACGTCCACGGCGATATTGTTCACACCGAGATCGCGGGCCACCTGGACGGGATCCTCGACCGGCTTTTCGGGCACGGCGGGCTTTTCGACCTTGATGGGCGGGATCTTGCCGATATCCGTCTGATTGATGGAGGCGGGATCGGGGTTATATTCGGGATGCGGCACGTTCATCGAAATATCGATGCCGTTCATCTTCAGCAGCTTCGCTGCGTCAACGCCCATGGGAAGGGGTTCCACTTCGGTGGGCATGGATACGGAGTAATTGACGCCGCTGTCGGTAGGCAGCTGACGCTTCACGAGGGAAAGAACCTTTTCGCACTCGGAATTCACCGCGATCAGAAGGGCGGCGGAATTGGTCTGCGACTGACGGAAGTATTCGTTTGCCGCAGCCTCGGCGCGGTCCACACGGTTGTTGGCTTCGTCTTTGGCGTCTTTGAGCATGGATGCGCATTTGCGCTTGGTTTCAACAAGCTTTTTCTCAATGGCAGCGTCCGCTTCGGCAAGGGCGGCGTTAACCTTTTCTTCCGCGCCAGCGCGGGTGGCTTCCGCCTGCTCGGCGGCGTCCAGCGTGATGCGGGCGGCCTTCTGCTGCGCCTCGGTGAGCATGCCGGTGATCTCGGCCTCTACCGCGTCGCGTACGCCGGCGGCGATGCGGGCGGCTTCGTCGTAAAGGGCCTTCGCCTGCGCGATGGTCTCGTTATACTCGGACTGGGTCTTTTCACGTACTTCGTCCACAAACGCCTCGCTGCGGAGTTTTGCCTCTTCATACTTCATGAAGGACTTCTTGTTTGTGGTTTCGATCACGCCCTCCACTTCGGCTTTCGAGGTGGAAAGCAAGTTTTCGGAATTCTCTTTCGCCTGCTGCATGATGGCTTCGGAAGCGGACTTTGCCAGCTCAAGCATCTCACCTGCGCGGTGCTCGGCGTCCGCCAGAAGCGTCTCGCTCTTGAAGCGGGCGTCTTTTTCGGCGTTTTCGGCAAAGGCGCGGGCGTCGGCGGTTTCATCGCGCGTTTGCTGCATCAGTTTTTCGGATTCGGTTTCGGCGATCGAGAGCATCTCAAGCGCCTTATCTTTGGCGTTCTGAATGAGCGTGTCAGCCTCTTCCTTGGCGGCGGTGAGCATCTGCTCGGCTTTCTCGCGCACAGCGTTACGCACCTGCTCGACCTCGTTCTGCGCGTCGGTACGCAGCCGGTCGGCCTCGTTCTGCGCGTCGGCACGAAGTTTTTCAGACTGTTCGTAGGCCTCGAACAGCTCAGACTGCGCCTGCGCTCTCGACTGCACGGCCGCGGCTTCCTGCTCGGCGGCAGCCTTTTTCAGGCCTTCTTCCACCTCTGTTTTTCTGGAGAGCAGAAGGGCTTCCAGCTCGGCGGTCTTCTCGTCGTAATCGGTCTGCGCCTGATTTACGAGGGCGTCTGCCTTTTCTTTCGCTTCGTCGGTAATGGCGTCTGCCTGTGCCTGCGCTTCTTTCATGATGCCGTCGATCTGGTCGTCAACGGTTTTCAGCTTATCTTCGGCTTCGCCCTCGGCGTTCACGATGATGGAATCGGCTGCGGTATTGGCGTCTTCCAGCAGCTGATTCGCCCTGCGCTGCGCGCTTTCGAGGATCGCCGCCGCCTTCTGGTCGCAATCCGCGATCAGGTCGTTTACGGTTTTTTCGGTTTCCTTCGCTATTGCGTCGCTGCTCTCTCTGGCCGCGGACATATATCCGTCGGAAAGGACCTTTGCCGAAGAGATGATGCTGGCGTATTCCGCTTCGGCTGCCGCGTTGATCTTCTCGGCCTTCAGAACGGCGTCGTCGATGATGCCGTCGGCTTCGGCTTTGATGTTGTCCACCTCCGCCTCGGCGCTGCCGACGATCTGATCTGCCTGCTCCTTTGCGGAAGCGATGATCATATCGGCGCTCTTCTGTGCGTTATAGAGCACGTCTCTGAGCACGTTTTCATCTTTACGGTACTCTTCGATCTTTGCGGCCAATACGCCCAACTTTCTTACCATGCTGCCGTTTTCGGCAAAGATATCGCTGTAATCGGCTGCGATTCTTTCAAACGCCTCGTCTACTTCGCTGGCGCTGTAGGTATCCCCCTCGAGGCGGTTAAAGCTTATACTTTTGATTTGCGCAGGTGTAAGCATAATTCATTACGTCCTTTCACTGATCGGATTCGCTTGACGGTTTCCTCTTACCGCCTCAGACAAAAAACATGCCGTTGTTTTCAAGTTCGTCGAGCAGGTCGCCCATCACGTCCACGTTGTACGGGGTGATGATATAGGTGTTGTTGGCGATCTTTTTCAGCTTGCCGCCGTTGGAATAGGCAACCCCGCTCAAAAAGCACAGCAGCTTGCCTGCCTCGCCTTTCTCGGTGGCTTCGAGGTTCAGTACCACGGTGCGGCGTTCAAGAAGTTCGTCGGCAATGGCGGTGGCCTCGTCGAAATGTTCGGGTTTCTTCAGCACCACCTGCAGCTTCGCCGTGGTATGGATATCCACCACCTTGGTCGGCGTGCGGGACGGGCTTACGGAAACCGATTTCTTTTCGGCTCGTTCGGCGGCTGCCCGTTCTCTGCGGGAAGGACGCTCCGGTTCAAATGCCTCTTCTTCTTCCTCTTCTTCGAGCTCTTCGTCCACGTCAAAATAATCGCCGTCCAGGCCGAGCGCTTTTTTGAACTTATCTGCAAAACTCATTACATTGTTTCCTTTCTTTAGAAAATGGGAAAGCTATTTATTATAAAATATATTATATATTAAGTGATATGCAAAAGTCAATATCTTCTCGCACCAAAAAGTGCACTTCCTATGCGAACTAATGTGGCTCCCTCTTCAATTGCGGTAATATAATCGCCGCTCATGCCCAGAGAGAGGGTATCGAAGGCCGGTTTTCCGCTTTTCAGCGCATCGAACAGGGTGCGCATCCGCCGGAAATACCCGCGCAGCGCCTCTTCTTCGGCGTCCAGCGGGGGCACCGCCATCAAGCCGCGCACCGTAACGCCGGGCAGTTCGGCGATCTCGGCGGCTGCGGCGGAAGTTTCTTCATACAGGAAACCGGTTTTGGACGCCTCCTCGCCGATATTCACTTCCAGAAGCACGTCCATGTTCACGCCGTTCATTCCGGCCTGGCGCGAGATCTCCCGCGCAAGGGCGACGCTGTCCAGCGACTGGACCATGCTGACCTCGGTAATGATCTTGCGCACCTTATTGGACTGCAGATGGCCGATGATGTGTTTTTCAACGTCTTTCTTCTCAAGGTATTCAAGCTTGGAAAGAAGCTCCTGCACCTTGTTCTCGCCGATCAGGCCGATCCCGAGGGAAAGAGCATGGTTGATATACACCGGCTCCACCGTTTTTGTGACCGCCATGAAGCGGACGGCAGAAGGGTCTCTGCCCGAGCGCACCGCCGCCGCGGCGATATTCTCTGTGATCTCTTTGTAGTTTTCGGTGATCCACTGAAAACGTGCGTCAAAGGATGATTTTTCCGTCATACAGATCCGTTCCTTCCGTAATGATCTCGTCGTACAGCCGCAGGTATCCGTTGCCCGAAGAGGAAGACGCCAGAATAACGTTTTCATCGGAATACACGATCTCCACCTTGCGGAACCGCACCAGATTGCCGAGCTGCACGTAAACGCCCACCTCGCCGTCCACCGTACGCAGGGCTTTGCGGTCCACTGCGTAACCGGAGTATTCCTCAAGGCAGATCTTCACGTTTTCGTACCTGAGTGAAGCGATCTCGGAATTCATCAGGTTGCAGCGGAACACCAGAGCCGTTTTGTTGTCTTCGCCCTCGTTGATCGCGGCGAGCTGCATTCTGATCGGGCCGCCGGAATACCCCGCGAAGGTGATGTTCACCTTCTGCCCCACGGAAAGCTGGGCGGCGTCCAGATCGTCCACCACGCACAGAAGGTACCAGTTGAACTGGGTGATCAGCTTCCCTGCGGTAGAGCCGACCGTGCGGGGCTCTGTGTTCAGCAGGGACGTAACCGTAGCGGTATCCGCCGTAAGCACGGCGGTATAATCGGCGTCGTTCTCGCAGCCGTCTACGTGGTCCACGTAGTAACCGGCGCGGTCCGCCGTGATCGAACCGGCGGAAGACAGCGACGCGCTCAGGGATTCTCTGCGGGCGTAGAGCGCGGAAAGTCGCTCGCTCACGTTGACCGGCTCGCCTACCGCGATCTGCCGTTTGGTCACGTTCACATTCAGATCCTGCACATAATCCTGCAGCGAGGAAAGATCGTTGTCGTTGATGCAGTCCAGCAGCGCGAACAGCGCGTTGGAGATATTCTGGTTGTAAGCCGATTTATTCTCGTAAATATTGGCGGAATCAAGGTCGCTGATGTTTTCGTAATAGGCGATCTGGGTCTCGATGCCGTCCAGTTCCAGAAGCAGCTGCGCGTCGGCTTCGCCGGCAAAGATCTTCGCCACCGGATCGCCCGCCCGCACCTTGCTGCCGTTTTCCACGCGGGGCACCAGCGTACCGGACACACTCGCGGTAAGCAGGCTCTCTTCCCTAACGACGTAGCCGTCCGCGCCGATGCTTCTCGTTATGGTGCGGTTCAGCGCTGTTTGCGTGTTCAGTTTGTTTGAACGCGACCTGCCGATATGCGCCACCTGATAGATCAGAACGACCGCGACAAGCACGGCCAGCGCCGCGAGCAGCACCCGGCGGACCACAGGAGAACGCGGATCGAAATCGATATGCGTAAGGCTGCGCTTTTTCTTTTTTACGTTTCCGCTTTCAGCGGGAGCGGTTCGGGTATTGTTCATCCGCAAGAATCCTCCGTAAACAGTTTTGTCCGGGTGAGAATGCGGCAGGCCTCGTCGGCCAGCGCCGCATCCGTAAGCGCGTCCCGTTCGAGACGGTAAATATCCGGGTTCCTGCCGAACCAGGTGATCTGCCGTTTGGCGTAGCGCCGCGTGGCGCGCTTCAGATTATCGACCGCCGATTCGTACGGGACGGCCCCGTCGAGCCACGGTTTTAATTCTTTGTATCCGATGGCCTGCGCGGCGGTAGCGGACGCCGGGAGCGCGAAAAAACCGCGCGCCTCATCCGCAAGGCCGTTTGCCATCATGTCGTCCACACGCCGGTCGATCCGGTCGTACAGCGTCTGCCGGTCGTTGAAAAACAGACCGATATAAACGCTTTCAAATTCACTCTGCACGTCCTTTGCCCGGGCGCGCACGACAGAAGGCTTTTCGCCGGTCGCGTACCAGATCTCCAGCGCCCGCAGCACGCGCTTTTCGTTGCGCGGATCCACGGCGGACGCCATATCGGGGTCTATGCCGCAAAGTTCTTCATAAAGCGCATCCACACCCTCGGCATCTTTCCGGCGCAGAAGCGTCTCGCGCAGAGAGGGGTCGTCCGGCACGGCGGCAAAATCCAGCCCTTTCAGAAGCGCGTCTACGTACAGGCCTGTGCCGCCGCATACGATCACGCGTTTGCCGCGCGAAACGATATCGGCGATGCATTTTTTCGCGTCTTCGCAGAAGGCCGCCACGCTGTAGCTTTCGCCGGGATCGAGAAAATCCATCATATGGTGGGGCACGCCGCGTTTTTCTTCAAGCGTGGGCTTGGCTGTGGCGATATCCATACCCTTATAGATCTGCATGGAATCGGCGGACACGATCTCAGCGCCCCAACGCTCGGCAAGGCTGACCGCCAGCGCGGTCTTTCCCGACGCCGTAGGGCCCACGATCGCCGCAACGGGTATCTTTTTCATTTGCGCTGCGGTTCCTTTCGTCAGAATATCACTGCAGTCTGCCGAACTGCTTTTCGAGTTCGCTTCTGGAGAGTTCGTACAGCACGGGACGCCCGTGCGGGCAGTATTTTATGCTTTCGTCCGCCAGCAGTTTTTCGGCGAAAAGCTGCATCTCGGCGGGCTTCATCTCGTCCCCCGCTTTCACGGCGGCGCGGCAGGCGGTGGAATTGCGGATCCAATCGAGCTTTTCCGGAACGGGACGCAGATCGCCCTGCCGCAGCTTGCCCGCCAGTTCACGGATCAGCGACGGGATATCCTCCTGCGTGAGCAGCACCGGGCAGGCGCGCACGATCACGCTGGAACCGCCGAAATCTTCGATCTCGTAACCGGCTTCCTCAAACACCTGCAGGTTCTCGCTCACGGCGGCGTATTCCGGCCCGGAAAGCGCCACGATCGCCGGGGAAAGCAGCATCTGGGACCCGGTGACGCCTTCGGAAAGCGAATTGAAGATCATGCGCTCGTGGGCGGCGTGCTTATCGATCAGAAGAAGTTTATCGCCGTATTCGGCAATGATATAGGTTTTGAAAGCCTCGCCGATCACGCGCACGCGGGCAGGCTCCGCTTTTTTCGCGGGCCCCGAAAGGGCGGCAAAGGCTTCGGCATAATTCTTTTCGGGCTTTTCAGGCGCGGGGACCGGTTTTTGGGGTACGGGGACCGGGTTCTCCTGCGCCGGTTCTTCCGCTTTTTTCTCTTCGGCTGCGGGCGCCGGGGCAAGCCCCTCGGCGGCGATGCGCTGCAGAACGGAATCGTCGTGCAGGGGCAGAACGTTCTTCGGCAGCGTTTCTTCGGGTTCGCCGAATACCACGTCGATGGAAATGTTTCTGCGCGGCTGTTCGTGCGGCGCGCCGACAGGCGCGGGACGGGGCTCCGGCTGCGGGATGACCGCAGGTTCTTTTATTACGGCGGGCACAGGAGGATCGAAGGAAAGCTGCTGCGGTTCCGGCGGCGTTTCGAGAATACTCTTTCTGCCGGTCAGCGTTACCGCAGGCCGGTCGGTATCCCCTTTTGCGATGGCGGAACGCGCCGCGTAAAACAGCGCTTCAAACAGCTTGCCCTCTTCGGCGAAGCGGATCTCGGTTTTCGCCGGGTGCACGTTTACGTCCGTAAACTGCGCGGGCAGCGTAACGGAGAGAAAGCACATGGGGAACTTGCCCACCATGATGCAGTTTTTGTAGGCCCGGTCCAGCGCGGGCGCGGCGGCGGGGATGCGCACGCAGCGGCCGTTTACGAAGAAATACTGCATGCTGCGGTTGGGACGGTTGCCCAGAGGCTTCGATATATAGCCCTCTACCCTGATGTTCTCGTATTCGTATCTGCAGGGCAGCAGCATTTCGGTAACTTCTTTGCCGAACACCGCGTGTATGGCGGCAAACAGATCGCCCCCGCCGGGGGTGGAAAAGATCCGTTTTTCATCGCGGATAAAGGTAAAACGCACTTCGGGGTGCGACAGGGCGGTTTTCGTGAGGACGTCCGCCACCCAGTTGCCCTCGGTAACGTCTTTTTTCAGAAATTTCATGCGGGCGGGCGTGTTATAAAACAGGTCGCGCACCACCACGGTGGTACCCGCGGGGCAGCCGGCGTCTTCCGGCTCCCCTGCCTCGCCGCCCTCAATGGTGAACGCGGTGCCGCTCTCATCGGAGGCAGTGCGGGTGAGCAGATAGACCTTCGCCACGGCGGCGATACTGGGCAGCGCCTCGCCGCGGAAGCCGAGCGTAAAGATGCGGTTCAGGTCGTCCGCTTCACGGATCTTGCTGGTAGCGTGGGGCAAAAACGCGGTGGGCACGTCCGCCCTTTCGATACCGCAGCCGTTATCGGCGACGCGGATATACGTGACGCCCCCCTTTTTGATCTCCACGGTGATCGCGGCGGCGCCGGCGTCTATGGCGTTTTCGGTGAGTTCCTTCACCACCGAGGCCGGCCGCTCCACCACCTCTCCGGCGGCGATCAGGTCGGCAACGCTTTTTGGCAATACGTTGATCTTAGACATACGTTTCACACAATCTTACTTTTAAGTTCGTATAATTTGGTTAACGCCTCCAGAGGCGTGAAGGTGTTCAGGTCGAGGTTTCTGAGCTCCTCCGCCACCGCGGAATTCTGGTTCGCGAACAGCCCCGGCATGCCGAAACCGTCATCTTCGGGTTCTTTTGCTGAACGGGTTTCCCGCACGGGGGCGGGCTGCCCCGCCTCGAGCTCGTTCAGGATCACCCGGGCGCGCTTTACCACGGTTTGGGGCACTCCTGCAAGCTTTGCCACTTCGATGCCGTAGCTGCCGTCCGCCGGGCCGGGCACGATACGCCGCAGAAAGCTGATCTCGTCGCCCCGTTTTTTTACGGAGGTATTGCAGTTCACCACGCCCTCGAGCTCGTTTTCGATCTCGGTGAGTTCATGGTAATGGGTGGCGAACAGCGTTCTCGCGCCGATGCGCTTTTTATCGTTCACATATTCAAGCACCGCGCGGGCGATGCTCATGCCGTCGAAGGTGGAGGTGCCGCGCCCGATCTCGTCCAGAATGATCAGGCTCTTCGAGGTGGCGTTCGCCAGAATAGCGGAAACCTCGTTCATCTCCGTCATGAAGGTGGACTGCCCCGCGGTAAGGTCGTCCGCCGCGCCGATGCGGGTAAAAATACTGTCGGCAATGCCTACGGTGGCGGAGGCCGCGGGCACGAACGAGCCGATCTGTGCCATCAGTACGATCAGCGCGGTCTGGCGCATGTAGGTGGATTTGCCCGCCATATTGGGTCCGGTGATGATCACCGTACGGCGGGCGTCGCCATCCATCACGGTATCGTTGGGCACAAAGGGCAGCCCGTCCAGGAACTGCTCCACCACCGGGTGGCGGCCGTCTTTGATCACGATCTCGTCGGAATAATCCACCACGGGACGCACATACCCGTTTTCTTCCGCAACGCGGGCAAGGGAACAGAGCACGTCCAGCGCGGCGGCGCAGTCGCCGGTGCGGCGGATGGTCTCCTGCCGGGCTGCTGCGGCGCTGCGCACCTCGCAGAACAGCGCGTATTCAAGCTTTGCGATGCGGTCCTGCGCGCCGAGCATCTGCGCTTCCAGCTCTTTGAGCTGCGGGGTGATATAGCGCTCGCAGTTGGTGAGCGTTTGTTTTCTGATATAGTTTTCCGGCACCATATCCCGATAGGTGTTGAGCACCTCGAGATAATAGCCGAACACTTTATTGTAGCCGATCTTCAGTTTTTTGATACCGGTGCGCTCCTGCTCTTCGGCAAGCAGCTTTTCAAGGAACTGGGTACCGCCGTTCACGATCTGGCGCAAAGAATCAAGCTCTTCATTGTAACCGTCTTTGATCATGCCGCCCTCGCGCACGGAGAAGGGCGGATCGTCGGCAATGGCGCGGTCGAGCAGGTCCACAAGCTCGGCTTCTTCATCCATGCCGTCGCGTTCGTGCTTGAGCAGATTGCATTTCGCGCCGGAAAGCAGCTCTTTGAGCGTGGGGACCACCTTCAGCGCGAGGCCGAGGCTTCTGAGCTCTTTGGGATTCACGGTGCCGTAAACCACGCGGGTGGTGGCGCGCTCCAGATCGTTCACCGAACTCAGCGCGTCCGCCAGTTCGCCGCGCAGAACGGGGTCGGCATAGAGCTCCTCCACGGCGTTCTGACGCGCCGTGATCGAAGAGACGTCGGTAAGCGGTTCGCACACCCACTGGCGCAGTTTTCGCTTGCCCATGGCGGTTTTGGTTTTATCGAGCACCCACAGAAGCGAGCCGCGCTTTTCTCTGCGGCGCAGGGTTTCGGTGAGCTCCAGATTGGCGCGGGTGATCGCGGAAAGGTGCATGCAGCGTTCTTCGCTCGGGATCTGCACCTCGGTGATGTTTTCGAGGCCGTTCTTCTCGGCGTCGTACAGATAGGTGAGCGCCGCGCCGAGGGCGGACACCGCCAGCGGCATCCCGCCGAGGCCCAGCGCCTGTATGCTTTTGCCGAACTGCTTTTCCACCACGGCAGCGTTGGGTTCGTAATCGAACGCCGAATCCGCTTTTATGCCCGCCATCATTTTCTGCGCCTGGTTGATATAGGTTTTTACGGCGGGGTCGGTCACCGTAAGGCGGTTTGCCACCACCTCGGTGGGGGAAAAACGGGCAAGGGCGTCCACCGCTTTTGTGGTTGCGTCCTTTCCGCGGAATTCCAGCGCCGAAACGGAGCCGGTGGAAACGTCGGTAAAGCTGACGCCGATGCCCTCATCTGTGCAGTAAAGGACGGCGAGATAATTATTCTTATCTTCGTCGAGCATCAGGCTTTCGGTGACCGTGCCGGGGGTGACCACGCGGATCACATCCCGCTTTACGATGCCCTTGGCAAGGGCGGGATCTTCGGTTTGTTCGCAGATGGCAACCTTATAACCCTTTGCCACCAGCCGTGCGATATAGGTATCGGCGGAATGGAACGGCACACCGCACATGGGGGCGCGCTCTTCCTGCCCGCAGTCCCGCCCCGTAAGCACCAGTTCGAGCTCGCGGGAGGCGATCTTCGCGTCCTCGTAGAACATCTCGTAGAAGTCGCCGAGACGATAGAAAAGAAGGGCGTCCTTGTAATCCGCCTTGATTGCGAAATATTGCTGCATCATGGGGGTAAGCTCCGCCATTTATGTAACCTCTCTTTGCAGGATAAGGATCAGCCGCAGCCTCCACAGGAGGAACAGCTGCCGGTGCAGCCCTCGCCGTTCGCGGGCGCGGGCTCGGCGGTATCGGGATCGCCGCCGTTCACGATCACGCTCAGCAGGTTCACGATATAGTTCATCAGATCGTCCACGGCCTGCTTTTTCTCTTCGAATTTACGCATATTCTCGTTGAGCATAACGTCCTGATAGGTACGGCGGAATTCCATATCCCACTTTTCGAGCTGCGCCTCGTCAGGTTCTTCCTTTTCGCTTTCGTTCTGGTACGACATCTGCAGAATGCGCAGCTTGCCCATCAGCCCCTGCAGGGCGATATCTTCGTCGTTCGCCTGTTTTGCAGCCGCGTACTCCAGATAGCGGGGATCCGCCTGGATCTCTTTGCCCAGCATTCTTGCCGCCTGAATCACATCCATTTTCATTGTCTCCTTTATTTATTTCAATCTGATAATTCTCCGGTCAGGAGCCAGTTTTTCGCCCCTGTTACCTTCACCCGGCGGAACGTGCCGATCAACGACTTATCCCCCGGGAAATCGATATTGATATTGCCGCCGGTACGCCCGGTGAGCATGCCGGCACCTTCTTTGGTCTCGTTTTCGACCAGCACCTCGTATGTATTGCCCAGCATGGCGGCGCAGCGTTCGGCAGCGATGCCCTCCTGCACCTTCAGGAGCTCGGTAAACCAACGGGATTTTTCGCTGTAGGGCACGGGGTCGTCCATGGCGGCGGCGCGGGTGCCCACGCGGGGGGAATAGATAAACGTGAACAGCGAGGTGAATTTTACCTCTTCGATCAGCGACACGGTATCGCGGAACTCCTCGTACGTTTCCCCCGGGAAACCCACGATGATATCGCTGGTGATGCTGAGATCCGGCATCACCCGGCGCGCGTAGCGGATCAGTTCAAGATAGGTTTCTCTGGTGTAACCGCGGTTCATCGCCTTGAGCACCCGGTCGTTGCCGGACTGGAACGGCAGGTGCAGGTGGCGGTCTGCCTTTTCGCAGGCTGCCATGGTATCGAGCAGCTCTTTCGTGCAGTCTTTGGGGTGGGAGGTCATGAACCGGATACGGAAATCCCCGGGCAGGTCGTTGATCATTTTCATCAGCTTCGGGAAATTGACGCCGTGCTCCGCGTTTTTGCCGTAGGAATTCACGTTCTGCCCCAGAAGCGTGATCTCTTTCGCACCGCCGGCAATGATCTCTTTCGCCTCCGCCAGCACCGCCTCGGGAGCGCGGCTGCGTTCCCGCCCGCGCACGTAGGGCACCACGCAGTAAGAGCAGAAATTATTGCAGCCGTACATGATGGGAAGCCATGCCTTGAACAGCGAATCACGCTTTACGGGCAGGCCTTCCGGCACGGCGTCCTGGGTTTCGGCGATCTCAAACACCCGTTTGCCGCCGCGCAGCACGCGGTACATCAGCTCCGGCACACGCCGGATGGCAAAAGTGCCGAAAACGAGGTTCACAAACGGATAGCTCTGCTTTATGCGCTCAGCCACGTGGGGCTGCTGCATCATGCAGCCGCACAGCGCGATGATCATATCTTTCTTTGCGGCCTTCAGGGGTTTGAGCGCCCCCACGTTGCCGAACACACGGTCTTCCGCATGCTCCCTGACCGCGCAGGTGTTGAACAGCACCAGATCCGCATCTTCGCTCGTTTCGGTGAACGCGTAGCCCATGGCGGAAAGCATGCCTTTGATGCGCTCGGAATCCGCCACGTTCCCCTGGCAGCCGTAGGTGTGCACAAAGGCTTTCGGCTGCCCCAGAGGGTAACGCTCGGCGAGCAGCGCCCGGGAGAGCTCGGTATATTCGGTTTGGGTACGCGTACGGGCAAGGTCCCGCGCGATCTCGTATTTTAATGCAGACAAAACCTGTCCTCCGGCTGATCAAAGGAAAATTATACAGAGTATATTATAGTTTAAATATTTATAAAAGTAAATAGTTTTTTAATCATTTTTTAACGCTGTACGAAGGATATTTTCCCAGCACAGGCGCTCCCCGGCCAGAAGCACCCGCGTCTGCGCCACGCAGGCCGTAAGGCAGCGCCCCGTACCCTGCAGATCGCGGTTTTCGGCGCAGGAACGAAGCTGTTCAAAGAGAACGCCGAGCGCGTCCGCATCGGAATGCTTTATGATCGCGCCGAGCAGCTTTTCGAGGGAGTCCCATTCTTCCACCGCCCGTGCCGCCGTTTCGAAAACCCCGGTTTCGCCCGCGTCCGGCGGCAGCTGAAGCGCAGCCAGCAGCCGGTTTGCAGCGGTGCGCAGATATACTTCGCCCGATACGCCCAGCAGCAGCGCCAGAAGGATACAGAGAAAGCCGCAGAACAGACGCCGCGTCATTCTGTTCTCTCCTTTCGTACCAGCACGGTCTTTCCGGCGGAATCCACCGTGAGCAGAAAAACGTCGCGCAGTTCGGCCCGCTCTTTCGAGAGCAGGAACCGGAGCGCTTTTTCGTCCATGTGCGCCGTGCGCAGCGCATTCGGGTTCACCCTGCCGTCCGCGATCAGGACCTGCGGCGCGCCGGGTTCGGGGCAGTCTTTCTGAAACAGCTTCGTTTTGGCAGGCTGGTTTTCCGCCTTCAACAGAACGCTCAGCTTACCGTTGGTTTCCGCCACGGCGCTCTGCACTTCGGAAATATCGAACACGTCCTTCTGCCGCAGCCCCTCCATAAGGTCGTCGATAGTAAACCCAAGCTTGCTGAGCGCCCCCTGGTCCACTTTGCCGTCGCGCAGCACGGTGACGCTGTTGCCGTCGATCAGCGTCCGCACGCGCAGGCTCTTCATGGCGAGCACGCTGAGCAGAAGTTCTGCCCCGGCGAGCGTAAGGATGCAGACCAGCGTCTGCACCACGGGGATATCGTTATCCTGCATCGGCGTTGCGGCGATCTGCGAAAGAAGGATGGTGATCACCAGTTCCCCCGGCTGCAGCTCGCCGATCTGGCGTTTGCCCATCAGGCGCAGCGCAAGCACCACAAACACCAGAAGTATTACGGTGCGGAAAAAAGCGGTTAGCATATAAAAAACCCTCCCTGAAAAAGTATAACCGAAAAAAAGCGGTCAATACCATTAGAGAAAAGGAGGGCGTTTATGCTTTATAAAAAAGCCTCGGAGAACGCGCAGGCGGTGAAAACGCGCTTCGGCGGCAGTTTCGATCTGGCGGTACGCGAATTTGAGATCGGAGGAAAACCTGCCGCCGCCGTGTTTCTGGACGGCATGTGCGACGAAATGAAGATCACAGAAAGCATCATAAAGCCTCTGACCGACGAAAAGAATTTTTCGCTGTTCGGAAGCCGGGAGCAGGCCATAAAGCAGACGGCGTATAAAGGGCTTGGCATTAAGGAGACCGGCAGCGCGGAAGAAGCGGCGAAAGCCGTGACCGAAGGAAACTTTGTTCTGTTCCTCGAAAACGGGAAATCAGCCTTTGTGTTCAGTATGCAGGGCTTTCCGAAAAAGGCCGTATCGGAGCCGCAGGCAGAGATGAACGAACGCGGCAGCGGAGAGAGCTTCTGCGACAGCTTCAAGGATAACGCCGCCCTTCTGCGCCGCAGATTGAAAACGCCGGAACTGGCAATAGAACAGTATACGGTAGGGAAAACCAGCCGCACCGACGTACTTTTGTGTTATCTCACAAACCGCGCAGACCCGAAGATGGTTGAAAAGATCCGGGGGCGGCTGCAGAAGACGGGGCTGGATAATCTGCCTGGCAGCGGCTGCCTGAAGCCCTTCTTTTCCGGCGGCGCGCCGACGCTGTTTTCGGATACCGGCTTTACCGAGCGCCCCGATATGCTGGCGGCGAAGCTGTGCGAGGGGCGGGCGGGCGTAATCGCGGACGGCTCCCCTTTCGCGCTGATCGTGCCGTACCTGTTCATCGATTATTTCCACGCGTTGGACGACTATATGAGCTCGCCCGTGTACGCGCTGTTCATACGGGCGCTCAGGATCCTCTGCTTTCT
>JAEEGL014486995.1_pt1 | contig 17718 bp, 8 predicted proteins | sample 9134231 | NCBI WGS metagenome assembly JAEEGL01 (sample SAMN16246548, study PRJNA631951) | gut metagenome | biome: gut microbiome; feature: rumen; material: fiber-attached | host: Bos | place: Iran: Karaj | collected 2018-10 | reverse complement strand
GAAGCAGACGATGACAGCTAATGTAATTCAGTATTATGGTGGTGTTGGCGTTTGCGCTGTTGATGCAATCACAGAAGGAACTCCTGTAGAGTTTGCTGACTCTAAGAACCTTCCAAAGTACATCAGTATCTCTGGTGCAGAGAAGACGAAGAATCCAAATCGTCGTTCTTCAATGGATAATTTGAAGATTTATAAGTATAATCCAACTACAACAGGTATTACAGATGTTGTTGCAACTTCTGTTGCCAAGGCTTCTAAGATCATCAAGGCTATCGAGAATGGTAAACTCGTTATCAAGACCGATAAGGGTACATTCAACGCAGTCGGTGTTCAGATTAAGTAGGACAAAAGTCAAAAGGCAAAAGGCGTAAGTCTTCAGACCTTAGTCCATAGTCTTTAGCCTTTAGACAAAACAAATATGAATCCCTCATTCCTTAGGTGGAGTGAGGGATTCTTGTGTTGCCGAGTTGTGGATTGTACACTTAAAAAAAATACGGAAATATTCGGGAAAAAATTTGGAGATGTAAGAAAGAATTATTATTTTTGCATCATCGAATATGATAAAGCGCTAAGGCGCTTGGCGCAAGGCGCAAAGGGAATCTCTAACACTTATGTCGGACAATCTAATCATGATGTTAATACTATGGACTCAATACTTGTAAAGGCAATACAAAAGGCTACGGAATTACTCAGCCTTAGCAATAATAATGTAATGCAGGCTCTTGAAACTGTTAATGCGGAGATGAGCCAGCAACGCATTGATATAGCAAAACATATAGCTCCGCAACTGACTGGTGGGGTAGAGGTAGATCCGCAGGAAGGTGTGGATAGGCTTCTGCTCAAACTGAGTAATCAACTAAAGGATGATGATGTGGTTCAATTTAACAGTACGTCATTGCAGCTTGTTAGTTCGTACATTCTGAATCAGACCATAGTCGGAGTGCTTAATAAGAAGAGGGCGAGGAAGGAATGATCGCCTATTATAACCCCTCTCCTGTCGTCTAATGGCAGGTGAGGGCTTGTTTTTCCTATTTTATTCGTTAATTTTCGCTTTTTTTTCTTGATTTATGCGTAATTGTCAAATAATTTGCCTATATTTGCAAATCAAAAGAAGAGTGTATTAATACCATTATTTTACACCCTTTCAATCTGATTCCTAATAACTCTCGCTAACACGGAAAATATTAACGAATAATACCAATAAAGCAATTATGAAAAAGTTCATCTTATGTGCATCTCTTTCATGCTTGGTTATGATGTATTCCTGTCAGAAGGATGAGCTTGTGCCTGCTGACGAGAAGCCAGAGTGGCTCGGTTCCACAATCTATGAGGAACTGGAGTCGGGAAGGCATCTTGAAGGAACTTTTAATAACTATCTGCAGTTGGTTAAGGATCTTGGATATGACGAGGTTCTTGGTCGTACAGGTAGTAAGACGATATTTCCCGCAAATGATGCTGCTTTTGAGGCTTTCTTCCACTCAGACAATGCCTTCGGTGTTCACTCGTATGCAGAGTTAACCGGAGGAATGAAGAAACAGCTTCTATATACTTCCATGCTCGACAATGCGATGCTTACAGGTATGCTTTCGAATGTTTCCGCCGATGCAAACAACGTGAGCCGTGGTATTGCCTTGAAGCATGCTTCAAACCTAAGTATAACCGACACCATATATACCCTATACTCTGGAGCAACAATGCCTCAGGGTAATTCTTATTGGAAGAACTATTATAGGAAAGGCATCAACGTAATCTATGACGGTACGGTTCCTATGATTGTTCATTTCACCCGTGAACAGATGCTTAACAATGACATTACCGTGACTGGTGCTGACTGTGATTTCGGCATTTTGCGTGGTGAGAATGTAGGAGCAAGCGTTGATAACTCCCAGAATGCGTATATCTTTGGCAATAAGATTGTGAAGAGCGACGTGACCTGTCTGAATGGCTATATTCATCAGGTGGATAAGGTTATCGTTCCTCCTGGCAATGTGGGGCAGGTGCTCCGTCGTGAGAAAAACACCAAACTCTTCTCACGTATGCTTGATTATCATTGTGCTCCTTACTATAATGCCAATGCTACCAATTCATATAACTCATGGGCTATACAGAATGGTCGTGCGGTGCTTGATTCAATTTTTGAGGTTCGTTATTTCTCAAAGAAATCACATGGTACGGGGGGCACGACCCTCGATCCAAACGGTTCTTCCACCACAAGTAAGCAGTTACTTTGGGATGCAGGATGGAATCAATATACCTCCTCAGCAGTCTCTTTGGCAGATATGGGTGCAATCCTTGTGCCAACGGATGAGGTTTTGCAGAAATACTTCTGTGCAGGAGGCGATGGAGCTTTCTTCGTGGAGAACTATGGCAGGACAGGACTCCCGAATACTCCTGAGAATCTTCCAGAGCATCTTGATACCATGTATGTGAAGGGAAAAGGTATCTTGACGACCTTCGTTAACAATCTTATGCAGAGCTCTTTCATAGAGAGCGTACCGAGTAAGTTCGGTAAGATACAGCAGAATGCATCTGGTGAGTTTATGGGACTTACTATTGCCGACCTTGCCCGTAAGCAAACCCCAGAGGGTGAGAAATACGATGTGTGTGTGGCAAGCAATGGCGTGGTGTATAAGCTCAATCGTATGATAGTGCCAGATGAGTATCAGTCTGTACTCGGTCCTGCGGTTATCTTCCCAGAGTACAGTATCATGAACTCTTTCGCTCAGGATAAGACTAACGGAACGTCAGCCTCCACATGGGGAGCGGATCTTTACTATTATCTCCTTGCCATGAAGTCGAAGTTTGCTTTCTTCATGCCGAGCAACAATGCATTCTCCGGATGTTATATTGACCCGGTATCACTTGGTTCTGCAAATCCTCGTGCACTTGAATTCTATTCACATTGGGAGGCAAACAAGCGTGGTGAGCTCGTGGAGAAGATTGGTGTGAAGATTCACGACTACGACAAGACGACGGGTAAGATATCATCATCTATTCGCAATACGGTGGAGGATATAACTGCAAGTTCAAAGGATTATAAGTCACAGGTGTATGACGTGCTTCAGTATCATACGCTTATCCTTGATTCTGCAAATGTGGATCACTTTGGGGAGAATCACTATTATCTCACAAAGCATGGTGGAGCAATCCGTCTCGAAGACTTCCATAAAACACAGAATGGCAATGTCGTTACGTTTACGGGTAAGGTTCGAGGCGGTGCTCAGTTGGATAACAATGCAAGAGCTGCCACTATCACCCGTGGATGGTATCCAACGAAAGGTAACGGCTACACCTTCGCCCTCGATGATGTGATACAGCCGTCTATAACAAGTGTGTATGCGCTTCTGAATAAGTATAAGGACCGTTTCTCAGAGTTCCTCGACATGGTATCCATATTTGACGAATCTGTGCTTATGAGTTGGGCTGGTATAGCCGAGTCTGCAGCTGTAGGAACTTCACCACAGGAACGATATTATGTGTTCTCTGCCAAGGGCGGATGTGCTCTCGACCAGAATGTGAATTTCTTCAATGGATATAACTACACATTCTTTGCACCCGATAACACGGCAATGGAGATAGCCTACACCCAAAACGGCTTGCCCCGTATCTCCGAGATAAAGGCGATTTATGAAAAGTACCAAGGCAACGAGGGAGATTATAGTGAGGCCGAGATAAGACAGGCAAAATCTGAGGTCTTGAAAAAACTAAACGCACTTCGTGCCTTCGTGAGATACCATTTCCAGAACAACTCCGTGTTTGCCGATAACAAGGTGCCGAGAACAACCTATCAGTCTATGTATTCTTCAGAACTTGGTATTCCTGCCAAGATTACCACAGAGAGTACAGAGGGTATCCTCACCGTTACAGATGCGACAGGTCATAGCTTCAAGATTTATGCAAACTCCGCTAACAAGCTAGTGAATAAGATGACGCGCGACTATGAGTTTGATGCAAGGGCGGTATCAGCAAAGAGTATCAGCGTATCATCTTTCGCGGTGGTGCATCAGATTAGCGAGCCGTTGAGGTATGAGTAGTTGAATTATAAAATGAACAATGAAAAATAATAAAATACCAATCAGTATTTTTCATTTCTCATTTTTCATTTAAGATATTGTACATTGTATGTGGTAAATTGTAAATGATAATTATGCACAACATATTTCGATATATAAGGGATTTCGTTAGCAGAAAAAGCCTTCTATTCCCCTTCCTTTTGGGTAGGGCGCACTGGGTGTGTCTTCTTCTACTCTTTTTCCCGTTGTTGGTGATGGCGCAGAATAGGGTCATCTCAGGAACGGTGAGTGATGACATGGGACCTGTCATGATGGCTAATGTGATTGAGAAGGATGCGAACAACCGTATCGTCTCTGCTTCGCAGACAGATATGATGGGTAACTTCTCCATGGAGGTGAAGAATACAAAGAACAAGCTTGAAATCACTTATGTCGGTTGCAAGAAATACAGTGTGACGATAGGTGATAAGACAACATTCGAGGTGAAACTCGAACCGGAGAACACCAACCTTAAAGAGATTGTGGTAAAGGGTTCGCGTACAACATCTGGTGGTCTGAACATTGCCAAGAAAGAGGTGACCGTTGCACAGTCAACATTCAACCTTTCGGAGGTAGAGGGTATGGCGTTCACTTCTGCTGATGAGGCATTGCAAGGTGAGATTGCCGGACTTGATATAGTGTCCAACTCCGGTAACCTCGGTGCTGGTACTACAATGCGTCTGCGTGGTGTCACCACTATCAATGGAAATGCGGAACCTCTTATCGTTGTTGACGGTATTATATTCGACAATCCTGACAAGAGCTTCGATTTCCAGAATGCCTCAGAGGAAGAGTATTCATCACTTCTTTCTGTCAATGTAGAGGACATTGCGAAGATTGACGTGCTGAAGGATGCCGCAGCCTCAGCGGTATGGGGTGCAAAGGGCTCAAATGGTGTTATTGAGATTACCACAAAGCGTGGTAGTCGCGGAAAGCCGCGCGTGAACTTCTCATATAAATTCACTGGTACTTGGCAGCCAAAGGACTATGACCTTCTCAACGGTGATGACTATACAATGCTTATCAAGGAAGAGTTCTACAACCCCAATCAGTCAAATACTGCTACATCCAATATCCGTGAGATAAACTATGACAAGTCGTGGGCTGATTTTGAGAACTGGAACAACAATACCGATTGGGTAAAGGAGGTGACGAAGTTCGGTCCGCAGCATTCATACAACCTGAATATCACCGGTGGCGGTCAGAAGGCTACGTTCCGAATTTCTGGTGGTTACGACAGTCAGGAGAATTATATTATAAAACAGCACCTTGACCGATTGACAACACGTCTTGTACTTGACTATAACGTGTCCGACCGCATCCGTTTCTCCACTAATTTCGCCTTGACCTACACCGACAATCTCATGAACTACTATGATATAGTAAGTCAGGCTCAGAAGATGGCACCTAATATGAGTGTCTATAAACAGGATGCGTATGGAAATGATACAGACCTGTTCTATACCATGAATCCTGTCGGAACACTCAATGACCTTACCCCATATACAGGCAACTACACTTCATACGAGCTGCGTTCTATCTGGGATTTAGGAAACCCCGTGGCAAATGCGGAACAGTCATGGAAGAAAGATGAGACCTATCGTATCACGCCCGACTTTAACATAAAGTACGAACTGCTTGGTACGGCTGCAGGACAGACACGCCTCACGTTCAATGGTCGTGTGGATTTTGATATCTATGCACGTTCTGTGCCTGCCTATGTATCAGCAGAGTTAGCATCATTCTCTTGGGATGGTTCACCACTTCAGTATAATTATTCCGAGAAGACAGAATCCAACCGACTGAAAGTAGGTGCACGTGGCGAGTTTGTCTTTACACCATATTTCAATAATGAGGACATATCAATGACTATGCTTGCTCATTATGAGATGAGCACACAGAGAAGCAGCTCACAGTATGTGGCAAAGCACAATATGCCAAACGGCATCACGTCTGTAACGTCAGAAGGTGCGTTGCTTTATACCACCATAAGGACTAAAACATACAATGGACTGGCAGATAGTAATTCGCGTTCAAACTCGCAAAACCTTCTCTATAATACTCACTTATCCTATAAGCAGCGCTATAACCTCGGTTTTTCACTCCGTGCAGACGGAGACTCAAAATTTGGCCCTAAGCAGAAATGGGCTTACTTTCCGAGTGTTTCCTTACGTTATAACATCTCAGACGAGAATTTCTTTGAACCTTTGCGAAAGTATGTGTCAATAGTCGGACTGCGTGCCTCCTGGGCTATCGTTGGTAAGGCTCCAGATTCGGACTACCTCTTTTATAATACCTACTCAACAAGTACAGGTGTATATGGTTCTACCTCAAAAATGGATGGTTTGAGGCTAGACGACCTCCGTTGGGAGAAAACCGCATCATATAATCTTGGTTTCAACCTCGGTTTCCTTGATGATATCATAGAGGTAGATTTCGATTTCTATCATAAAGATACGAAGGATCTTTTGCAGAAGACAGTATTAATTCCTACTACCACAGGCTATCCGAACCTTGCATATCAGAATGTATGATGTATGAAGAATGATGGTTGGGAACTAAATATTTCGGGCAAAAAATTCCTTAAAATAGGTGAGTTCTCTATGAGTGCCGGCTTTAACATAGCTCAGAACTATAATGAAATAACGGATATGGAAGATCGAGTGCTCAGTGCTATCAACTCCGATTGGACAGCAACTAAGCGTGGAGAATATCTCAACCGCGTTCAAACAGGTAATGCTCTTGGTTCAGTCTATGGCTTCCGCTATAAGGGTGTGTATCAGTATTCATTCGATTATCTGAAGAACTATAACACGGAGCAGATGCAGAGTAATCCTACATGGACTACAGCTGACTATGAGAATTGGATTAATTCAATGCTTGCCGATGGTAAGTCAATGCCTGTTGTAACCGGTACTGATGGTAAGGTGGTTATGGATAACAATGGTCAGCCAAAACGCATAGTGTATAACTATAACTCAGGTTCTTCAACTTACACCTTCCAGGGAGGTGATGCCATATATGAGGATATAAACCATGATGGTCAGATAAATGCCCTTGACATTGTTTATCTGGGTAACTCTATGCCGAAGCTTCAGGGTGGTTTCAACTTGTCATTCATCTATGGAGGTTGGAATCTGAAGGCACGTTTTACATACCGTTGGGGTAACAAGATTGTAAATGCGGCACGTCGTGACCTTGAATCGATGAGCGGTGCATTCAATCAGTGTGCTACGGTGAATTGGCGTTGGCGCAAGGATGGTGATGTGACTATGATTCCGCGTGCTATGTATGTGTATGATGATAACTCGGCATACAACTATCAAGGATGTAGTCGTTTTGTAGAGGATGGCTCATTCCTGCGTTTCCAGAACCTTCAGGTTGGTTATGACTTCCCCAAGAAGGCTTTGAAAAAGTATGGGCTGAATCAGTTGCACTTCTCTGTGACAATGAACAACCTATTCTGTTTTACCAATTATTCTGGTATTGACCCAGAGATATCCGTTGGCGGCTGGGGGGTTGCAATTGATAATAAGACGGCGCGTTCAAAGTCATTTACGGCATATGTAGCGATAGGATTTTAGACGTATCGGTTGAAAATCGGCAATTGATAATAAATGATTGAAAAATGAGTATATTGCATAACATATTTCAACGTGTAGCAAATTTCTCCTGCGAGAAGTGGTATCTGAAATACTCCCCCATTGGGGGATTGGGGGCTATTATCCTTTTCGCCTCATGCGTAGATACCGTCATCCTTCCAGATGACAAGACGGTGGAGGAGGATTTCTGGCAGACAAAGACGCAGGTACAGTCTATGGTGAATGGTGCCTATTCGTCATTGGCTTCTGAGGATGTGCAGAGGAAACTGGTTATATGGCAATGCCGCTCAGATGAACTTAACGTGAATACATCCCTGAGCATAAATGAGTTGAATCAGTTTGACTCTAACAATCTTCAGACAGACAACCGCCATAATAGTTGGGCGTCAATGTATTCCGTAATTAACACCTGCAATCTTATTCTCTCAAAGTCGGCAGAGGTGATGGATATAGATCCTAACTACCTTGAGGGTGACCATAAAAATGTGGTGGCTCAGATGAAAGCATTGCGTGGGTTGTGCTATTTCTATCTTATCAGGGCATTCCGTGATGTACCATTAGTTCTTGAACCCTATAAGGAAAGTTCACAACAACTCCAAGTTGGACAGGTGGCTGCAGGAGTAGTACTTGATCAGATAATTTCTGACCTTGAGGAAGTTAAGAATGATGCATTAACAACGGCGAACGTGACGGACAATGTGCAGAAATATGGTTGCTTTACACGTAATAGTATCTATGCCCTCTTGGCTGACTGCTATCTGTGGAGAGCCTCAGTAAATCATTCTATTTCTGACTACAAACGTTGCGTGGAGCTATGTGATATGATAAGAGATGCGCGTGGCATTGCTGTTAAGCGTTTCAGCAATAATAGTCAGTTTGATGATGACGGATACAATCTAAACCTTTTTAGAAATTATTTCCGTCCATTTGTTTCTGGAAATGACAGTGAATCACTACTTGAACTTCAGTTTAGTGATAACACAGCTATTTGCAATGCCTATTATAAGAGCAGGTCTACATCCAATGCAAAACCTTGGTTCTTCACCAATTCATATTATTCATCTATTAAGAAGAATACGAATATAGGCTTGAATGTGAATATCTTTAATCAGTTGCATACAGGTGATGCTGTAACAGATATCCGTGGTTTTGAAAGTGTCTATAACTTCAATAGTGGAGTAGAGGATGAGGTGATGATTCGTAAGTATGTAGGTCAGAATATGATTAGCGATGTGATTGCTGATGTACCGTCAAATCGCTCATATTTAGGTTACAGGGCAAACTGGATTGTGTATCGTGTTACTGACGTGATGCTGATGAAGGCAGAGGCTATGGTGCAGATTGCATGTCTGATGGGGGAGGATGTCAGGTCTTCTGTATCTCAGATTGCAAATGCTGGTTCAATTCATGACTCCGTTTCAATAGCCAGGAGTGTATATTCTAAGGTACAGGAGATTAGCAAATACCTCGTGACGGGTATGCGTCAGGTGCAAATCGTGAATACACGTGCACAGAAGGATGGAATATCCCTTTATGATTCTCTTGCATATAGGCTTAATGTCCAGGAAACTGAGACTGCTGATTTCGTTAAAGGTGTTGCCAATTATGTTTCTTCGCTGGACAAGACATGTGAGGATCTTGAACTTGAGGTGATGAACGAACGTGCTCGTGAGCTTTGCTTTGAGGGTAAGCGCTGGTATGATATGCTTCGTTACAACTATCGTCACATGAGCGGTGTTAACTATAGCACTCTAATGGTTGACCTTGGAGATAATCAGGCTAAGAACTATGACGGTTTTCTAACTCTCATGGCTCGTAAATATACTAACAGAAACGGCTCTGCTCTGGTGGCAAATGTTAAGACTGAACCTTATCTGTATTTGCCTATACTGAAGTCGGAAGTGGAAATAAATTCTCTGTTGAAACAGAATCCTGCATATAAGGATAGGGCAACGGCAGAAAGAAATTATTAGCAGCCTCTTCCCGCCTTCCACCCCACGCGGAGAATGTGGATACCTTTTATCTCCAAAAGAGTAAATCAAGGATAGTTGACAAACTGGAAATTTGTAATTTATAATTCATAAGAGACAATAATGCTTAGGATATTTCAAAATATAGTGGATGCCTTTCGCATTCCAGTTCCCGCCTTACGTGGAAGGGTGGGTGGGGAGACCGTAGCCCTTTTCCTTTCTTTGTTCTTCTTTGTCTCATGTAACAAAGAACCGGATGAATCTGACCTATATACCTTTACGGGGCAGACGATACAGGAATTTGTCGAGGAGGATGACAATCTCTCTTTATTCAGGCAGATTCTTGAGAGAGCAAACTTGTGGGCGGAGTTGCGTACATATGGTCAATATACCAGTTATGCTCCAAGTAATGAAGGCGTAGTTGCATACGTGGATAGCTTATGGAACGACCCAAAGTCAACGGATGACAATGGTAATCTGGTGCACAATGGCATGAGCGAGAACTCCGTAAATGGTCTTACGGAACAACAGTGTAAGGAGATTGCCAAGTATCATATCTCTACTATGACATATCTCTATGCAGATTTGTCGGAAACATCGAGTGCCGGTGCCAATGAGGTGTTTACGTATCTTGGCCAGACATTCAGTTCGGAGATATGCGATGATGGCTCTGTGCGTCTTGGTGGTTCAGCCATCGTTGATAGGGATAATGATCGCCATGATATTGAGCTTGCAAATGGTTTCTTGCACTATGTCAATAAGGTTATTCCTCGCAATACCCAGACCATCAATGAGATGATGAAGAACCTCACACAGTACAAGGTGTTCTATGAGGCTCTTGATAAGACGGGTATGCTTCAATTGCTTTCAAAGACAAAGAAGGAGTTTAATAATGCTATTGACAACAATCATGGACGTCCAGGATCAAGTTGGTCTTCAACCGAGTTCTATGTGCCAACAGAGTGTAATGTCAGATACACGGTGTTTGCCGAGGATTCTGCTATTATGGCGGCTAACGGCATTCGTACTTTCGCGGATTTGAAGGCTAAATGTGTAGAATGGTATAAAGACGCAGAGAACTGGTATCCGTTGCCTGATGGTGAGAAGGTCAGTACTGGTGATGACTATACCTATACTTACAACGTGGTGAATATGTTTGTGCGTTATCATATCCTAAAGGCAGGTATGGCAACTTCAAAACTCCTCTACGGTTATAGCTCTTCTAATGCGAACTGGAATTACGCTTTCGGAGGCGAGCCGTTTGACTACTATGAGACATTACTTCCCCATACCCTGATGAAAATATGGCAACCTCTATATCAGAGGGAAAATGGCGAGATTTCAACAGGATCTAAAACAGGTATATTCATCAACCGTTTCCGTCAGCATAACACATTGACCGACGAGGTGGGTACCATGGGTAAGGCTTCCACTCATCAGGTGCTTATTCCTGGCATAATGGTATATACCGATAGTCGTAGTAACATCAAGGCACTCAATGGCTATGTGCATGGTATAAATGGTATGCTTTTGTATAGTGCAGACGTGCCTCAGAAAGTGCTCAACGAGCGTCTGCGCATAGATACAGGTTCTATGTTGTATGAGCTTGCCAATAATGATATTCGCTTTGCTACGGAGGCTGAGATAGCGAGTAAGAATCTGAATGGTTCAGCAGGTACAATGACACGTTTTCCTGTGGATTATTTCGACAACCTTTATAGCTTTACTGGTACTTCATCTGGAATATCTTGGTACACACAGGGAGCTTGGCGTGCATGGGAGGCTGATCAGCTCTCATTCTGGGGTGCATATGACTTCGCTGTGAAGTTGCCGAGTGTTCCTACGGGTGATTATGAACTTCGTGTCATCTATCCTCCTATGGCCAACTCTGGACTTATGCAGTATTTCATAGGAACGTCAAAGAATGCTGCTTCAATGCAACCGCTAGGAGTACCTTTCGATGCCCGTTATCCGAATTCATCTCTTGATGCAGACCGTGATGCTACTGGATATATGTTATCAAGCGAGTTTTCAGATTATGGTGTGGCTTCTGACCTTGTAATGCGCAACCATAGCTATATGCGTGCGCCGGCAAGTTTCTCCCGTGGAACATATAACGGTATTAAGGAACGTGCCACGTCGGCAGATCAGCTTATCCAGACGATAAGCAATTGTTGCAGATACGAGGAGGGCTATGGAACAAGTATGATGCGACGTATCCTTGGTACTATCCATCTTGATCAGCGCAATGACTATTGGTTGCGTTTGCGAAACCTTATTCCGGAGGAAACTACTCTTGGCGGATCATTTGACTTCCTTGAGCTTGTGCCGACAACAGTCATCAATGATGCAACGATGACTGAGGATTGGTATTAAGTCTTTTGGAAAGTGACTAATTGATAATTATTATTTTTAATACGTTGATAATTTATAATGAGTATATTACACAACATATTTCGGCATATAGTGAAGGATGTTAGCGGAAACAGCCATCTGCTCCCCTCCCTTTATGGGAAGGGCTTAAGGATAGGTCTTTTGGCGTGTCTCTTTTCCTCTTGCTCCGATTTCTCTTCCTACAACTCTGTTGTGGAATCTTCCAATCCGTCTGCTGACAGGACTTTGTGGGAGAATATATCTGCAAAGGGGGAATTGAGCGACTTTGCACAAATACTTCAGGCTGTAGGATATGACGCAGTGCTAAATGCTCCTACCACTTATACTGTGTGGGCACCTGTCAATGGAACTTTCAATAAGGACTCTATAATGGCACTTGCACAGGATGCAAAAACAAAGAAGAAAGTGATAGAGCAGTTCGTGTATGACCATTTGGCAAACTATTCGCACCTCGAGTCGGACCCGAATGACACTGTGGTGTATATGCTAAGCAAGAAACTTATACGCTTTTCGGGAAAGAACACTAATAGTCTAACATTCGATGGTAAGGCAATCAACTGGGGAGATGATGCTTTTAATACCCCATCAAGCAATGGAATCCTCTACACCCTCAATGGTATGGTACCTTTCCGCCCTAATGCATACGAGAATATCTTTTCCGACAAGAGCCAGTATGGTATAGCCGACTCGCACTTCAATGCATATGTGAAGAGATATGAAAGGATAGTCCTCGATAAAGATGCCTCCGTGAAGGGTGAGATTGTGAACGGAAATCAAGTGTATGACGATTCTGTTACGGTTACGACGAACTCTTTTGTTACAAGTTATTCCCACCTCAATGCAGAACTTAATAATGAGGATAGCCTCTATACTATTATCATACCAACGGATGCAGCGTGGCAGAAAGCGTATGACAAGATAAAGTCATATTATAACTATATAACACCTATAAAATATCAGAATCTTAGTAGCACTTCTACCGATTTTGCAGGCAAGAAAGGTGGTACATGCCCTACTACATCTACGGGTAAGGCCACTATCCTTTCTGCCAGTGCCGGCGTGGATGCGAATAATGCAGCAACACTGAGTGCTGCACCTTCTGATGCAGAGATACAGGACACTAAGGCATATTGGACAGACTCTATTGCGAAGCGCTGGATTGTGCGTAATTCGGCCTTTTCCGAGAATAATAGAAAATATAACTCGAAACTCGTTTCTGGAACTGCTTTTACAGAGGAAGATACGCTGTTTTCAACTTCAGAAAACAAACTCACCGGGCTCCAGCAACTTGACAAGGTGACCGTGCTCAGACAAAAGTTGAGTAATGGTCATGCACGTGTAATAAGTGAGTATCCGTTCCGTGCATCGGAAACTTACGCCCCTGTGATAAAGACACGCATACCAGGGCGTGTCGTAAGTACAAGTGGATATGGGGCAGAGACTATTACTCTTGAACGCAGATTCTTTGACGACAAGTTCTGCAAGTTGGACGATGATGAGGTGAATCTGAAATATGTGCGTGCATCACTTCCTGAAGGTTCAAACTATGCTCCAGAGATGGATTTCTATCTTCCAGATGTGCTTTCCACTACATACGATATCTATGCTGTAGTGGTACCTGCAATCGTTGATGGTTCACCACTACCATATACACTTCGTTTCGATCTTCACTATACTGATGCAAACAACCAGCCACAGACAGGTCGTTTTGATGGTGAGACTCTTCAGACCACGATAGCAAAGATATCGAAGGTAAAGGCTTTTGAGAATGATCCCGCTAAGGTGGATACTCTGTATCTTGGTCAATTCACCTTCCCGATTTGCTACTATGGTACAGATGCAGCTCCTAATATTAAGGTTATGAGTACGTTGAACTCGTTCAGTATGAGTAATAAGACTAAGTATGATGCTCAGATTCGTATTGCTAACATCATACTGAGGCCAAGGAATGAGGAAAATGGAAAGTAAAAATAAAAAGTAGAAAGAGTAAATGAAGAATACGATGGACATAATACGAAGACATGGGCTAAGGCTCTTTCTCTGCGCCATAGCTGCGTCCTTCTGTGCTAATATATACGCTCAGGATGTGGATGATGACACTTCTGACGAAGAGGAGGTGGGGAGATTCAAAGCTCCAAAGCGTACTCTGCAAGCTGACAGGAATACTATGATAGAGCTTACAGGCATTGTAATTGACGATGCCACCAATCTTCCTGTTGCCGGTGTTCGTGTTCAGGCTCTCGGTGATAACCGATATACGGCTATGACTAATGCTAAAGGTGAGTTTACGGTTTCTGTTCCGGATTTCTGTACCTCTCTCTACGTTAGCTCGCTTGCTTATATGGCAGTACAGATACCAACCCATGTTTTGGGCCCTTCCTCTGTGAAAGGGAATGGAACTTATCCTGAGATAAAAATCAGGTTGATAAGCAATAAGTTCAGAAATATGTATGATGATGGCACCACTTATACCGCAAAGGTGAGAGGTAACGGACGTTTGGTGGCAGGTGATGGAGATTTGGTAATGGATGATGGTATTCAGACTAACTTTAACGGTCATCTGCGTTCTGTTGTACGTTCTGGGGTAACGGATGGTGGTAGTGCCATGTTCATACGTGGCTTGAATTCAATCAATGCTAATGCACAACCGCTTGTAATCATAGATGGCGTAGAGACAGATATGCAACTCAACAGGGCTACGCTACATAGTGGACGAACTTTCAACGCTCTTGCTTCTCTCTCGCCAGAAAACATTGAGAAGGTAACGGTGTTGAAGAATGCTACGGCTTTGTATGGCGCACGTGGTGCTAATGGCGTGATTTTCATAGAGACGAAGCGTGGACATAGTATGGCTACACGTATTGATGTCGGTATATCTGCTGGTATCACGACGATTCCCCGTACGCAGAAGGTAATGAATGCGTCACAGTGGCGCGACTATGCCACGGAACTGCTTGGTACTGTGAAGGAACTGAAGATGCCTGAGTACCGTGATGTAACATTCAATTTCCTTAATGACAATGCGGAGGGATACTATTATAGGATATTCCACAATGATACGGACTGGAAGAATGAGGTGTATCGTACAGCGTTGACACAGAACTATAACATCAACGTGCAAGGTGGTGATGACATTGGTATGTATAACCTCTTTGTTGGATATTCCGATGCACAGGGCACGGTGAGGGAAACGGGTTTTGACAGGCTTAATGTGCGCTTCAATACCGATATAAGAATTTTGTGGAATCTAACCACGAAATTCGATATGTCGTTTGCACGTACGAATAACCGCCTCTTCGATGACGGCTTCGCATCGGATTTGAGTAGGAGTACGGTAACGTCGCCTACAAGCCTGGCACTAATCAAATCGCCTCTCGTAACACCATATCAGTATAACAAACATGTAGGAGGGTTTACAAGCCTGATGTCGGATTATGATCAGTTGTTCAGTCCGCTTAGTCAAAAACTGTATGGCAATGACTATGCTTTTTCACTTGCCAATCCAACTGCTATCATAAGTAATAGTAGTGGTGACAACAAGAACAAGGTGGAGAATACGTACTTCAACGTACAGATTGCCCCGACACTCAAGATTAATGACAGATTGCATATAACATCTCAATTCAGCTATTATCTCAATCGCAATGCACAACGCTATAACCGTCCGTCGGGCGGTGTGCCTCCGTTCGAGGTGAAAGGGCTTGGAACGGTTTATAACCAGAAGTCCTCTATCTTCGCAAAGGAAACTAACGTTTTGAGCAACACGCATATAGATTGGGAAAACAAGTATGGCGCACATAATGTGGCTGTAACATCAGGTTTCAGATATAATGGTTTCTCTTACGATGCAAGTGATGCCACGACGCAGTTCCGTACTGCGCAGTCTGATAAGAACCCGTATCAGACTGCAGATCCGTCTGCTGGATATGCTGATGTTGATGGTACAAAGGATGTGTGGAAGAACATGCAGTGGTATGCGAGTGCAGACTATAGTTTCCGCAATCGTTACTTCGCTACGGTTTCGCTTCTTGCAGAGGCAAACAGCCGTTTTGGAAAAGAGTCACCAGGTGCATTGAATGCATTTGGTACGTCATGGGCTGTGTTCCCAAGCGTTCAGATGGGTTGGGTTATGACAAACGAGAACTGGTTCCCCAAAGATGCTGGTATAGATTATCTCCGTCTTAATGCCGGATATGATATCAGCGGAAATGACGACATCTCGAACTATGCTGCACGAACATCTTTCTCATCTGTGCGATATAACCATAATGCGATAGGAATGCAGATGACAACTATCGGCAATGAGCATATAAAGTGGGAAACGACTACGAAATGGAATGTAGGACTTATGGCGAATATGCTTAACAACCGTCTTTCTGTTGATTTCAATTACTACATACACAAGACGAGGAATCTCCTGACTCTCAAGACTTTCTCTTCTCCGATTGCGGGTATAAACAAGTATTGGACAAATGGAGGAGAACTTGAGAACAAAGGTTTTGAATTGGCGTTGTCTGGTAAGCCTGTGGCATTACGCTACTGGACTCTGGAAGTTGGTGCAACAATAGGTCATTATGTGAATAAGGTGACAGCGCTCCCTGATGGCAACTATACGAATTCGGTTTATGGCGAGGATAATATCCTTGTTTCAATAGGAAATCCGGTAGCGCTCTTCTACGGCTACAAGACAAACGGTGTCTTCGCTTCTGATGCTGAGGCTCGCACGGCATGTCCGCAAGGGTATCTCGTTATGAAGAATGCAGCAGGACAGGATGTAAGGTACGGAGCTGGAGATGTGCGTTTCGTTGACCTCTACGCTGACGGTGTTATAAATGATGCAGACAAGACTGTTATAGGAAATCCGAATCCGGATATATACGGTAACATATTCGCTACTCTGACATGGAAGGATGTCACTCTTGACCTTGGCTTTAACTTCTGTCTTGGCAATGATGTTTACAACTACCAGCGTGCAATCCTCAACTCTGGTTCTGCATTCTACAATCAGCAGGTGGCAGAGATTGACCATTGGCGATATGAAGGACAAAGGGCTTCGCTCCCTCGCCTTGCATACGGAGACCCGATGCAGAACAACCGTTTCTCTGACCGTTGGATAGAGGATGGCTCATACCTGCGTATGAAGTTTGTGCGTGTGAATTGGCAGTTACCTATGCCTGAGAGTTGGCAGTCATGGCTTCAGGGCATCAGCGTATGGGCAGAGGCGCAGAATCTATTCACTCTCACTCATTACATAGGTAATGACCCTGAGTTCAGCATCGGCAATAGCGTGATGTATCAGGGCATAGACTGCGGAAATATTGCGCAGAGCCGTGCGTTTGTACTTGGATTAAAAATAAATCTATAATAAATGAAAAATTCGATTCTGAAATATAAGAATAAGGGTAGGGTGCCATTCTGCATTCTGCGCAAGTTCGTCAGCTTCGCAGTTCCACTTCTCGCTCTTCTCTTCACACTGAACTCCTGTCAGGACATGCTCTCCACTGATAATGACAGTATGGTCTCTGATCCTGAGTTGAATATGAAGACTGACTCTGTGTTCTATGCCCTTGGAATTGCTCAGGCTATGCAGCAGGTGGCTGACCAGTATTTCTATATCGGTGAGTTGCGTGGAGAACTCGTCACAGTGGATGAGGCTAATACCGACAAGAACCTCAAGAAACTTGCCAACTATTCTGCCAG
>JAEEGL012915042.1_pt1 | contig 17718 bp, 16 predicted proteins | sample 9134231 | NCBI WGS metagenome assembly JAEEGL01 (sample SAMN16246548, study PRJNA631951) | gut metagenome | biome: gut microbiome; feature: rumen; material: fiber-attached | host: Bos | place: Iran: Karaj | collected 2018-10 | reverse complement strand
TATGTTGGATGTAAATATGCTGTGGGACTTTCCTGTGGTACAGCTGCGCTTCATCTTGCGATAAAGCTGGCTGGAGAACGACTGTATGGTCAGGTGAGACCAAATCAAGGAACCTTGGCAGGACATAAGGTCTTTTGTGCCGACATGACTTTCGACGCTACAATAAACGGTGTTGCATATGAGGATGGTGAAGCAGTATTCATTGACACAGAGTACGATACATGGAATATGGATCCTGTTGCTCTTGAGAAAGCGTTTGAGATATACCCGGATGTTAAGCTTGTTATCCTTGTGCATCTTTATGGAACACCGGGGAAGATAGATGAAATCAGAGAGATATGTAACAGGCATGGTGCGCTGATCATAGAAGATGCCGCTGAAAGTTTGGGGGCTACATACAAAGGCAAACAGACAGGCACATTTGGTGATTATGGTGCTATCAGCTTTAACGGTAATAAGATCATAACAGGAAGCTCCGGAGGAATGTTCCTTACAGATAGTCTTGAGGATGCTAATAAAGTCAGAAAATGGTCTACACAGAGCCGTGAGGCAGCTCCGTGGTATCAGCATGAAGAAATCGGATACAACTATAGGATAAGTAATATCGTTGCCGGCGTTGTAAGAGGTCAGTGGCCACATCTTGATGAGCATATAGCACAGAAAAGAGCTATCTATGAAAGATACAAAGAAGGACTTAAGGATCTGCCTGTATCTATGAATCCGTGGGATGAGAATAACAGCGTACCAAACTTCTGGTTGTCATGTCTTCTGATTGATACGGATGCTATGGCTCCTTTCGTAAGAGGGGAAAAGGACGAACTATGGAAGAGTGAAAGTGGTAAATCAAGTCCGGGAGAAATACTTGCTGCACTCGCAAGTTTTAATGCAGAAGGAAGACCGATTTGGAAGCCTATGCATATGCAGCCTATATATCGTTCAAATGCATATATAACAGCTAAGGGTAATGGACGCGGAACGAGCAATGCATACATAGCGGGAAGTGCAGAGGATGTAGGCGCAGATATATTCAGAAGAGGCCTGTGCTTACCAAGTGATAATAAGATGACTGCAGAGCAGCAAGATAGGGTTATAGACATCATAAGAAAATGCTTCAGCTAATTTCGTGTAGATAGGGAAGATGATAGCAAATGAAGATAATAAAGAAGTTTGTTAAGATAGTAGTTATCATAAGTGCTTTTGTGGGAGCAATTGCGTTTATTGCAGAAAGATTTGAGAAAAAAAAGAGCAACCATAGACCGTATGGCCCATACGAAAAGTATGTTAAAAGACCGATGGATGCGTTTCTTTCTACAGGAGCCTTGATTGTGCTTTCACCGATACTTCTTATTACAGCAATTCTTGTTAGACTGAAAATAGGTACTCCTGTTATTTTTAAACAGGATAGACCTGGCAAGGATGGGAAAATATTTAGGCTATATAAATTTAGATCGATGACAAATGAGGTTGATGAAAGCGGAGAACTCCTTCCTGATGAAATCAGATTGACATCATTCGGCAAAAAGTTGCGTGCGACGTCTATCGATGAACTTCCGGAACTCCTGAACATCCTTCGTGGGGACATGAGTGTGGTTGGACCGAGACCATTGATGGTTCAGTATCTTCCAAGATATAACGAGCATCAAGCAAGACGACATGAAGTGCGACCAGGTTTTACTGGTTTAGCACAGATTCATGGAAGGAATGCTATCAGTTGGGAAGAAAAATTCAATTGGGATGTGAAATACGTAGACAATGTCAGTTTCTTAGGAGATTGGCGTATTATATTGGGAACCATCAAGACGGTTTTGAGTCATAAAGGCATTAATGCAGCTAATGATGCTACAATGCCAGAATTTATGGGAAGTAAATCTTAGTTTTTTAGGAGGGGTTCATGGATTGGTATCGGATTAGGCATACGATAGGGATGTCGTTATGTTCAACGGCTACAAAAAGAGCTGAGTATTTAAAAAAACACAAAGTTCTTTATCATATAGGTGATAATTGTATGACTATGTTTCGAAAGATTCCTTTATATCCAAAGCTAATTTCATTCGGCGACAATGTATGGATCGCAGCAAACGTCCTCTTAGTACCACATGATGTGATTCATAGAATGTTAAATAATAAGATGCGTAGTGAGAATTTTCAAGAGCACATTGGATGTATTGATATTCGGGACAACGTGTTTATTGGCTCTAATACTACAATCCTTCCAAATGTGATGATAGGGCCGAATACAATTATAGCAGCAGGGAGTCTGGTTAATAAAAGCATTTCAGGAAATGGTGTATATGGTGGAGTGCCTGTAAGATATATTTGTAGTCTTGATGAATTAATTGATAAGAGAAGAAAAGAATCGCATATAGAGATTACACGTGGTAAGGGTGGACTTTCTAAAGAAACAGTAGAGATGGTTTGGAAACGTTTTAAGGAGAATAATTGAATGAAAAATCTAGTGATTATTGCTGCTGGAGGATGTGGCAGAGAAGTTCTCCAATGGGCGAAAGATATAAATGAAAATGAAAATAGATGGAATATTAAAGGATTTATAGATGATAATATAAATGCACTGGATGGCTTGAAGTGTGATGTCCCAATTCTCTCAACTATTGATGAATACATTATTCAGCCTGAGGATGAATTTGTATGTTGTATTGGTAATAGCATAATAAGAAAACAAATCGTTGATAAGCTTAAAGCGAAGAATGCCGTTTTTACCACACTTGTTCATCCAAATGCAGTAATTGCTGATAGTTGTACTCTTGGTGAGGGGGTTGTTATTTATCCGTTTGCATTAATCTCTGATAATGCAGTTATTGGTGACGGATGCATCATTAATATGTATTCATCTGTTGCACATGATTCTGTTTTGGGAGAGTTTTGTACAATAAGTGCACATTGTGATGTTACCGGTATGTGTAAGTTAGGTGAACGTGTATTTATGGGGACAACTTCTAATATGGTGCCGGGCAGTAATATTGGTGATGATGTATATATTTGTGCTGGTAGTACGGTTATAGGAAAGATTCGTAAGGGTAATAAGGTTCTTGGAAACCCGGCGAAAATAGTCAAGTTTTAATAGTGTGATAATGAATTCAAGTAATAGGAGGAAGATAGATGGAACAGAAGTTTTTGGATTTTGTGGCTGAGATAATGGAAGAAGATAGCGTTTCAATGGATATGCCATATAAAGAAGGAAAATGGGATAGCATAATGATGCTTACATTGGTTATGGAATTAGAAGCGGAGTATGGAGTTACAATTCCTATGGAAAGTTTAGGGAATGTAAAAACGCTTGCTGACATGTATGGATTTGTAAAATAAGCATATATTTAATAATACATGGTTTAGTAAATTTGAAGGAGATTCTGTATAGAAATGGCAAAGAAGAAAGTAGCATTGATATCAAATGTGATGGTAGATCTCATTGCAGCTAAAATGCGAAAAAAGTACGATTTCTATTTACCTGAAGGATTTGATACGTGGGTACAGGAAGTGATTGATCCGTCAGCGGGATTATACAGTGAAACACTCGATGCGGTAGTTGTGTTATTGGATGGAACAGAAGCGAGATCATGGAAAAATTTAGAAGAAGGAAGAGAGAGACTTGTTTTATGGAAGCAAGCTTTAGCTATGCTCGTATCTAATTTATCTACTGTACCAATATTTGTATCAACTATTGACATTCGTGAGAACCGAATTAAATCTCTTTCAGAGAAAATTAACAAGTATGAATTGGAAAACGAATGGTATCAGTATGTACATGGGTTGGTGAACAATAGAAAGAATGTTTATATATTTGATTTGGCTGATGACATAGCAGAGGTTGGGCGTAAACAATTCTACTCGAATAAAATGTGGTATATGAGTAGTATGCCGTATTCTAGAGATGGACTAAACACTGTTGTCAAAGCTATTAATGGTGTGCTTGATTCGGCCTTTTCAACTCGAAAAAAAATCATTGCGCTTGATTTGGATAATACGCTATGGGGTGGCGTAATCGGAGAAGATGGTATAGAGGGAATTGAACTTTCTGATCATAAGGAAGGCCAGCGTTATTATGACTTCCAGCGTCAGCTTTTAGAAATGAAAAATCGAGGAACTATTCTCGGTATTGTTAGTAAGAATAATGAAGAAGATGCAGAGTTAGCAATAAGGGATCATCCTTCCATGCTTCTTCGTGATGAAGAATTTGTAAGCAGAAAAATTAATTGGGAAAATAAAGCGGTTAATTTGAAAGCAATGGAGAGAGAACTAAATCTTACCGAGGGTGGATTCATCTTTATTGATGATAATCCTGCGGAAAGAGAAACAGTAAAAGGTGAATGTCCAGATATTCTTGTTCCAGATTTCCCTGTTGATACAACAAATCTTTTGGAATTTGCAGAAAATATATGGGTTGATTATTGCAGGCCACTTCGTGTACTTAATGAAGATATTAATAAAACTCAGATGTATCAAAATGAAGTAAAAAGAAAACAGGAACAGGAATTAAACCTCAACCTGGATGATTATATAGCAAAGCTTGAGATGACTGTAGATATCCATAGAATGAGGGATTCTGAACTTGATCGAGTTGTTCAACTTATTAATAAAACAAACCAGTTTAATGTCACCACAAGACGATATACACAGGCAGAGGTCGAAGAAATTGTTGCTGACCCGAACGACATAATATATGTGGTCTACAGTTCTGATAAATACGGAGATAGCGGCCTAATCAGCGTGATTATTCTGATGGAATCGGATATTGATGTCCACATCGATACTTTCCTAATGTCTTGCCGTGTTATGGGCCGGAAACTGGAGAATGTGATTATTAATGAACTTATGGCAAAGTATCAGAAAAAGCTGATAGGTGAGTTTATTCCAACTGCAAAAAATGCTCCGGTTAGAGAATTATATGATAGGCTCGGATTTATCAAGATATCCGATGTGGAAGGACACAAGATATATGAAATGGAATGTACCGGATATCAGAAGAAAACATTTGAAACATATAAGATAATCAAATTCGAGGATTAAAGTATGAAGATAGATCATATTGGATACGCGGTTAAAAGAATAGATAGGGCAATAGAAGCTTTTCAGAAGCTGGGTTATGAGTTTGAACCTACGATTGATGATATAGATCGAAATGTTAAACTGGCGTTTGGAGTCAAGGATGGCTATCGAATCGAACTTGTTTCTCCACTTGATAAGAAGGCGGTATCACCAGTGGATCAATATCTGAGTAATACGGTTGGAACACCTTATCATATCTGCTATGAGAGTGATGATTTGGATAAGGAAGTTGAGGAACTGAAGAACCAGGGATATAAAGTTATCATTAACCCTCTATCAGCAGTGGCTTTTGGTGGTAGAAGAGTAGTATTCATGATGAATATTGGCTTTGGATTGATAGAGATTGTAGAGAGTTGAGTTAAGTAATAAAGGGTGAACAAAAGTGGGAATTACACTGAAAAAAAACTACGCATCGCTTAAGAGTAGTGCAAGAAACTTATATGAATTGACAGATGAAGATATTGTACGTATGCATGAAACATTACTCGAAATGTATGATGATCTTTTTACGGTGTGTGAAAAATACGGAATTAAAATGATTGCAGGAGGTGGGACCTCTTTAGGAGCTGTGCGGCATAAAGGATTCATCCCATGGGATGACGACATGGATCTTAATATGCCGCGTGATGACTACGAGAAACTGATTAAGGTATTTGATAAGGAATTATCTGATCGGTATGATCTATTGGCACCAGGATATAAAGCTGGAGCAAATTGTTTCCTAATGAGAATCATGAAAAAGGGGACAACACTCTTAAACATGATCGACGAAAAGGCACCATATCCGAGTGGTATATATATTGATATCACTCCGATTGATTATGCCCCAAAGAGCAGGATTGCTCTTCATTTTAAAGGGATAACTGCTGATTTACTTCGCCTGATTTCGTACAGTGTTTACTGGAAACAGTACAAGAGTGACAGCTTTAGAGGATTCATGATGAATTCTGAGGGAAAAACATACTACAGAATTAGAATGGCCATCGGAACCATCTTTTCGTTTCGCTCAGCAGAGAAGTGGTTTTCAACATTTGATAGGTTCATCCGTGGGAAGAAAACAGGATACATAACGGTTGCTGCAGGACGTGAAAAATACAGAGGGGCGTATTATCCTATTGATGTGTTTTATCCTCCGAAACTTGTTCCGTTTGAGGATAAGAATATTTATGTGGTTAACAAAGTTGATACTTATATGAGAAGGCTTTATGGTGATTACATGAAGATTCCGAAAAAAAATAACCGGGAGAAGCACCTTTGTTTAAAACTTGATTTTGAAAATAGTCGGAGTTGAACTATGCCGGAGAAGGAGGATTCACATGAATGTAGCTTTAATATTTGCTGGCGGAATTGGTTCTAGAATGGGGAGTGATACTCCCAAACAGTTTCTTGAATGGAATGGAAAGGCAATAATAATTCATACGTTAAATGTATTTGAAAAACATCCAGAAATTGATGCAATAGTCATTGCATGCAAAGAAGAGTGGATTAATTATACAGAAGAACTGATTCAGAAAGAAGGAATTAGGAAGGTTACTTCTATTGTTCCAGGGGGAGTAACGGCACTAGATTCTCAGTTTAATGGGCTGAAGGAGATTAAGAGACTTTACCCAGAAGAAGAAGTAGCAGTCCTTATTCACGATGGGGTCAGACCTCTAGTTGACACCGCAACGATAAAACGAAATATAGATTCTGTATGGTCAAACGGCAATGCTATTACAATAACTAAGGCTATTGAAACTGTAATTAAAATAGATGAGGATGGCTCCGTTCAAGAAATATTGGATCGTGATTATTGCAGGATGGCGAAAGCCCCTCAGAGTTTTAGGTTAAATGACATTATAGCAGCCCATGAGCAGGCAATTGCCGAAAATAAACACGACTTCATCGATTCGGCCTCAATGATGCTTTATTTAGGTCATACATTACACACTGTCATGGGCGAATCGGAGAATATAAAAGTGACTACTCCGTCAGATTATTACATGTTTCTAGGTATTTCCAAGAATAGAGCAGAAAAATAGAGCTTTATGTCGGTTCAATCGGGTATTATCGAAATAATCTCAAATTTATAACTGATTGTAAGTCTAGTTATAAAAGAGGCTTGGTTACTAGTTTGAAAGCTTCAAAAGGAATTGTCAAACATTCGGTTGAAACTATATATACAATTCTCATGAGAACAAAAGCTATACTTGAACTTGTGAAAAACAACAAGGCACTAATAGTTTATTTTTCCTTAATAGAAGTGATTGTAGAAATTGAAATGAGAAGAATTATAGAGATATAAATAAGTCTTTAACGAAGAGGTTGTTATGGTAGATTTGAATGTCTTGGTTGATTCCCCCAAAAAACATAATATATTGCAAATCCTTCAAGGTGGAAATACATATGGAGGAGTCGAGAATTTTGTATGCAAGTACTATAAACAATTAGATCGTACAAAATTTCATTTTGATTTCTGTTTCTGTTATCAAGATTCAATGAGTAAGATGTGGGGAAAAAGCTTTCTACAGGACAGCAAACACCATGTCCTAACTGTAAAAAAAAGACGCAATATTGTTTCGTTGTATATTAGTTTATTTAAATATTTAAAAAAAGAAAGGTATGACTGTATTCATATAAATACAGGTAATTTAAGTATACAGTTGCCATGTTTACTTGCAGCAAAAAGAGCACATGTAAAAGTGCGAATTGCACATTCACATAGTACCGGATCTTCTAAAAAGAATCGGTGGCTAAAAAACAAATATTTGAATATGGTGAGAGCTATTATTAATAGAGTTTCCACTGTGAAAGCAGCCTGCTCTGAAGAGGCAGCCAAGCATTTGTTTGGGAAATGCGATGATGTGGTTATTGTTCCGAATGCAATTAATACAAATGATTATATATTTCAAGAAGATATAAAATGCAAATATAGGAAAGAGCTAGGGATAGAAGGTAATACAGTTTTTTTACAAGTTGGATCCTTTTTGACGGTTAAAAATCATTCTTTTTCTATAGATTTATTCTCGGAATTAATAAAGCAAAATCCACTTGCCGTATTATTACTTGCTGGAGAAGGTGATTTAGAGGAGGAAATCAAAAGAAAAATCAAGGATAAAGGATTAGATGATTATGTAAAAATGCTGGGATTTAGGAATGATATTCCACAATTAATGATAGCATCTGATTGTTTATTGTTGCCGTCTTTGTGGGAAGGGTTTCCCACAGTGGCTATTGAGGCACAGGCTGCCGGACTGGAGTGCCTTTGCAGTAACACTATAACAAAAAATGTTATAATCACAAATAAATGTAAACTAATACCACTGACAATCAAGGAATGGATAGATGAGTGTCAGAATGTTACAGAGCATAAAGATGATGATTGCAAGATAGTCGCCGACAAGGGATTTGATATCGTAGGGGCAGCACTGAGAATTGCAGAGATTTATGACAATGAGATTACATTATCTGGGAGGAAATAAGCTAAATGAACATTCTTATTTTTATAAATAGTTTGGGAGGAGGGGGCGCAGAAAGAGTAGTTTGCAATCTGGCAAACTATTTATGTGAAAAAGGGGAGAATGTTCGAATTTTAACTTTTTACAAAAGCACAAGTGCATATAATCTTAACGATAACATTAATGTTGATTACCTTGTCGAAAAAAAACTTAATGGTTCTATTGAAACAGCGGTAATGGCATTTAAATATCTTAAATACTTAAAGAAAACAAAATATGATTGTATATTATCAATGCTTGTAAAGCCTGTGAGTATTTCTCTTATGTTTAGAAAGTGGACTAAATCAAAGGTTATTATCTCAGAAAGAAATGATCCAAACTCTTATCCTGAAAAAGCTAAAAAAATACTAGCGAAACACATTAATAAGGCTGATGGAGCAGTATTTCAAACAAAAGATGCTCAAGAATGGTACATGACGAGGAATAGAATAAAAGATTCAATAGTTATTCCAAATGCTGTGAATGATGCAGTTATTAATTACATACCCACTAGACAAACTAATGAGCCAAAAGAATTGTTTAGAATTGTGTAGGTTGGCAGGCTTGAAAAGCAAAAGAATTATAGAGTTCTATTTGATGCACTTGAGCTTGTATATGAACGTGGATATACAAAGATAGTTATTGATGTTTATGGAAAAGGATCTCAGGAGAAAGAATTAAAAGAATACGCAAGTAAGCTTAGAGTTAATCAATCCATTTCTTTTAAGGGCTTTACTAATAATATTTTTGAGTCAATATCAAACGCTTCAGCTTTTGTTATGAGTTCTGATTATGAAGGTATGCCTAATGCGTTGATTGAGGCAATGGCATTAGGACTTCCGTGTATTTCTACTGATTGTCCATGTGGTGGGCCTATGGAATTGATTAAAAATGGGGAAAATGGACTGCTAGTTCCAGTAAGAAGTGTTAATAGATTGGCTGATGCTATTGTTTATTTAATTGATAATCCAAATGAAGCAAAACGTTTAGCAAATAATTCTATAAAAATAAGAGAAACACATTCGTCAACAAAAATAAATGGGATATGGGAGAGTTATATAAGACATATAATTAGTTGTGGATAGTGTATAGTAAACATAGGTTGGTTGTGCATAATGAGAAATAAACTAAGATTATCTGATTATAATATGATGAAATTCCTTGTCACTACTCTGTTTATAGGAATTAATATATTTGAGGTTAGTGGTTTTAAGTCAATTCATTATTATGGAACTATGGTTCTAATGTTCATAGTAACTGTTTTGTCCTATAATGGGTTAATTAGAGTACACTTGGTTAGATATCATCATATTATGTTAGTGTTAATGGGTTATTCTGCCTTTTCTGCGGTTTGGGCTATGAACAAAGGTGATGCATTTTCAATTTCTAGAGGCATATTTTTGATTATTATATTCACAGCTATTATATCAACATTTTATAATAGAGTTGCAGATATTGACGATTTATTATTTGCGATGAAATGGTCAGGCTATATAGTTGCAATGTATTCGATAATGTATTATGGACTTTCACATCTGATATCAGCGAGTAGATCAGCTGGAACAAGGTTGGATAATGAGTATGCGAATATTAATGGTGTTGCTATGATGGCCGCATATGGTTTTTCTTTAGGTTTATATGATTTGGTAATAAACAAAAAAAAAGATATTTCAGTATTATTAATGATTCCTAGTTTAGTAGTTGTTGCGGCTACTCAATCACGAAAAGCAATTATAATTGTCGGGGTTTTTTTTGTTGGAATTCTGATTTCTGCTACTTTGCGTGATAAAAATATTGGGAAAATTATTTTCAAAGTAATATTGATTATACTTATATTAGGGGTGGTATTTAAATATGTTATGACTTTACCACTTTTTTCTGGGGTAAGTGAAAGAATCAATGATGCGATTGTTGGGCTGGTTGGTAAACGTTCTATATCTTCATATATTCCTGTAAGAGAAAGAATGATTTCACTTGGACTAGATATATGGGCGGATAATCCTATTATAGGAATTGGAATGGGAAATGCGCATTTAATTGCGGGCTCTGTATTGAATTTTAATGCATATTTACACTGTAATTATGTAGAACTGCTTGCAGATGGTGGCTTGATTGCGTTTTTAATCTATTATTCAATGCATGTTTATTTACTATATAAGTTGTTTAAATATAGAAAACAAGATTATATACATTTTTCTATAGGATTACTGCTGTTATTCTGTACATTGTTATCTGATTATGGACAAGTATCATATTATACAAAACCGGAATGCTTTTACATGGTAATTCAATTTATAAATGTTGAGTGTATAGAGCGTAAAGGTGTTGTGATAGATTGAAGTAAATCAAAAGATTGGTGATAAGATATGATTAAGAAAATTATAAAAGGTGTGACAAGATATATTATTGATAGCGATTATCGCTTTTTGATTAACGCAAGTCGTGGAAGGTACGATAATCTCACTGATCCAGAGTTTTTACAAAAAAAATACTATGCTATATTTCATCAAGAATTGAATTTGAATAATCCTAAATCTTTTAATGAAAAGTTACAATGGATAAAACTCCATGATAGAAAAGATATATATACAACTATGGTTGATAAGGTTAAAGCTAGGGATTATGTCGCTTCGATAATCGGTGAAGAATATCTTATCCCAATTATAGGCGTTTGGGATAATCCTGATGAAATTGATTTTGAATCGTTACCAGATCAATTTGTTTTGAAATGCAATCATAATTCTGGTTTGGGAATGATAATATGTAAGGATAAATCATCGTTAAATAGTCGTGAAGCAAGAAATAAACTCAAGAAGGGGTTGGCTCAAGACTATTATTTGACTGCGCGAGAGTGGCCATATAAAAATGTTAAACGTAAAATAATAGGTGAGCAATATATGGGGAATAATTTGACAGATTACAAGTTTTTGTGTTTTGAGGGAAAACCACAGCTTATTGAGATACATCGTAATCGAGGCTCAGATTCTTATACTCAGGATTTCTATACAATGGATTGGATAAAAAGTGAGATTACTCAAGGAAAACGGTATGAAGGCATTATTCCTAAACCCAAGAACTTTGACTTAATGGTTAAATTTTCAAAAATGCTTGCTGCTGATATTCGTCACATTAGGGTAGACTGGTATGAAATAAGAGGGAAACTCTTTTTTGGAGAGCTGACCTTTTTTGATGGAGCAGGATTCGAGGCATTCGATAAGAAAGAGTATGATGAATACCTTGGATCTTTAATTAAAATATAGGAAGATTAGATGGGGAGCATTAAACACTGATAGCCAGTGAAGAAACATAGTTTGTCTTTCTTCAACATGGATATTATTGCTTGGATATATGAAAAGAGCTTTTTAATACAACAAGCTCCCAAAACCGGTACATCTTGATAAGATGATTGAATTATCAAGGAAGAATTAAGATGAGTGATATAAGAAAACAAAAATATTTATTAAAACGTAATACTATTTCTTCATTTGCATATCAGATAACCACAATAGTATGCGGTTTTATAATTCCACGTCTTATTTTGGTGGGATATGGTTCAAGTGTTAATGGATTGGTATTGTCTATAAAACAGTTTTTAGGAATCATTTCATTTTTAGAAATGGGTGTTGGAGCGGTAGTACAGTCTTCTTTGTATAAGCCTCTTGCTGATAAAGATGAAGAAAAAACAAATCAAATATTATCTTCAGCCAACAAATTTTTCACAAATATTGGATTGGTTTTATTCATTTATGTGATAGTCCTTTTTTTTATATATCCTTTATCAGTTCAAACAGAGTTTAAATGGTTATACACAGCACTGTTGGTTGGAGCTATTAGTATAAGCTTTTTTGCACAGTATTTTTTTGGAATTATAGATAGACTTTATCTTAATTCTGCGCAACATGGTTATATACAGTATAACTCGCAGACGATCACACTAATCTTCAATGTGTTAGTAGGATTAATTCTGATAAAACTAAACAGTAGTATTCAGATTTTTCAGTTGGTTTCATCATTGATTTTCTTGGCGAGACCTATTTATCTTAGGATGTATGTTAATTGTCATTATAATGTAAACAGACATGCTAAATATGATAAAGAGCCAATAGAGCAAAAATGGAATGGAATTGCTCAGCATGTGGCTGCGGTAGTGTTAGATGGAACAGATGTAATAGTGCTTACTATTTTTTCAACACTTGAAAATGTTTCAATTTATTCAGTATATAATCTTGTGATTACAGGAGTAAAAAATCTTGCTCTTTCTTTGACAAACGGCATCCAAGCACTGGAGGGAGAACTATGGGCAAAGCAAGACCTTGAGAACCTTGTCCCGCTTTATAAAAAAACGGAATGGCTTATACATATGGGAACAGTATTGGTGTTTTCGTGTGTGGCGCTTCTTGTTACGCCCTTTGTTCAAGTATATACAACTGGTGTGAATGATGCGGATTATTATCAACCATTGTTTGCAGTTCTTATTAGTGCAGCTAATGCCGGACATTGTTTACGACTCCCATATAATTTGATGATTCTTGCTGCTGCTCATTTTAAGCAAACGCAGAGAAACTATATAATTGCTGCAGTTATGAATCTTGTCATTTCTATAATTGCAGTTTTTTCTTTTGGTTTAATTGGTGTGGCTATTGGTACAATGATAGCAATGGTGTACCAAACGATTTGGATGGCTGTATATACTTCAAGAAATTTGATTAAAGGCACTATAAAAAGCTCGCTAAAAATATTGGTAGTAGATATAATTACAGTGGGTGCTGTATATTTTAGTTCATTTTGGATGAAGATGTCCGAAGTATCATATTTTGGCTGGAGTATTTTAGCTATAAAGACTTTTTGTATAGCTTGTGTTATTATGCTAATAATTAATGTTGTTTTTTATAAGGGCTATGTAAAGTGCGTGTTTAATAAGCTCGGATTGTATAAGCGTTAATAGTATATTTGATTTGCATAATTTTGGTCACAGCTGTATGAGCGCCTAGGTGGTGAGTAAACGTCAAAACACTTATTGGTAAATAGCTTTATATCATGATCAAAGACGTCGAATGGGGCGGCGCAATGGGAAATGGATTTTTCAAAATAATGAAAATGATAAAAAAGATAAAACTGTACGAATTGTTGGAAGTGTTTTCTCTTGTACTTATAAGTATGTATATCGTTTTTATGGCAGAGAAGACAACGGAATTCGGTTTCACATATACGGTGGATGTGAATAAGAAAATATATAGTATGCTCTGGATCGTGGTGGTTGTTAAGCTACTTCTTTTTTTATGGTCAAAGAAACGAAAACTTCTTGTCGACAAAACTGTGTTATGGACGGTTATCATATTCATCTTTTTTGTTGTGACTATGTGGGGTATATATCACATGGTATATCTCTCGGATAAATATGAATTTCTACGCTTCATGGGAATACTTACAGTTGGCGTTGTTGGAACAGATTATAGAAAAGTATTAAAGGCACATGTGATAGTAGTTGGTCTCATGATAGGTTCGTCTGTCCTTGCATCCCTAAGTGGATATATTGTTAATTATGTAATAATTCGGAAAGGACATATTTCGAGCTCTTGGGGTACATTATGTACCACAGACTATGCCTCAAATATTTTGTTCCTTTGTATAATTGCATGGATAGCGTGGAAAAAACTATCCTTCAGATTCTTTCTGATAGTCGGAGCACTTTCTGTTCTGAATTCATGGTTTATTGCCAGAAGCATCACCAGTACAGTAACAGGTATATGCTTTATCATAGCAATCATCCTCGATGGAATATCTATCACGAAGCGAAAGAAGCTGGTTGCTGTTATTTTAAGTGCAGCATTTCCTTTCTTTTCAGTGCTTACCTTTGGCATAGAGTATCTTTATCATAGGGGAACAGCTATCGGAATTAAGATAAATCAGTGGACTCACGGACGTTTTTTATTTATTGATAATGGTTTTAAGAATTATGGGATCAAACTATTTGGTAGACCATTCAATCAGATAGGTAACGGCGGAAATACCTTCGCCAAAACGGGCTATAATTTTATTGATAGCAGTTATGTGTTGATACTTCTTCGTTATGGTCTCGTTCTCTTTATTGCGATAATGCTGTTGTGGATTCTTATGACTAGAAAAGCTGTTAAGATGGGACACTGGAGGCTTGCGTTCGGACTAGCTCTTATCGCACTTCATTCATTCTCTGAACATCATTTCCCTGAAGTTAATTACAATATACTTGTAATACTTCCATTTTCCGTCCTTGGCATGGGCTGGCTTGTGAAGGATAAAGATGAGAAACCTCTGCCGTTCGAGAGTGGGAGAATCGTTGCCGGTTCTGTTACGGCGGTACTTATGGTTTTGCTGGCAGTTTTTGCTGGACCTTATCTGTTGTCAATGTTCAGGACTATTTTTGATGTTACCACAAAGGTAGAAATCAAAGATAAGAATAAAATAGTTAGTGCATTGTTTGCAGGCTTTATTTTACTGTTTGCTGTTTTTACTACGGCTCTGTATAAGTTGCTGCATGCTTTGTTTGATATGCTTTTTGATAAAACTATCAAGGTAAAGAAGAAAATTATCATCCCTGCTTCAGCTGTTGTGCTGGTTGTAATTATCATGTTTTCGGGTATCTTTATCGGTAAGAAAGTGATTGATGCAAAGGCTGATCCATACCTAGAGTGTATAGATGAGGAGAAAACTGCAATCGAAGCTGTTCAGAGAGGAATACAGACGAGTGGCGGGAAGCTTTATGCAAATGATCTTCCTTATATCTATAGAAAAACTTTCGGTGGTTTTACTGAGAGTTATTTCCAAAGCGATGAAATGGCATCAAGGACGAATGTTACAGTTCTTATGGAAGGTGACTACGAATCCCAAACCATGTTTGCTATGGGCTTCCTTTACACTGTTATATCTGATGATCATTCGCTTTATACAAATGATGCATCGGTTATCAAAGAGCTCGAGGCAGCCGGATATCATATGACGGGATATTTTTCGCGAGAACGTATAGTAGACCTTAAGGAAGAGGCGGAAAGAAATGAACTCCCGATGACAGAGGATGGAGCTGTTATAGTAGGTGTAGATGGTAAACCTCTAAGATACGGACCTTACTATGAACTGCGAAGCGGCTATTATACTGTTACCTACGATCTGTCTCTTCCTAAAGTGAATGAGTATTGGGAAGATTACAAGGTCTGCACTCTTGCTATCTGTGTCAAGTGGGGTACCAAAGTAGCTGAGGTTCCTGTATTTAGAAGAGACTTTGACGAGGAAGGTAAGCTTCATTCGGAAACAAGAGTCAGTATAAGTGAGGCAAGAGGCTGTGAGTTCAAGATTTATCCTGAAGGTGGAAATACTGTTCTTCTGAGCGGCGTTACTTGCAGGAAAACACCGGATATTGATGCACGTAACATATTCGATAAAAAAGGCAGAGTTATCCGCACTGAGTATTATGATCTGGAAGGAAATCCTATAGACACAACCGGTGGATATCACAGGGTGGAATATAAGTATAATAGTGATGATCTTGTAAGCTTTTATCGGTATTACGATATAGAAGGTAATCCTGTGATAATAAGTTCCGGGTATGCGGGCGTAAACAAAAAGTATGATATAAGAAAAAGAGCTATAAGAGAAACATATTATGATACAGACGGCTCTAGATTGACCTTTGACAGTGGTTATTCTACTGTTGGGTACGGATATGATGATAATAACAACATAAATGAATACAGATATTATGATGCTGAAGATGCTCCGGTTATGCTTTCTTCCGGATATAGTATATTGAGGCGGACTTATGATGAAAAGAAAAGAGTTATTTATGAGGAGTATTATGACACCGAGGATAATCCTGTGATTATTAAGGGTGGATATGCGAAGATTGCCTATGATTATGATGATACTAATCGGGAGATCCGCAGATGCTTATATGGTACAGATGGGAAGTTGATAGTTGCGGATTCTGGATATGCGCAGCGGTATAGGGTGCTTGATAAAGATGGTAAGGAGCTTCGGGTAGATTACTATGACGCTGATGGGAACAGAACGACAGTTGCCGGAGGTTATTCGGTAGTTGAAAATAAGTACGATATGTATGGAAATCAGTCAGATATGTATTTCTATAATGAGGCTGAGGAACCGGTACTCTATTATGATGCGTATTTCCACCTTCACAGGGTCTATAATGCTTCAAGTCAGATTGTTAGGGAGACTCGTTATGATACATCGAATCATATAATTATTATGCCGGAAGGATATGCCACGGTTGAGATGGAATATGACGGTGCGGGGAATGCTATTACTTATAGGTATCTGGACGAGAGTAATAAGCCTATGATGCGCACGGATGGTTATGCTGAACTTGATTATACATATAACGAGAAGTATCATATCATCACGGAAATGTATCGCAATGAATCAGGCAAACGTGTTACACTAGCGAATGGAACCGCTGCTGTTGAATACGGCTACGATGATAATGGCAACCAGACGGACGTGTCTTACTTTGATGTGAATGGTAAACCTGCTTTATATTGTGGCGCATATTTTAAGTTGCATCGGTATTATAACGAACTTAAGCAGAACATTCGCGAGGATTATCTTGATGCAGATGGCAAGATAATGATGCGGCCTGATGGTTTTGCCGCAACCGAGCGTGAATATGATGCTGCCGGCAACATGACAGAGCAGAGATATCTGGATCTGTCAGACAATCTTTCTTTAAACACCAGCGGCTACGCTATCCTCCGTCGCGAGTACGACTCTGCAAATCACATCACCAAGGAGTACTACCTCGGTCTGAACTCCGAACCTGTTGACTGTACGAGCGGTTATGCAACTGTGGAGAACACCTATGACGACGCCGGAAACCTTGTGAAGACGGTGTATTATAACGCTAAAGGTGAGGTTGTGGAGTAGGAGAAGTCGGCAGAGCTGTACGGCAAGAGCCCATATGGTACGCACCTGAAGGCCGTTGCCGAGGGAAGGGTGAAGTACTAGATTTTTTATAAAGAAACTCAAGGTTTGCTCCTTGGGTTTCTTTATTTAGTGACTTTTCAGATGGGGTGTGTTATAATAACGCAATCATATTAAAACTTGAAAAGGAACCGATATGAAGAAGACCAGTATACGTGCGAAGCACCTGGATTTCATTTTAATAGATCTGATATGCATACTTTCGATG
>JAEEGL012817280.1_pt1 | contig 17718 bp, 12 predicted proteins | sample 9134231 | NCBI WGS metagenome assembly JAEEGL01 (sample SAMN16246548, study PRJNA631951) | gut metagenome | biome: gut microbiome; feature: rumen; material: fiber-attached | host: Bos | place: Iran: Karaj | collected 2018-10 | reverse complement strand
GCGGCATTGCCAATGCCTTGCTGGCCACCCTCCTGTGCATCATTTCCTGGAGAATCGGCTTCGGCGTAAGCCTCAGCAACATCATCATCGGCGCCATCATGCCGCTGATCCCGGGCGTACCCTTCGTGAACGGCGTCCGCGACCTGGCGAATTCAGACTACCTGGCCGGCATCACCCGGCTGACGGATGCGATGCTGGGGTTCTTCTGCATCGCCCTGGGCGTTTCCCTGGCCTTCGTGCTGGACGGCGGCATATTCAAGGGCGTCATCTCCCTCAGCGGCATGACCGTCGACCCCGGGACGGCCGGACTCGGGTGGCAGGCCCTGGCGGCCTTCCTCGGTACCGCCGCCTTCGCCGTCCTCTTCGGCACCGACCGGCGGGAATACCTCTCCACCGGCATCATCGGCGCCACAGGCTGGGTCTGTTATCTGCTGCTTTATCGCCTTGCGGGAATGTCTCCGGCGGTCTCGACGCTGTTCGCAGCCCTGCTGGTCTGCCTGCTGTCCCGCTTCGCCGCCGTGCCGTTCCGGTGCCCCGCGCAGGTTTTCCTACTGTGCGGCATCTTCCCGCTCGTTCCCGGAGCAGGGATTTTCTGGTTTACCTATTATCTGACTTCAGGATCCTTCTCCCTGTCCCTGCATAGCGGATTCGCCGCAGCCAAGGCGGCGATCGCCATCGTGCTCGGCATCATCCTCGCAATGGAACTCCCGCAACGGCTCTTCTCCCGCCGCAAAGGGACGCACTGACGCCCCGGCAGCGGGTTTATTCAAACATGGGCCGGACCATCAGGGCGACATTCGTTGCAGAACCGCACGAAGCGACTTCATTCCTGTTAAACCGGGTACGGTCCCAGACAAAGAGGTTCCACGCCCGCTCGAAATACCCATTCGAAGACTCATAATAACCCCCGTGACCGATGCTTTCCAAGGCCTGTCCGCGATAACCGAGCGCAGGCAGGAAAAGGCCGTCCGATTCCCGGAGGATACCTACCGTCTCTCCGTTTTCGGACAGTTCCTGCCATACGAACGGAGGCAGACGATTCACGTCGGTGAAAAGCATCTTCAGCATGTTCTCGTTCGGAACCATGAAGCCGACCGGGCAGGGATCATAAATGGTCTTAACGGGATTAACGGCTTCATCTGTCGAATATTCAATCGTAGAGGTCCAGCAATTGGCATAGGTGATAGTACTCCACACGACGCTGTTGTCCGGGGATTGCTGCCAGTGCGGATTCTGGATCGACTGCCCCAGCGACAGGGTCTCCGTGGACCCGAATACCGGATAGTACGCATTCCCTTCGGCCCGGGTCGGATAGCAGGGTTTGTCTGCAGGGGCCTCGACATTTCCGTCCATTCCCGGAGAAGGATCTTTCCTGCCCCAGTTATAATAGACGCTGTTGGCGTAGCGGATGACGGCCGGGCCGGCTGTCGATTTAATCTGCACAACGTTGGATGCCTTCCCGTCCGGGATATCCTGTACGATCCTGATAAAGCAGGAGCGGTCGGCATACCGTTCCATTTCCCGCTTGTTGCAATGGCCCAGGTTGGTGTTGGACAGGAACTTCCCTTCCACACCGCCTGCCTTCCTGACAGTCAGGTCCTCGTCCGTCACCCAGATATGCCAGCTCCAGGCAATCCGGCCCTGGTTATCAAAAACGGCGATTACGGCATTGCCCTGGCAGATGTCCTCCTTCTCAACCGTAAAGGAAACATATCCCGAGCCGTACTGGACGTTCCTGACCAGACCGGGCGCATCCATCCATAGCAGCTGTGCTTTACTGATGGTGAGGGAAGGGGATTTATGCGCAAGCTGGTCGGCAATGTAAGGATAGCGGATATCCTGATCCAGGTGATCCTTGTAATAACCGAGCAGCACACACGCAGGAAAATCATTGTATACCTCGTCGGCATCGCGCCCTGCAACATGGAATCCGGCCTCGTTCACAGCCCCTCCCTTCACGGCGTTTCCATAAACGGCCGGGAATCTGTACGTACCCGGTGCCTGGACTACATAGCAGTTCGCCGTTGTGGTGGATACTGTATTTCCGGTCGCGACGTTGACCGTAGAAAGGTCGAAATTCGTCTTGGGCGTATTATCCCGGAGGCGGCAGGTCCGTTCATCCAGCGGAATTCCGTTCCGGTTCGTCGGGATCAGATTCTGCAGCGGAGCGACGGCCACTTCAATACGCTGGGGCAGTTCTCCCCCATTAAAGTCGATCGATGCACCGGGGGTCAGCCATTCAGGCGCTTCCCGCGTCCAGGGTCCGGACGCACTCTCTGCATACTCCATTGCGAAGGGAATGGGGAAGGTGTCGCCATTCTCGCTGATGCCATAGCTGGTAAAGGAGCCCTCCGCGAGCACGGCCAGTCCGCCGTCCGCATCCGTGACAACATCCGACAGCTGGCTTCCATCGTCACCCATGACATACTCCTCGGCCTTCTCGGCGAAGGCGAGGCGTTTGCCGTGATGGCGCGCGAAAGAAAGCTCTCCCCCTTCATAATTCCGGACGAAGAGGGACGCGCCGGCACTGTTCAGCGCTTCTACCTGCAGGCTTCCGTAGGTTCCGCAGGGAACGGGCACATTCAGGATGAGGGTCTGGACGGAGGAGCCGATCCCCGCATCCGTCGAGGCGACGGTGAAGGTAACCTGATTCTTCCCGGTCTGGTTACCGCTGCAGGCAATGAACGGCCCGGCAGGATCGTCCACATTCACGGTAAAGGTCCCTGTGACATCTTTGTCAAAACGCACCGCCACCGTCTTCGTGGCAGGGTCCAGATCCCGGCATATAATACGCAGGAGGCCGCCCACATGGTGGAACAGGAGGGTGGACGCAGCCGGATCGTTGACGGCGACCATCGGAACGGCCGCATGGTCCGTACGGCCGGCCGCAACATCGGCGGAGATGTCGTACGCGGCATCCAGCTTTACCCGGAGGGCCGGGGAAGACGCGGTAGGGGCCACCCAGGCAGAAACGGGATATACGGCATAGAACTCCCGGAAATTCGATCCCACCGTCGAAGCCAGGACCGTTCCCTTCGCAGGGTCCGTATCCGGCCGGATTTCGTAGGTCTCGTACCGGTTGCCGGCGTACGGAACGACGATCCGGTCGCCCGCATCCCAGCAGAATTTCCCATCCGAATCGGCGAAGGAGGCACGGGTTTCCAGATTGCCGTCGGCGATGTATGCGACAAGTGCATTCGACTCCGCAGGAGCATATTCGTCATCTATACATCCTGCGGCCAGCAACAGGGCGCCGGAGAGCGCCAGGGGCATATAGCGGTTGATACTGATTTTCATGGCTCTGTATTCTGTTTAGTCTCCCATGTCAAGGACAGGACGTACGGAAATGCAAATATCCAGGGAATGATGGGAACTCTTGTAGATCCAGCTGGATTTGAAAGCGAAAAGGTCTGCTTCCCGGTAATCTCCGCAGGTATTCTCCAAAGAAGTGGTCTGATACGGCGACATCGAGAAAAGAATGTTATCGCTTGCGTCCCTGGATCCGGCCTCGGGGAAGAACAGGGTTCCATTATACAGCCGCCCGTCATTCCGGGAGGAAGTGTATGCCGGGAAATTGCCATTGTCAAATCCCCGGAATGCCTGCAGCGGCGGCATCTCATATCCGACCGGCGAAGGATCATAGATTGTTTTCGTAACGGTCACCCCATAATAATTGGGGCCCAGACCGATTTTCTGATCGATAGGCACCGATGCGGAGAGCGGTGTACCCGGAAGGCTGGCATTCCACAGGTTGTATACGAATACAGACTGCCAGTTTTCCTCGTGTCCGTTCGTCCCGGCGAAGAAATAGCGGAGATGCGGGTTCTGGATGCCTGTGGCGACCGTATTGGCAATGAATGCTTCGTCATTAAGGAAACAGGCCGCCGGATCGTATGCGGGATCGGGGGCAGAATACTCTTTCTTGCGCACGATGGTCGAGATGGTCACCCGGCCTTCCTTGCTGAGATAGCCCGGTTCCTGGGGATCCTTCCGCCCCCACTGATAATAGGGATTGTGACCGCAGGTGGAGATCAGAAGGCCGGCATTGGACTTCACCAGCTTAGGAACGGACGTCAGGCCGGATTCCGTCTGGCGGGCCCGGACATAAACGGACCTTTCGTCCAGACGCTGCTGGTCCCGTGTATCAATCCAGCCCAGGTTGACCGGTGCAAAAGTATAGCCCGTCGGGCTTGCCGTCCTGGCGACAAGGTCCGCCTCCGTCACCCAGATGTGCCAGCTCCAGGCAATCCGTCCCTGATTGTCAAAGACGGCTATCACGGCATTGCCCTGGCAGATATTTTCGACGGGAACGTTGAACGTGATATAGGTTCCGGACCCGGATCCGGTGAGGCTGACATCCGTTATCAGTCCCTCGGAGTCCTCCCAAATGAGCTTGGCCGTGGCGAGGGACAGCGCAGGACTCTTGTGCGAAAGCTGGTCGGCGATGAAGGGATATTCTATATCCATATTCTCATGATCCTTGAAACGGGAGAAATAGGCATGCACAATCCTGCCGCTATGTGTATACATGGCATCCTCCGTACGGTAAGACGACGCATCCGCCCCATCCCTGCCCCGGAAAGCATTCTCATGGGTCTGCCCGTCTTTCAGGGCATTTCCGTACACAGCCGGGAACTTGTACGCGCCGGCCTGCGGGACCACATAGCAGTTGGCCGTCGACCGCTTGTCCGCAGCCAGAGACGCTCCGGTCGCGACATTCTTGCGCGACAGGTCAATGGCCTCACCTGCATGCGTTCCCAGAGACTTCAGGTAGTTTCCGTGCGTATCTTCGGCCTGATTCTCCTGCGGCGTAATCCGGATACCGAGGATCTCACCGGTCGTGGAACCGTTCAGGTCGACGGAGGGCGAGAGCGTCAGCCACTCCGGTGCCGTGGCAGACCAGTCGCCCGTCCCTGTCGCCGAATACTCCAGTACGAAGGGAGCGGCCTCCCTCAGGGACCCGTCTGTCTTGTAGCTGAGGAAACTCTTCGAGAGTTCCTTGCTGCCACCTGTATATTCGGTCGTTACGTCATCGAGTTCGCCAAGCACGAAGTCGAAGGCGGATTCTCCGAAGAAGAGGGCCTTTCCGTGACGGCGGGCGAAGGTAAGGGGACTGCCGGCATAGGTCCGCGTCGCAAGCGGCGTGGTTCCCTCACCGAAAGCTTCAATCTTTACATTGTTATACGTTCCGCAGGGGACAGGGACGTTCAACACGAAAGCGGTCCCCGCAGCAAGGCCGGAAGATGACAGGGTAAAGGTGACCACGTTGTTTGCTGCATTCCCGCCAGTCGTAATCTTAGGCTCGCGCGAGTTGGTGACATCCACCATATAGGTGCCCGTTACATCCTTGTCAAAGGTGACTTTTGCCGTCTTCACATTGGCAGGAAGCTGTCCGCAGTTGATGCGGAGGAGGCCTCCCACATGGCGGAAATAAAGGATGTCATGGTCAGGGTCGTTCTCGGCGACCATCGGGACGGGAGAATAATCGGATGTGCGCCGGAAAGCATCGCCGGCATCCCCGCCTGCAAGAATGTCTGAAATGTCGTATGCGGCGGGAAGCGTCACCTGCAGCGTCGTGTTTTCAACCGCAGCGTCGGAGGGATACACAGCATAGAAATTCCGTTCAGCACCTTCGTCGAGAGACACGGTGAGGTCTCCTGTCGCGGGATTCTCGATGCTGATATTCCGGACGAATGCTTCCCCGGCATGGAGGGCAATCCTGTCTTCCGTGTTCCAGGTGAATTTCCCCTGTCCGTCAAGTCCGACACGCGTCTCCTCCCCGTCAATACAGGCCCTGAGCCGTACGTCAGCAACGACATCCGGATTTTTCTCTTTCTGACAGCCGGCGAAGATCGGCAGGACCAGCACGGCCGCTATCAAATATCTTTTTTTCATGGATGATTATTTTTCAGTGGTTGCCTAATCCCAGATCAAGGTTTCGCCAATGGCCTGGATATCCCAGTCGATGTCTTCGCCTTCGGCCTTGAGGAGTTCCGGGAGGCTCAGGCCGAGGATCCTGTATTTCTTGCAAGCGTCGAAGGTGAGAAAGGAGCCGTTCTTATTTGCGAGCTTGAGAGTGCGGGTTTGGATCTGGTCGCCTTTTACTTCAAGCGTCAGGTTTTTCAGGTCTTTCGGCACGGCGAAGATCGTTACTGTCACGGGAGCGGCTCCCGTAACGGTCAGCTTACCGCCAGGGATCTGGGAGAAGTCGAGGGATGCCGAGAGACCGGGCGTTCCTGTGACGGTGACATTTCCGGATGCACAAGAGAGTTCAAAAGCGCCCGTAACTGCATCGGTCGTGCTAGTGATCGTAAACGAAGTCAGGTCCACCTGTCCGTCGCCACCACCGCCAACCTCGAACTCAAGGGCGGTGAACACCGGACGGAACTCGAGGGTGACGGATGCAGCATTGGCAGGGGCAGTCGTACCCGCGAAGAGGTATGCGTACTGCATGTCCGGCTTCATGGCACCCGTCTCAGCATCATACTGAATCACCTGGGATGCGGGAATCTCGCCGAGCATCTTCTCGCCGTTGATCTTCGTGCCGTCGCTCGGATAGCGGCAGTAAAAGGTGTACGTTCCCGTCGCGGAGGTCCACTGGAGGCCGTTTCCGATGGAGGAAACAATCTTCCCGCGGCTCCGCACACCGTCTGCCTCCACGGAGGTGAAGACATAGTCGCCGGCCTGCCGGGTTTCATCATACATCATGCGGGCCTTGTCGCTCCAGATTGTAATTTCGTCACCTTCGAGCCAGTCGATACGCTCTTTCACGACACCGGATTCGGTGTTGCGCTCACCGCTGTATGCGGTCTTAGTCGAGAGTGGCGCGGAAGATGCCCGGAAGTTGATTTCACCTCCGGGAACGTTCATCCTTTTGCATCCGGCCAGCATCCCGCCGGCGAGGATCAACACGATCAGCCATTTCAAACTTTTTCCCATATCTGTTTCTTTAACTTCCTGTCCCGCCGACCCGAAGGTCCGGGGGTTCCACACAAACCTTCGCTACCCGCGGGACAGCAGGTGCTTCGTAAAGATTAATTAATTAAATAATTGATTTCCAACAACACACACACTCCTCACTGGAAGGAGGGCAGTATGAGGCATGTATTCATGCGCCGACTGCAAACACTACAACTGCGCAAATTTACAAAATAAGCAGGAGGTTTTCAAATAAATTATCAGTAAATTCACTGAAAATTAAGAAGTTACAAAATTATTACATTTTACCGCAGGCCTACAGTCAGATAGACCGCAGGATGCTCCTCTTCCAGAAAACCGTCTGGTACAGGGTACGGACGGCGAGGTGCACGAAATAGGCGGCCATCAGAAGGTGGATCGCGGCGGCGCCGGAGGGATGGCAGATGAGATTCCCCAGCATCCATACGGCAAAGAACCCCACTGCTGAAAGCAGGGAGGTATTCCGGCAGGCCCCGGAAGCCGTGGCTCCAAGGTAGATGCCGTCCCAGGTGAAGGCCGGACAGCCGAGCAGCGGCATCACCAGCAGCCACGGGAGGAATTCCCGGGCGGCCTCCACGACAGAGGTATCGGACGTCATCAGGCGGTACAGCGGCATGCCGGCCACCGCATAGATGCCTATAAAGAAAACGGCGATCGACATGCTCCAGATAAAAGTGTATTTGACGGTCCCCAGCAGCAGATTCCGGTCCTTCATTCCGATGGCCCTCCCGGTGAGGGCTTCCCCCGCATACGCAAATCCGTCGGTAAAATAGGAGAAAATCAGGAGGATCTTCATCAGGATGGAGCTCACGGCCAGCAGTGTGTCGCCGTACCGGGCCGAAATGACCGTGAAGCCGATATAGACGGCGATGAGTCCCAGCGAACGCAGTACCAGGTTGCCGTTCATCGCAAAGAAACGGCCGAGCCCCTGCAGGGAAAGCCGCCCTTGCGCAAACGCCACGCGGCGGTATTTCGTCGCCAGGACGCCGAGCGAGAAGAGGAATCCCGACCACTGCGCGATGACCGTCCCCCAGGCGACGCCGTCGAATCCCATCCCCAGCCCGAAGGCAAGGCCGACGCTCAGGAGCATGTTGCCGATATTCACGATAAGGTCGGCCGCCATCGCGCTCACCGTATCCTGCATGCCGATAAACCAGCCCTTGAGGGCGAATAGCGAGAGCGTCGCGGGCGCCGCCCAGATACGGATATAGAAATAACGCGTCGCCAGCGACTGCACCTCGGGCGTGCATGTAACAAAGAGGAAGGCCGCCTTGACGACCAGCCACTGGATGGCGATCATCATGAGGGCGCTTAACCAAGCGAGAAGCAGCGAGCGCCAGAGGATATTCTTGCTCTCCGCCATATCGCCCCGGCCGTATGCCTGGGCCGTGAGTCCGCCCGTACCGACCCGGAGGAACGAAAAGTTCCAGTACAGCAGGTCGAAGAGCATCGTGCCGATGGAGATGCCGCCGATCAGGGCTGCCGCACCGATACCGCCCGCTGAGCCCAGATGCCCCGCCACGGCGATGTCCACCATCCCCACCAGCGGCACCGTCAGGTTCGCCAGGATGCTGGGCACCGCCAGCCGCAGGATTTCTTTGTTGAGCAGTTTTCTTTCCATCGTGCCCGCCTACCGGAATTTCTGGTCTTCCTCCAGCATGCCGAGGTAGGACGCATAGCGCTCGGGAGAAATGGTACCGGCATCGAGGGCCGCCTTGACGGCACAGCCCGGCTCGTGGGTGTGGGTGCAGGGAACGAAGCGGCAATTGTCGGCCACGGCGAGCATTTCCGGGAAATACTTTCCGATTTCCTCCTTCCCGAGGTCTACAAGGCCGAAGCCGCGGAGACCGGGGCTGTCAATTACATAGCCCCCGCCGGCAAGCGGATACATCTCATAGAGCGACGTCGTGTGCTTTCCCTGCAGATGGGCCACGGATATCTGGCCGATCTTGGGGTCGAGCGACGGATCGAGCGCCTTGATGAGGCTCGACTTGCCGACGCCGGATTCGCCGGAGAAAAGATTGATCCGGTCCTTGCAGGCCTCCCGGATGGTGTCTATCCCCTCCCCGGTCTTCACGGAAGTCTCAATGACGGGATATCCGGCCCCTTCATAGATTTGCCGGAAGGCGTCGATTTGCTCCTGCGCCTCGGCCCGGTAAAGATCGGTCTTGGCCAGTACGACCGTCGCCGGAATGCCGTACACTTCGCACGTCACGAGAATCCGGTCGAGGAAGGGCAGCTTGACCTCCGGGAAATACAGGGAAACGATGATGTAGGCCCGGTCCAGGTTGGCCGCGATGACATGCGCCTGGCGCGAAAGATTGGTCGAGCGCCGGATGACGTAATTCTTGCGGGGCAGGATTTCCGTAATGATCGCCGGATTCTCCGGGGATGCCTCCCCTTCCCGCTCCCAGACCACGCGGTCGCCTACCGCAACGGGATTGGTGACCGCACTCCCCTTGAGGCGGATTTTCCCGCGCAGGACAGCGGGGAAAAGGTTCCACTCCGGCAACTCCGAGAGCTCAAAATGGCTCCCGGCATTCTTTACCACTGTCGCAAGACCTCGCACTGCGATGTATATCTTATTAATTATTAATTACTTATCCAATTCCCTCTACCCTAAAAGAACCAGAGGGTTTTCTATAACAGCCTACCTATCAACAACTTACACATCGCGCCCTAACAGGTAGGCGGCCAGGGCGCGGAGGGCCTTGCCCCGATGGGAGATGGCGTTCTTGTGCTCTTCGGTGATTTCGGCGGAGGAGAGGCCGTCACAGCCGTCGGGCAGGAAGACCGGATCGTAGCCGAAACCGCCGTTTCCGCGGCGCTGCGTCGCGATCTGCCCCTCCATGATTCCCTCGAAGAAATGGCGTTCACCGTCGAGAATCAGCGTGACACATGTACGGAAGCGCGCCCGTCGGTTTTCGACCCCCTCCATCTCGCGCAGCAGGCGGTTGATATTGGCCTCGAAATCCTTCCCGGACGGATTGCCGTAGCGTGCCGTATGGACGCCGGGGGCGCCGCCGAGAGCCTCCACCTCCAGGCCGGTGTCGTCCGCAAAGCAGTCCAGTCCCGTCCGTTCATACAGATACAGGGCTTTCTGGAGCGAATTCTCCTCGATGGTCGCCCCTGTCTCGGGAATGTCTTCCGTCACCCCCGCCGCAGCGGCCGGAACCACCTCGAACTGTCCGCATAAAATCTCGTTGGCTTCCCGGATCTTCCCGGGATTGCCGCTGGCAAAAACCAATTTTCGCATAAGCCGGTCATCAAAACTTGGTAAAGTTAACGATTTTCTTGGGATATTCCGCTATCTTTGCAGTATATATGGAAAGGTTGGAAACAGTTGATCCGGTCATTCTGCCGGAAGACGATGTTCAGAAACTGATTGCGGCCACCGGAACGCGGCATGTCGCGGCGCTCCGAAGCATGATGGCCGGGCGGTGGCGGCTCGGCGAACTCCACGGAATCCATCACTGGGACCGCGTTCTCCGGAACGGGCTGTTGCTTGCGAGGCCGGATACAGACAAGATGGTCATTGCCTATTTCGCTTACATTCATGACGCCTGCCGCGAAAACGATTTCGAAGACCCCTTTCACGGTCCGCGTGCTGCCGCGCTGATTGATTCGCTGAAGGCAGACTGGCTCGGCGAGCTGACGGAGGAGCAGATTCTCATCCTCAAGAAGGCCGTAGAGGGACATACCGCCCTGCTCCGGACAGGAGACCCGACGGTCGATACCTGCTTTGATGCCGACCGGCTGGACCTCCTGCGCGCAGGCATCATTCCCGACCCGGCCAGGATGGCCTCCCCCGGAGGCGCCGAGTTCGCACGACAGATCCAGAATACATTATAACGCAACATGATCTCACAAGAAAACATCAACGTAGCCGTAAAGCGGCTGTTTGACGAAATCCGGTTTACCCGGGAGCCGGAAGGGCTGTACGACCCGCTCCGGTATATGATCGCCATCGGCGGCAAACGCATCCGCCCGAAGCTCTGCCTGACCACCTACGGGCTCTATAAAGACGGCTTTGCGCAGGAAGTCCTGGAGCCGGCCGCCGGACTGGAGGTCTTCCACACCTTCACGCTGATCCACGACGACATGATGGACAAGTCGCCGCTGCGGAGGGGCCGGGAGACCGTTTGGGTCAAATGGAACGCCGACACGGCCATCCTCTCGGGTGACGTCATGTGCATCGACAGCTACCGCCGGATGGCCCGGGCACCCCGGGAAGTGCTCCCGGAAGTACTGGGCCTTTTCTCCCAGACCGCCGCGGAAGTCTGCGAAGGACAGCAACTCGACATGGAATTCGAGACGATGCCGACGGTACCGATGGACCGGTACATGAAGATGATCGGCCTCAAGACCGCCGTGCTCATTGCCTGCGCCGCCAAGATGGGCGCCCTCATCGCGGGAGCCCCGGCAGAGGACTGCGAGGCGCTCTACGAATATGGATACAAACTGGGACTGGCCTTCCAGGTCGCCGACGACTATCTGGACGCCTATGGCGACAAAAAAGTCTTCGGAAAACCCATCGGCGGCGACATCCTCAACGGCAAGAAGAGCTGGCTCACCGTCCGCCTGACCGAGAAACTTCCCGACCGGAAAGTCCTCGACGACGCCTTCGCCCTTCCCGCCGGAGAAGAGAAGATCGCCATCGTCAAAGGTCTTTATAACCGCTTCGACATCCCAGCCGAGGCCCAGGCGGAAATCCTGCGCTTCAGCGACGAAGCGATGGATGCCGTAGCCGCCTTCTCCCCCGCACGCCGGGCATTGCTCAAAGATTTCGCCGGACAACTCATCGGACGCGTCAAATGAAACCATCCGAACTGGAAATCATGGCCCCCGCGGGCAATTTCGAATGCCTCCTGGCTGCCATCGAAGGCGGAGCCGACTCCGTCTATTTCGGCGTAGGGCACCTCAACATGCGGTCCCGCTCCGCGAACAATTTCACCCCGGAAGACCTCCCGGAGGTAACCCGTATCTGCCGGGAATACGGTGTCAAGGCGTATATGACGCTCAACATCACGCTCTTCGACGGAGAGATGGACGAAGCGCGGGCGGCCCTTGATGCCGCAAAGGCGGCGGGCGTCGACGCCATCATCGCCTCCGACATGGCCGCCATCCTCTATTGCCGGGAGATTGGCCTAGAAGTGCATATCTCCACCCAGCTCAGCATCTCCAACCTCGAAGCCCTGCGTTTCTATGCGCAGTTCGCAGACGTCGTCGTCCTGGCCCGGGAACTCCACCTCGACCAGGTAAAAGCCATTTCGGAAGCCATCGCGCGGGAGCATATCACGGGCCCTTCCGGCCGGCCCGTCCGCATCGAGATGTTCGCCCACGGTGCCATGTGCATGGCAATTTCGGGAAAATGCTACCTGAGCCTGGACGCCTACGGCAAATCCGCCAACCGGGGCGGCTGCTACCAGGTATGCCGGAGAGGGTATGAGGTCAAGGATGTCGAGACCGGACACACCCTGCTGGTGGACAACAAGTACATCATGTCGCCCAAGGACCTGTGCACCATCGAATTCCTTGACAAAATCGTCGACTCGGGCGTCAAGGTCTTCAAGATCGAAGGCCGCGCCCGGAGCGCGGAATACGTGCGCCGCTGCGCCCGCTGTTACCGGCAGGCAGCGGACGCCATCTGCGACGGGACATACACGCCCGAACTCGCCGCCAGGCTGAAGACGGACCTGGCCGAAGTCTTCAACCGGGGCTTCTGGGACGGCTACTATCAGGGGCGGCGGCTCGGGGAATGGTCCGACGTCTACGGCAGCCAGGCCACCCGCCGGAAAGAGTACGTCGGTAAGGTAACCAACTGGTTCAACAAAATCGGCGTAGCCGAAGTCCTTGTCGAGTCCGGGGCCATCAGGGTCGGGGACGACGCGATGATCATCGGGCCCACCACGGGCATACTTCCCTTCAGGGTCGAAGACCTCCGGGTCGAAATGAAAGCGGCGGAGACCGCGGAAAAAGGCGTTTACTGCTCCATCGCCGTCCCGCTCGGCGACATGCCCGAAGACAAGGTAACGGAGCACCCCGCCAAGGAGGCCGGCGAGCGGATCCATCCCAGGCGGGGCGACAGGGTTTATCTGTGGGTAGACTCCGGAACTAGTCCGGAATGACGATAGCGGGCTTGGTCAGGGCCTCCTTGAGCTGCGCATCATACCGCAGGCGGAGCTTGACGCCGGCCTCCTGGAAGTAATAGCGCACCACGATTTCTTCTTCGAGGAACGGGATGATTTCGTCCTTCTTCATGCGGAGAAACTGTTCCTTTTCGATATCCAGGGCCTTTGCAAGGGCATCCAGCTGAGGTTTGAGATTCTCCGAAAGACCGTCCTTGTCGAGGGTTTTCCGCATTTCGTCGAACATCGCCTTGGCACCGGACCGGTAATCGAATTTCTTCCCCTTGGCGAATTCGACGAACCGGTCGAATTCCGCATCGCTCAGATGGAAGTCATCCGCCGGGGCAATGCTTTCATGCCGCCGCACGAAATCGAGCGTAAACTGCTCGATGATGCCGTTCAGCACCAGCGAATACGTCAGGCGGCTGTACTCCTTCGCCTTGACCTCGTAATCCGGGGTGATGCCGCCACCGTCACGCACGGTGCGGCCATGCAGCGTCTTGAATTCGTGCGTCAGCGAATCGGGGATATGCCCCACGCTGCCGTCCTCCTTGCGGTTGGAATAATCGATCGCCTGCACACAGCGGCCGGAAGGGGTATAATACTTGGCCGTCGTAACCTTCAGCTGGCCGTCATACGGCAGCGGACGGATCGACTGGACCAGGCCTTTCCCGTAGGTACGCGTACCGATAATCGTCGCCCGGTCCAGATCCTGCAGGGCGCCGGCGACGATCTCGGAAGCCGAAGCCGAGCCGGAATCGACCAGGACGACCACCGGAATCTCCGTATCCACCGGGTCTGAAGTCGTCTTATAGACCTGGGCACTGCCCTCGATCCGGCCCTTCGAGCTCACCACGACGGAGCCTCTCGGGACAAACAGCGATACAATATTGACCGCCTCGTGCATCAGGCCGCCGCCGTTGCCGCGCAGATCCAGGACAAACCGTTTCATTCCCTGCTTCTTCAGCATAAGGAAAGCTTCCTTGACGGAATTCCCGACACCTTCGGTGAATTTAGCCTGCTGGACATAGCCGGTCTCCGCATCCAGCATGCCGGCGTATTCCACGTCGGGAAGATGAATCCGTTCACGCTGGATGACCACCTCGACGGTATCCCCGGCCGCCCATGCCGGGCCGGCGAAGCACTTCTTCACCAGGAATTTGACCTTGGTTCCGGGCTTGCCCTTCATCCTGTCGCTCGCTTCCGACGCCGTCAGTCCCTGCGCGGGGACGTCGTCAATCCGGATGATCTCATCGCAGCACCGCAGCCCGGCACGTGCCGCGGGAGAGTTCGCATAAGGCTCGTTGATGAGGACGTTGCCGTTTTTGTCGGGCTTGTAGATGATGGCACCGATGCCGCCGTAGGTACTGTTGATCATCATCTGGAAATCCTCTTTCTCCTCCTCTGGAACATAGATCGTATAGGGATCCAAAGACTCCAGCATCGCGTCGATGGCGGCCTTCTCAATCCGCCCGACCGGGAGCGAATCGACATAGGAGCGGTTGAGCTCACGGATGACGGCATTGCGGATTTCGGTCCACTGGCCGATGGTGAAGCCCTTCGACTGGGCCAGCGAGGTCATGGAGAAGGCGATCAGGAGGATCGCAGGCAAAAATAATTTCTTTTTCATACGGTGCATTTTTGCGGCAACTGCCGTGCCAAAATGCAAAAAAAGGAATTCTATTTAAACAAAAAATTTGTAAGTCAGCAAAGTGCAATACATTACAAATGATTATAAAATAATTTAAGATTATTATTAAAAATTTTTATTTGCTTAAAAATTGAAATAAAATTTGGTCTTTAATTTTAAATTCGTATCTTTGTATCCGGACACAGCAATGTGTCTTTGTTAAGTTCGTTTTATATACGACCGGCGCTCTTGGGGAGGAGCGCCGGTCATTCTTATGGAATTACCCCGCAAAGCGGGGCTCTTGCACTCAGAGTTCCCAGGCGAGGGCGGAGGCACCGAGGATGGCGGCATCGTTCTCTTTGAGCTGGGAGAAGATGATCTTGACTTTGTCCTTCCAGATACCGAGGACGTTGGCATTCATTGCACGGAGCATCGGCTCGTAGAGGAATTCCTTCGCACGGGCCAGGCCGCCGAACAGCACGATAGCCTCGGGGGCGCTGAATGCGATGAAGCCCGCGAAGGCGCGTCCCAGCAAAGAGCCGGTGTATTCAAACAGGCGGAGCGCCATCTTGTCGCCGCGTACGGCGGCATCATAGATATCCTTGGAAGAAAGTTTTTCTTCATCAATCAGCCGGAGGAGCGAAGGCTCATCCGAACATCCCAGCCACTCGCGGGCCGTCTTGGCGATGCCGATGGCCGAGCAGTAAGCCTCGAGGCAGCCCTTCCGGCCGCAGCCGCAGGCGCGTCCGTCCCGGATCACATTGACATGGCCCAGCTCGCCGGCGAAGCCGTCGTGCCCGTAGAGAACCTTCCCGTCGATGACGATGCCGCTGCCGACACCGGTACCGAGGGTGATCATGATGAAATTCTTCATGCCGCGGGCCGCACCGTAGGCCATTTCGCCCATAGCCGCCGCATTGGCATCGTTGGTCAGGGATACAGGCAGATTCACGGATTCGCGGAGCAGCTTGGAGAAGGGTACCGCACCGTGCGCAGCCCATGCCAGATTGGGGGCAAAGGCCACTTCGCCCGTATAATAGTTGCCGTTCGGAGCGCCCACGCCGATACCGCGGATATCTTCCGCCGTCTTGCCGGCCTGGGCGATGCTGAGTTTGATCGCCTCCGCGAGGGCCTGGATATAAGCCCCGGCGTCCGTGCCGAAAGTATCCGAGCGGATAACGGTCTGCGAAAGCACGTCACCGCGCGCATCGACTACGCCGATCTTGGTGGTCTGTCCACCTACGTCGACACCGACTACGAAATCCTTTGCCATAATCAGTCTACTTTAATGTCCTTGTTGACGTTCTTGGAGCCGATGAGGGCGTAGAAGACCAGGTAGCCCAGGCAGGCGATGATGAGCCAGTAGCTCTGGAGCGAACCCACATGGTCGGCGAGGAGGTTCTGCAGGAACGGGATGATACCGCCGCCGCAGACAAGCGCCATGAAGATGCCGGAAGCGGCCGCCGTATATTTACCGAGCCCCTCAACCGCCAGGTTGAAGATCGCCCCCCACATGATGGAGGTGCAAAGACCGCAGAGAATCAAGAAACCGAGCGAAAGCGGAATCTTGGAGGCCTTGAGCGTAATGGCGACGGACTCCGGCGTAAAGATCGCCGCAATCAGCAGGATGATAGCCAGTGCGGACATGGAGCAAAGCATCACCTTGCTGCTCACCTTGGAGCCGACCGAAGCACCGACGAGACGGCCGATCAGCATGCATAGCCAGTAGCCGCCGATCATCGTACCGGCCAGGGCGGGTCCGACCCAGTCAAGGGCGGAGTAATGGATGTTGGCCGTATTCGGGATACCCACCTCGATACCGACATAGAAGAAGATGGCGATGGCGCCGAGGACGAAATGACGGAACGAAAGGGCGCTGTGCGGATCCTTTTCGACTTTACCGGAAAGGCGGGCCGCCTTCTCTTCAGCCGTCTCCATATGCGGTTCGGGAATCTTGGAGAACCAGATCACGACAAAAGCAAGGGCGAAGATGGCCATCGCGATGATCATCACGGGCGCGGCCTTGGCTACCGTCGCATCCTGGATGCTTCCGCCGACCAGCCAGCCGACGAAGATCGGGGCGATCGTACCGCCGATAGAGTTGCAGGAGCCGCCCCACTGGATCAGCTGGTTGCCCTTGTTGCCGCCGCCGCCGAGCGTGTTGAGCATCGGGTTGACAACGATGTTGAGCATGCACATCGAGAAACCGGCCACGAAAGCGCCGGTCACATAGACCGCAAAGCTCTCCACATATCCGGAGAGGAACTGGATTGCCACGCCGACAAGGCCTACCAGCACGGCGGCAAGCGCCGTGAATTTGTAGCCCTTGCGCTTAAGGATGATACCCGCAGGGATGCCCATGCAGGCATACGCAATGAAGTTGGCGAGCGTTCCGAGCTGGGAAAGAGCCTTGGAAGCACCGAACTGATTGGTAACGATCACACCCATCGACCCTGCGAGGTTGGTCACGAATGCAATCATGAAGAAGAGGGCAAAACACACGATGATGGCGGGCGTGTTGCTCTGCTTTTGGGTTGTGTTGGTCATAGTATTGATGATTTGATTGTTTACAGCGAATTGATGTTCTTCTCATTCAGAAGCTGCTTGCCTTCCGGTGTATAGGCGTATTCGATGCGGTCGGCATAATGTTCCTCCACCTTGCGGCGGACCATCTTCATCGTGGAGTTCATCATCTGGTTGGCGATGGTGAACGGCTCGTCGCAGATGATCAGCGCGGCCGGCAGCCAGCGCTCCGGGAAGAGCCCGAAATGCGCGCCGCCCTTGCGGTAGGAGTCGACTTCTCCCTGGATCTTCTTGAGCATGGCCTCTTTCCCCTCACGGGAATCAGGGTCGAGTCCGAGCGACTTGGCATATTCCTTCAGGGCATCCTTCTCAGGAACGATCATCGCGATGGTGTAAGGGCTCTGGTTATTGTGCAGGACCGCCGCATTGACGTACTTCGACACCTCCGGGAGACTGTCCTCAAACCCTTCGGGGGAATAT
>JAEEGL011632957.1_pt1 | contig 17718 bp, 14 predicted proteins | sample 9134231 | NCBI WGS metagenome assembly JAEEGL01 (sample SAMN16246548, study PRJNA631951) | gut metagenome | biome: gut microbiome; feature: rumen; material: fiber-attached | host: Bos | place: Iran: Karaj | collected 2018-10 | reverse complement strand
TCAAAGATAAAATCATTTTATCATGATAGTAACGTCGTAAATCTTAAGCATTTATTAAAAATTTATAAACAAAAAATAAACTTTCTAAATAAATAATAAACTGGAACAGCACAGTTCTTCAAAAAGTAAAAGAATGGTGCGACCCCCCGCAATTAACATGCAGGTCCGCACCTGTACCTTTTTTATACTTCATTGGACTTCTGACTATCCTTATAGAAGAACAGCAAAAATTTGGCAATGGGCTTCGGCCAGAACTTGCAAAACATTTCATAGTCTTCCACCGCACGCTTATTCATGCTAAAGGCCAATGTCGTCGTGGACTCCGCATGAATTCTGTGGTAAGACAAAATCTGCTTATCATACAAGAACTCTCCATCTAGCTTGGAAAGCATCTCCAAAGTCTCCCAATCTTCACAAGCCAGAAAGTGATTGTTAAATACCACCTTCGGGCAGTTGGACTTTGCAAAGGTAATAGACGGGCAAAGCACCGGGTCGCCCATGGAAAGCACCCTTCTTCTCCACCAAATACTCTTGGCATGTTTGAAATCCTCTAACGGGCGAAGAAGCATTCTCTTGATGCGAAGAATCTTATTATTCTCCACCACTTCTCCGTTTCGAATCTCCGCATAGTTGGTAAAGTAAATCAATGGATGCTCCGCTTTTTCCATGGCCTCAATCATGCACTTGGAATAATCCGGTGCGTACTTATCATCCTGATGGGCAATGGTAACATACTCGGTAGTAGTCTGGGCATATCCGTAGTTCCAGTCCTGAGTGATTCCGCCCTCTCCCTCGTTTACGTACACAGGGATGTTATGCTTTTTTCCCATGTTAAAAATAAAATCATTGGGAGTGGAGGTCTCCATAATAATGGTGCTCTTATAAGTCTGGTTTTCCAAAGACTCAATCAGTTCCTCCAAATAATCGCATTCCTTGTAGGCGCAAATCACAAAGGTATGAAGATTTGAAATATCTCTCATCTTACTTATTTTCTCTTTCTTTTAAATCTTTGAGTCGATCTGCAAAGTGATTCAACTGAATTTCAAAATCCTGGCGATTCTTTAAGGTCATAGTCTGAAGCATGATACCCGTAAACCAGGAAATAATTGCAGCAATAAAAGTAAAGCCTGCCACAATCAAGGTCGGGAACTTGCCCACCAAACCGGTCTGTAAATAGGTAGCAAATACCGGAATAAAGAAGATGGCGGATATAATCATAAGTACCAAAGCCACCAATCCGAAAAATCCTGCCGGCTTATAGGTACGATATAGTCTTGCAATGGTCATAAGCACCTTCATTCCATCGGAATAAGTGGAAAGCTTGGACTCAGATCCTTCCGGACGATCACGATATTCGATGATTACATTAGCCACATGCATGTTTTTATCTGCGGCATGAATACTCATCTCCGTCTCGATTTCAAATCCCTTGGACAATACCGGGAAGGTCTTTACAAACTGATAACTGAAAGCTCTGTACCCCGTCATAATATCCTTAATTTCCGTATGGAACAGCTGATTGATGGTCCAACGTACCAAAGAGTTTCCAAAGTTATGGAAAGGTCTTTTATTCTCTTCAAAGTAAGTAGAAGAAAGTCTATCTCCCACAACCATATCTGCATGGTTCTCAAATACCTCATTGGCAAGGGCTCTTGCATGCTCTGCCGGATATGTATCATCTCCGTCAATCATGATGTAGCACTCTGCATCAATATCCCGAAACATGGAACGAATAACATTCCCCTTACCCTGCTGACGCTCATAACGAACCTCTGCTCCTGCTTTTCTTGCAATCTCATCCGTACCATCGGAAGAATTGTTGTCATATACATAAATAGTAGCTTCCGGAAGTTCACGTTTAAAATCCGTTACTACCTTTTCAATTGTTTTGCTCTCGTTATAACACGGAATTAAAACAGCAATTTTATCCATGAATTACTCCTCAAAATTATTTATTTATACTGATATGCTCAGTCTTCTTACACTGTCGTATTGTAACATAAACCGTAATCATAGCAAAGGGAATATAGAGAGCGTAGGCCAAAATCTGAGCATAGCTTCCTCCGTTTGCCCCGAAGCTTCCGATCAATGGTTTGATGGACAGCATCAAAATGAAAAAGTCCACCACCATTCCAATGGTCATAAGCCATATCTTTCGAATGGCCACCAAGATTCCCTGCATCACTAAAACAATAGCATTCATAATGGTCACCAGCACCACCGGCATAAAAAATTCATAGTGATCCAAAATATTATCCGGATACAAAAGTGCCAGTCCCCAGCGACCAAGCAGTGCCGCACCGATTAAAACCACCACTGCCATGCCCACAAAGGCACCGTAGATTTTTAGAAGCTTTCGATTGAACTTGTCGTAGTCCTTTTCCGCCAGATTCACGGACAGTCCCGGCAAGAAAGGTGCAAACATGGCGGCCGCAATCATCTGAACCGCAATGGTAGGCGACGCGATGGACGCATAGATTCCAAGGATATCATTGCCGCATAAAGTCTGAATCATCTCCTTGGTGTAGTTATTTTGATTGCTCATAAAGAAAGCAAAAATCACCAGTGGCAGACAATCCCGATATAGTTTCAGCAAATCCTTATCCAAAATCTTCAGCTTTATCTTTGTTAAGGAAAAGGTCTTTTTGCAGTCAAAGAAAAGGGAAATGCAAAGCTGATAAACGGCGGTCAAAAGAAGTACCACTGCCAGTTTCTTTAATACAATAAGACCTACGGAAAAGACTCCCACCATTCCGATACCACGTAAGATAAAGGACTTTCCGATATAGTCATAGCGTTCTTTTTTCTGATTGATACCATGGCACACATCGGATACTGCTTCCGCAATTCGAATGGGCATGTAGGCGATGATACAAAGGGCCTGATACAGACCGCTTCCCGTCAGCGCCGCCAGCACCAACATGGCAAAGGCCACCGTACAGGTAATCACTCGACTGGATACATACTGACTGTCGGTGAACCGTCCTGCCGCATCCGTCACCTGATAATTTCTCATATTAAACCAGGCAATCTGCTCATAGGTATTTGTCATAGAAATGGCCAAAGCCAAATATCCCGCCTCATTGTAGTCCGTCAAATGCACCACCAGAATCGTAATAATCCAGGTGCAAATCCCATAGAATAGATTTCCTGCCGTATTCCATAAAATGTTCTTTTTCATAAGAATAATATTACCATACCTGTGTAAAAAAAGAAAAGAGCCAAAGGTCCGCTCACCTTTGGCTCCGTTTCTACGGTATCATCTTTTTCGTTCACTTCTTTTGAAAATAGTTACTAATAATAATTATTTTCCACCGACACCCTTTAAAAGTGTATGAACACCTTCAACAAGGGTTCCAAGACCATCAGACAATGTCTGTGATCCATCATAAAGCTGGCCTGAACCGTCAGATAACTGTGATGAACCTGAAAGAAGTGCATCATTATTAGCTACTAACTGGCTTGTACCATCTTTTAACTGGGATAAACCACTCATAATTGTGGAATTGTTGGCAGACAACTGACTTGTACCATCCTTTAACTGTCCAAGACCATCCATAATCTTGCTGTTGTTCTGTACTAACTGCATTGAACCACCATGTAACTGACCAACACCGTCCATGATTGATCCATTAGAGCCAGCAAGCTGTCCTGCGCCTGCATATGCTGTAGCAACACCAGCTGTATACTGCTGAACGCCATCAACAAGCTGTTTTACACCACCCATCATATCATTTTTACAAAGTGTCTTATACGATGTAGCAGCTGCATTTAACTGTCCATATGCCTTTGCCGCATATACATCACTACGTGGAACACTTACATTCCGTGCTGCAAGTGCTCCATCAATGTAAGCAGCAGTAGTCACAGTTCCTCCAACAGTTCCCTGAATAACTTGATTAATTGTAAGCGGCACATTCGCACCAGCGGTCGCAACATAAACTGAAAACGTTGTTGCATCAGCAGCAAGTCTAGCACCCGCACCAGCGCTACCATTATTAGCAATGTCAGTTGCAATATAGTCAGCAATATCCTGCTGTAAACCAGTGCCCTGTAAAACAGGAGAAAGTTGTCCAACAACTCCTGCAACATACTGTGCCTGAATTCCAGCAGTAACAGTAGCTTCATTATTCAGAATAGTATTTGCTGCTGTAAGACATGCTTCCTGATTATTTACATCAAGACCAGGTGTTACATTGGCCATTCCCTCTCCAAGAGTGCTATATAAAGTTTTAACACCACTCTGAAGATCATTCATACCGCCATTCAACTTGTCGTTGTTTGCAGCTAACTGTCCTAAACCATTGTGAAGCTGAGCTACACCATTGGTATAGGTATTCAAACCATCCTGAAGAGATCCAAGACCGCCATCTAACTGCTTAACACCACCGGTGTAGGTCTTCAAACCATCCTGAAGAGTTCCAAGACCGTCATCAACCTGTGCTACACCATCGGTGTATGTTCCTAAACCATCGGATAATGTACCAAGACCGTCATCGACCTGTGCTACACCACCTGTATACTGCTCTAAACCATCGTTTAAAGAGCCGGTACCATCGTTAACCTGAGAAAGTCCGTCTTTGATCTGGTTAGAACCATCTGCTAACTGCTGAGCTCCATCATAAAGCTGTTCAACACCACTGCGAAGCTTTCCAACATAAACGAATACGCCGGTTAAAATCACAGCAGCTACAAGTACAGTACATAAAAGTGACTGCCATAATTTAATTGTTTTGTTCATTTTGTAATCCTCCCATGAATCATAGTTTCGTTTGAAGATTCATTTTAAAAAAATGCTCGAAGTGAAATGATGAAAAAGGATTACTTTACAGTAATATCGACACCTCCTTATTATCTGTACTCTTTCTCCAGAGTATGTACGAAGAAATGTAGGGACCGCTCTTCCCCGCATTCTCCACTTATCTTTATATAATAATTTTCCCAACTTGTAAAACATTTTTTCGCTATTTTGGGCGGTTTTCACAAATTTTGGAAACTATTTACAAAAAACAAGTTTCCGACTTGTCGAAAATCACGATAACAATTTCGTAAAAAAAGCAGGGGATAAATCCCCTGCCATCTTTAACCTTGGGTCTTATAAAACTCCTCCAATCTCGGTCGCGCCTTCTCATAGACACTTTGTAAGCCGGGATCAAACTGGCTTCCCATACCCTCCATAATAATGGTATTGGCCTTTTCAAAATCAAAGGCTTCCTTGTAGACACGCTTACTTACCAGTGCATCATACACATCTGCCACTGCCATGATCCGGGCCTCCAGTGGAATCTGCTCACCACTCCGTCCTTCCGGGTAGCCTTTTCCGTCCCAGCGCTCGTGATGGTAGTGGGCCACATTTTCCGCCACCGTCTTAAAGGATTCGTCATCCGTATGAAGTAAAATCTTATGAATGACCTTTGCTCCCTCTGCGGGATGCATTTTCATTTTTTCATATTCCTCATCCGTAAATTTTCCGGGCTTTCTTAGAATGGCATCATCCACCGCAATCTTTCCCAGATCATGCATGGGTGCCGCCTTGATCACATCCCGACAAAACTCCTCGGATAAATCCAAGGCGCCCTCTTCTTTTATGGCATCCACTAAAATACGGACCCCCTCGCTGGTTCGGGTAATATGTCCTCCTGTGGAATTGTCACGACTTTCTACCATCATGGCCAATGACATGATCAGATTGTCATGCATCTGTACGATATGCTCTGTCTTTTGCTCCACCTCGGACTGCAGCTTCTCATTGTAGTTATCCAAAAGCTGGATATACTTTTTGTTTGCCGTATCATCCGTAAAGGTAATGATATAGCCGTACTGTTTGCTTCCGTTATACAGATAATTTACGTTGACGTTAAAAATCCGGTCTTCCTCCGGGTCCTCTTCATTTCTGTGCAAAGTATAGACAAATTCATTTTTCAGATTATCTTCCTTAAAGCTGTCCAGATAGTGGCGGAGTCGTTTTTCCGAAGGGGAATCTCCCAGCTTATCGTCCACTGCCAAAAGCAAAAGCTCCGGCATCAAAAGCTGAGCCATATGATTGCTGCCCAAATAACGCTCCTTAAAGTCAAAGGATACGTATCCGATTTCCCGCTCCCGCACCATGGATTCCACCACGGTTTCATTCACATTGTACAAACTGATACGGTTGGAAATGATGATATATACCACCAGTGCTAACACGTAGCCGATAGGATACACATCCACGGGGATATGGAGCAATCTTCCCACTAAAAAGGTAAAAATACTTACAGACTCCGGAACAATAAACAGAATCAACAGGCTTCGTGGAATCTGGCGCTGCTTTTTCCAGGAACGGAAAATCACCAAAAGGCCGGCCAAAAAGAGCGCCACCAATGATACATAGTATATGGTGTGCATAAAGCCATAGGATTTTTTCAAAAGAGGAATTCCACCTGCTACAAAAAATGAAACTTCCTTATAGTACCAGGGCTTGTAGCCGATGGTAAGAATGGAGCCGTAAATAATGGTGCAAAAAGCAAATAGCAGCACCCGAATCCACTGTGGAATATCAATTTTGCAAATATCCAAAATACTTAAAAAGATAAACATAGCCAGATAACATCCGCCAATGTAAATCATTTTCTGGCAAGCCAGGGCCTCCTCCAAAGATGTGGACAAACTGTACAATAAATAACCCAAGCATGTAATGGGCACCAGTACAAACACCATAGTAATATTTGTGTCAAAGTTTCTATGCCAAATCCGCAAATATGCAGCGGTAAGAATTAGAGATATGATTAGTAAACTTCCATAGAATAGTTGAATCATTTTTGTTTAGAGGCCTCCTCGTCCCCTTATCTGCTCAAGGAAACTATTACTTCTGTATGTTTTGTCATGGGAAACATATCAATCGGTTGGATGCGTTCCACTTTGTACAACCGCTTGCCGTGCTTTGGACGAAGCAGGTATTCCAAATCCCGTTTTAAAGACTCCGGTCCGCAGGAAACATAAACGATACGCTTTGGCTTTATCTTTAAAAGGGAATTTAAAAAGTCTTTGCTGCTGCCGCTGCGAGGCGGATCCATGATAACCACGTCGGGGGTCACACCTGTCTTCTTTAAATATTCCCCTGCATCTCCGCAGATAAATTCAATATTTTTTACACCGTTTTCTTTGGCATTTTTCTTTGCGTCCTTTACGGCGGCTTTGTTCAATTCCACTCCGATGACTTTTTTTGCCCGATGTGCCATAGACATACCGATGGTTCCGGTACCACAATATGCGTCCAGCAAAAGCTCTGCATCTTCCCCCGCAAACTCCATGGCGGTAGCGTAAAGTTTTTCTGTCTGACGTTTGTTTACCTGATAAAAAGATTTGGAAGAAATGCGGTAGTTTAAGTCAAAAAGCGTATCCGTCACATAACCTTCCCCGTATAAAACTTCTTCTTTCTCTCCAAGAATCATGGATGTTTTTTTATCGTTAATATTCCAAACCACGGTGGTGATTTCCGGAAAACGCTTCACCAATTCCTTTACAAAATCCTTTTTCCGGGGAAATTCTTTGGAGCCTGTAACGAGGACTACCATATACTCAAAAAAGACAGGGGACGGTTCTCCAACGCGAATTAACACATGACGCATCACTCCCGTGCGACGGTCTTCATCATAAGGAGCCAGTTTAAAAGACGGCATCATCTCTTTGACTCCGCGAATGATTTTTACCGCCGTTTCATTTTCAATCTGGCAGTTTTCGATATCTACTACATGGTGGGAATTTTTCTCGTAGGTACCGCAAATGGTTTTTCGATTTTTACCCACGCCAAAGACACCGTGCACTTTGTTACGGTAGTGATAAGGATTCTCAGCGCCAATAATCGGCAAAAACAATTTGGAAACCTCGTCTTTTTTATACCCGTTTTTCAACAGTACCGGTGCCAATAAGTTTTCTATATAGGATTGTTTTTTGCGAAGCTGGTTTTCATAGGGAAGTCCCTGATAATCGCAGCCACCGCATTTACCATAATATCTACACTTATTCATAAAAAGTATTCTATCATAAAAAGGTGACAGAGAACCGTCCCCTGTCACCTTTTCTTTTATTTATTGGATCTTCTCCAGATGTGCATTGCTTCCGCTTCTTTGATAAGGTCGTCTCTGAAGTCCGGGTGAGCGATGGAAATAATCTTTTCCGCACGCTCCCAGGCAGAGGAACCTTTTAAGTTTACCATGCCGTATTCCGTAACAAGATAATGCACCTGAGGTCTGGTATCCGTTACCACAGAACCGTTTGCCAAGGTGGGGCGAATGCGTGACTGCAAGGTGCCGTCCTTTGCCTTAAAGGTAGAGGATAAGCAGATAAAGCTCTTTCCGCCGTTAGACGCATAGGCGCCCATAACAAAATCCATCTGTCCGCCGGCTCCGGAAATATGCTTTACTCCCGCAGACTCTGCGTTTACCTGTCCGTATAAATCCACGTCCACTGCGTTGTTGATGGAGATAAATCTGTCAATGGAAGAAATTACCTTAAAGTCATTGGTGTAATCCACCGGCGCACTCATGCACTGTGGGTTGTCATCCAAATAATCGTAAAGTTTCTGGCTGCCCGCACCAAAAGCATAGGTCTGGCGGAAGCGGTCGATATTCTTTCTGGCTCCCGTAATTTTTCCTGCTTTTGCAATGTCTACAAAAGCGTCCACATACATCTCGGTATGAACACCCAAGTCCTTCAAATCACTTTGCGCGATTAAGGAACCCACTGCGTTTGGCATACCGCCGATACCCAGCTGTAAGCAGGCCCCGTCCGGAATCTCCGCTACAATCATTTCCGCAACTTTTTTGTCAATCTCCGTAGCCTCTCCCGCAGGTGGAAGCTGACCCAACGCAGGATTGTCTCCCTCTACGATGGCCTCCACCTGAGAAATATGAATCTCAGACTCAAAGCCGCCCAAGCAGCGCGGCATATTTTTATTTACTTCAACGATGATATGTTTTGCACCCTCACAGGCTGCCATCAAATGAGAAGCAGAAGGTCCGAAATTAAAGTATCCGTGCTTATCCATGGGAGCCACCTGGCACATCACCACATCGGAAGGTTCAATGCTGGTGCGATAATACTTCGGTAGTTCCGAATAACGAATGGGTGCATAGTATGCCAAGTCTCTGGCAATCATTTTTCGCTCCACACCGGACATGTGCCAGGAGTTCCAGCAAAAATGCTCCCCTGCATCTTCTCTCTCAAAAATTGCCGGCACATGGAATAGAATTCCACCACGCACTTTTACATCTGTAAGCTCATCCGTGCGCTTTGCCAGTGCTTTGTCCAAAGCCTCCGGTGTATTTACACACCAGGCATAATCCACCCAATCTCCGGACTGAACCACTTTTACTGCCTCATCCGCTGTTGTTAATTTCTTTTCATACTCTGCCCTGTAGTCCATAAGTATCTCCTTTTCTTATATCCCTTTTATAAATCCTTCAAACAACACTGTTGCTAAATTGCAATTCCTCTTGCATTATTCCTCCGGCGGCTGCCACTTTCCGGCCTCCGTCAAATAGTAGGCGGACAAATCTCCCTGATTCAGTTTCTCATAGCAATCGGAAAGTGCCACCATCGTCGCTTTTCCTTTTACAAAAATATCCAAGGTGGCTTCCGTTTCATGGATGGCGTTATAGTACCAGGTAGCCGCCTCTTCCATATCATCCTTTGCCACGTAAAAGTCTCCCAGCTCCTTGCAAATCTCCGCATTGGCGCCTAAGGATACCACCTTCATGGCGTATTTTAAAAACTTGGTGTCATTTCCCAAAAGCCGCATGGTCTTTGCAATCACCGTGCAAAAATCGATAAACATCGGAGTCTCCAACTGCTCCTTTTCCATAACGGTTTTTAAAATCCGGGTGCCTTTGGACAACGACTCCAAATCTCCCCATTTATAAAGTTCCCGCACGTACATCTCGTAAAGTCGCTTGGACAACCGTCCTTCCGTATCGAAGGAAAGTTCGAAAATCTTAAAGTCCCGATTGCTGTGGTTGCCCTGCGGCATATGCAAAATCTCAATGTCGGAATCAAACACCACCGGTTCCGTACGAATCGTTTCGTGTACCGGATCCACCCAGGTAAACGTACGAAGTCGCTTGAAAAGCTTCGGGCGATACTCTTTTTTTGCATTCAACACCGTCTGGGTTCCCTGCTCCACGTACCACATCTGAACAATTTCCACGTCCTTAACCAGCACGTTTTTTAAATCCCAGAAACGCTTTCGGTTCTTATCGTCCAGCACCTCATCCGCATCCGCAGAATAAATGTAATCGCAGACACAGTGGGAAAACGCAAAGTTCCGTGCCAAAGAAAAATCATCCACCCAGGGGAAGTCATAGATTTTATCCGTGTACTTCGCGGCGATTTCTTTGGTGCGATCGATGCTGCCGGTGTCCACAATGACGATTTCGTCCACCAGATCCGCCATGCTGCTTAACGCGCGGTCCAGCACTGCGGCTTCATTTTTTACGATCATACACAAGCTAACTGTAACCATCTATATATATTTCCTCCAACTGATAAATAAAGAATTTCCTTAATAATATTCTTTTACAAATTTTTCTAACACAGGTATTGCGCGTTTTACTTTCTCCGTATCGATGCAATACGCCACGCGGAAGTAGCCCGGTGCCCCAAAGTTGTCCGCGGGTACAAAGATTAAATCGTAGTCCTTTGCTTTTTGGCAAAATGCTATGGCATCATCTTCCAAAGCCTTTACCAAGATATAGAATGTGCCCGCAGGTTTTACGGTGGTAAATCCCAGACGTGTAAAGGCGTCGTACAAAAGATTTCGATTGGTCTCATAAACAGAGATATCCGAAGTCTCTTCAATCACCTCTGCCACCGCCAACTGAGGCGTGGATGCGGGACAATTATGACCGATGCCCCGACTGATCTGGGTGCACATATCCGCCAGAATATCCCCGTCCTTTGCCGCAGGATTTACTGCCAGATATCCGATTCGTTCTCCCGGCAAAGACAAACTTTTCGAAAAGGAATAGCAGGAAATGGAATTCTCAAAATACTTACTTGGATACTCATATTTCTTTCCGTCAAAAATAATCTCACGGTAAGGCTCATCGGAAATCAAAAAGATTTCGTGTCCGTATTCCTTTTCTTTTTCACGTAAAATATCGCCCAAGCGGGCTAAGGTCTCTTTGGTATAAACCACTCCTGACGGATTATTCGGTGTGTTAATGAGCACCGCCATCACCTTGGGATTTAACATTTCCAAAAAGTCTTCAAAATTAATCTGAAAATCTTCGTATCGGGGCGGCACTACTTTAAGAACCGCACCGGTGTCATTGACATAAGGACCGTATTCCGGGAAAAAAGGAGCAAAGGTAATGACCTCATCCCCCGGCACCGTCACCAAACGCACCGCATGGGCAATGGCACCTGCCGCACCGGAAGTCATAAAAATGTGCTTGGTCTCATAAGGAAGTCCAAATCGTTGACCCAAACTTTTTGCCACGGTTTCCCTTACATAAGGATTCCCGGGGGAAGGAGAATAGCCGTGAATCTCCATGGGATCTTTTGTCTCGTGAAGTCGGATCACCGCCTCCGTATATCCTTTTGTACATGGAACGGAAGGATTTCCCAAAGAAAAATCAAACACATTCTCATATCCGATTTCTTTTCCTCTGGCTGTGGCATATTCTGCCAACTGTCGAATTACCGACTTATTGGAAAGCATTTTTTTGTATTTCTCATTTACCATAATCTTTTTTCTATTCCCTTTGTCAATTAAATAACAATCTCATTATACACCACATCTCCCTTATTGTTGACTACTTTTTGATAACAAAAAAAGAAGACAGGGGACGGTTCTCTGTCTTCTAAAAAAATCACAATTATTTAATTGTCACAAATTCATATCCGGCGTCTGTGACTGCAGCGCGGATAGTATCCTCCGGTATGTCGGATGCACATTCGATCACTGCCACATTTTCTTCGTGAGAAACTTTTGTCACCGCGTTTACTCCTTCAAGTTTTTCCAAAGCCGTACGTACATGTTTTTCGCACATCTGGCACATCATTCCATTGATTGTAATTTCTTTTGTCATAGCATTTTCCTCCGATTGAGAAGACAGGGGACGGTTCTCTGTCTTTGTATTCTTTTCTATTCTTGGTTTTGTTTTGAAGACAGAGAACCGTCCCCTGTCTCCGGAAATATTTACCAAATTCAATCTTAAGGCGTTGGTTACCACACAAAAACTGGATAAACTCATGGCTGCCGCACCAAACATAGGGGGCAGTGCAAATCCTGTATCATGCAAAAATACTCCCGCTGCAAGGGGAATACCCACGATATTGTAAATAAAGGCCCAAAACAGATTCTCATAAATATTTAATATTACGCGTTTGCTCAGTCGAATGGCCGCAGGCACATCCGTAAGCTTGGAATTTACCAGCACTACATCCGCCGCATCCATGGCGATATCTGTGCCCGCTCCAATGGCAAAGCCGGCATCCGCCCGGGTCAGTGCGGGAGCATCGTTAATACCATCCCCCACCATAATGACTTTTCCTTTTTCCTGCAGCCGCTGTATGGCCACATCTTTTTCATCCGGCAGCACATTGGAAATGATTTCTGAGACGCCGGCTTTTTCTCCGATGGCGGCAGCGGTTTTTTCGTTATCTCCCGTAAGCATCACCACATGAAGTCCCATTTCCTTTAGTTCCGCTACTGCTTTCGGAGCTTCTTTTTTCAGCTCATCCGCCACAAAAATCACGCCCAAAAGTTCATTTCCCTTAGTATAAAAAATCGGAGTTTTTCCTTCGTTTAAACGTGCGGGAATGAAATGTTTTGATTCAAATTCCAATACCGTATTTTTTCCCACCAAACCGTATGCGTAGGATTCTTTTACAGCAAAGTACAGCTCTCCGTCAATTCTTCCCTTTAATCCGTTTCCGGAAAGATTTTTAAAATCGGAAACTTCCAAAGGTGTAATCTTGTGTTCTTTCGCGTAATCATTGACTGCTTTTGCCAATGGATGATCGCTTTTTTCTTCCAAAGAATAGGCAATTTGCAACAGCAGGTTTTTATCATTTTCAGCAATTACATCCGTAACCGCGGGAGTGCCGGTGGTAATGGTTCCGGTCTTATCCAACACCACAATGGATGCCCGCCCTGCACTTTCCAAAGCAGCTGCGGTTTTATACAAAATACCGGATTTTGCTCCCACACCGGTTCCTACCATAATCGCTACCGGAGTCGCCAACCCCAAGGCACAGGGACAGGAAATCACAAGCACCGTTATGGCTCGTTCAATTCCAAACACCACATCCCCGCGAAAAATAATCCAAAGGGCTGCCGTAATAAGCGCGGATATCAATACTACCGGGACAAAACCTCCGGCCACCCGATCCGCAATTTTTGCGATGGGAGCCTTTGTGGCAGCAGCATCCGATACCATTTGGATAATCTTGGATAAAGTCGTATCGCTTCCGGTTCGAAGCACCCGGCATTTGACATAACCGGAAAGGTTTATGGTTCCGCCTGTCACCTCATCATCTACGGTTTTATCCACCGGGATGCTTTCTCCCGTTAGGGCACTTTCATCCACAGCACTGCTTCCTTCAAGAATCACACCGTCCACCGGTACAGACATTCCCGGTCGAAGAACAAACACATCTCCCACAGTCACCTTTTCGATGGGGCGAATGACTTCTTTTCCATCCTCCAGAATAACGGCGGTTTCCGGTGTTAAATCCATAAGACCCTTTAGTGCATTTGTGGTTTTTCCTTTGGAATAAGATTCTAATGTTTTTCCCACAGTAATTAATGTAAGAATCATTGCCGCTGATTCAAAATACAAAAGATCCGAATCTTTCATCAAAGAATATATGCTGTAGAAAAAAGACACCCCGCTTCCCAAAGCAACCAACGTGTCCATATTCGGTGCCCCGTGAAGAACCCCTAACACGCCACTTATAAAAAACTTCCGGTTGATTATCATTATGACAAGGCAAAGTAACATTTCCGCTATGCCCATTGCCGTGTGGTTGGAAAGGAAGGAAAAAATCGGCCAGCCCCACATCATATGTCCCATGGAAATATACATGAGGGGAAGCAAAAACAATAAGGATAAAAGCAGTCGACGCAACATCTTTTTTGTCTCCTGATCCAGAGATGATTTTTTCTCTCTATCAGATGCCGCTTTTTGGCTTTCATCCGCTTTTGTGGCATGGTAGCCTGCCCTATCCACGGCAGCACAAACTAAGGATACATCGGCGCATCCTTCCACCGTCATGGAATTGGTTAACAGATTTACGGATACATTTTCCACGCCCTCTACAGAGCGAACCGCTTTTTCCACATGAGCCACGCAGGCAGCACAGCTCATACCTTCTACATTGTATTTTTCCATTGAATAATACCTTTTTATCGAGTTGCATTTAAAAGTTAGTTCATTATAACATCCTAAAAATTAAATTGCAAACAATGTAATTAGAATAAAAAATCTCAAATGATTTTCATATAGGGCGCTTCCTTGGCGCCCGGTGAAAATGCATTTGAGATTTTTAATAGTTGATTTATTATTCTGCCGGTGTTTCAACAGTTGTTTCCTCTGTAGTTGTCGTTGTAGTCCGTGTGGATACAGCGTCGGCTTCTACTTCTTCTCCGGCGTCTATGGCATCAATTTTTGCCTGTGCCTTTTTGGAAATCTTCTTATCCTCGAAAAGTTCCACCACTTTGGTAAAGGTAGCTTTCGCGGAATCCAAATCTCCCTGTGCCACATATACGTCCGCTAAATTATAAAGAGCCTGACCGTCGTCGTAGGTCTCTTCCGCCTCCAAAATCGTCTGATATTTGGCAATGGCTTCTTCGTAGTTTTCCTCTTTGGTGGCAGTTTTAGCATCCGCATAATAAACCGCATACATCTTGGAATTAATGCTTGGCGCAATCTCATCATAGATGGCCTGACCGCCCTCTCCCAAAAGATCCCGGTTTACAACGGAAAGGGCATTAAAGGCATTTTCCGTATCTCCGCTGTTTAACAAACTCTGTGCCACAAACAACTGCTCATAGGAAGTCTTTAAGTCTCCCTGACCTTCATACTGATCCAGCTTGGACTGCAAATCATTTACTATGGCCTGAAGGGCAACCGCATCGGATGCGGTACCTGCCGCTTCCTCATTGGCATCTACCAATGCGGATGCCGCTTTATTATTAGCATTCTCACGGACTTCCGGAACAATCAAAAAGATGGTCACCATAAGCCCGATGACTACACCAAACCCGATATTGATAATTCCGCCTCGCATACTGTCTAAGGCTTCAATCAATGTCTGTCTCGGCAAAGGAGCGGTATCCACCGCCACGTTATACTCCGGCTGTTCTTTTTTTAGATTTTTCTTTTTCCTTGCAGCCTGCTGCTCCTTTATAGCCTGCTTGGTCACCTGCATATAATGAATGGTTCGGGGGTTTTTTACATCCGTCTTTGCCGCTGCAGCCAGCTCTTTTCGAGCATTTTCATACTCTCCATCCTGCATGTACAAGAGAGCCAAAAGCTGTCTGGCACGAACCATCTTTTCGTTCATGTTTAAGACTTTTTTCAACTGAATGCGGGCAAGGTCACGGTTTCCCTGATGGCAGTAAGCAATGGCCTGGTTGTACTTTCGTACCGTTTGATCCAGTTTGTCCAACGCTCCGGGACCATGCTGAATCTCACTTAAAAAATGATCCGCATAGTTGCTCTTGGGCGCCAGGTTTTTGGAAATGACCCACTCACGAAGTGCCATAACCGGCTCACCGAATTCATAGTACACAAGTCCCAAAAGATTTCGAGCCGCAATATTGTACTTATCATACTGCAAAGCTCGGTTTAAGGACTCGATGGCACCGGACAAATCTCGCATCTTGGCACGTTGCAAACCATCGTTGTAACTTTCCACGCTGGCTTTTTCAATCATCCGATAGGCCTTGATATCGGCACCGCAATAAGGGCAAACATCCTCACCGTCTACAATTGTGTTGCAAACGTAGCAATTCATGATTTACCTTTCCTCTCTATGGTAATTTCTTTTAAAATATCCACCATATCCGTAAGGTCACGGTTCTGAATCGCATCCTCCGCTTCCGCCACTTCAATGCTCGGTTTGAACTTTTTCAATTCTTCTTCAAAATCGATCATAACAGCCTCCGATTGCTTTCCTTCACAATCTATTACAAATTAAATGATAAGGGCAACAATTCGCCCAACGTAAATTTACGATATCCGCTCTGATTTCCCAAAAGAACAATCATGTTTTCGTTGCAGAACTCGTTTAACACCTGGCGGCAAATACCGCAGGGCGTACAAATACCGGTGATGTTACCGTTTAAGCCACCCACGATGGCGATGGCATAAAACTGCCGATGTCCTTCGCTTATGGCTTTGAAAATGGCAGTTCGCTCCGCGCAGTTGGTTGCGCCGTAGGAGGAATTTTCAATGTTACAGCCCATGTAGATGTTGCCGTCGGCGGTTAAAAGAGCCGCCCCAACCTTAAAGTTCGAATAAGGGGTGTAAGCATTCTCCATCGCCTTCTTGGCGTATGCAACCAGGCTTTCTTCTAATTCTTTAGATAATTCTATTTTTTCACTCATATGATAAAGTCCTCTGACCGGCTCCCGCCGGTTTGTAACACTTTACTGGTTTGATTTAATAATTTTAACAATTCTGGAAGTTCCCAGGCGATGAGCACCAAGGTGGAGGAACTTCTCCGCATCCTCGATGGAGCTGATTCCGCCGGCTGCTTTAATCTTCTTGCCCGGATTCATATGCTCAGCCATAAGCTTGATGACATCAAAGGTAGCTCCGCAGGTGGAGAAACCGGTGGATGTCTTAATGTAGTCTGCTTTGGAACGGTTAATAACGTTGCACATACCGATGATTTCTTCGTCGGTAAGCAGGCAGCTTTCGATGATGACCTTTAAGATCTTATCTCCGCAAGCTTCTTTTACGGCATCGATTTCTTCCAAAATCCAATCCCATTTTCCTTCTTTTGCCCAGCCGACGTTAATAACCATATCGATTTCTGAAGCACCATTTGAAACGGCGTCCTCTGCTTCATAAACCTTTACGGCTGTGGTGGAGTAACCGTTTGGGAATCCGATAACCGTACACACAGGAAGATCACTTCCTTTTTCCGCAATGTACTCTGCTGCCGGTGCCACAAAAGACGCCGGGATACATACGGATGCGGTGTGATACTTTATACCGTCATCGATGATTTCCTTAATCTGCTCCCATGTGGAATCCACATTTAAAAGGGTATGATCTACATAACTTAACAATTCTTCTTTTGTCATGACATCTGCTCCAATCTGGCAACTACTTCTGCCATCATCTGCTCATATTTTTCCAACTTTGCTTTTTCTTCGTCTACCTTTTCCTGAGGAGCCTTGGATAAGAACTTCTCATTGGAAAGCATACCTTTGGAACGGGCAAGTTCTTTTTCCAACTTTTCCTTTTCCTTGGTTAAACGCTCTTTTTCTTTTTCGAAGTCTACCAAATCCTCTAACGGAACAAAGAGTACCGCATCCGGAATCACAAAGGAAACTGCGGTTTCGTCGATGCCGTCCTTGCCTTCCTGAATCACTACATCGCTGGCACCTGCAAGGCCTTCGTAAACCGGGCGAACCTTTGCAAACATTTCGCGAAGCACAGCGTTTGCAGAAGTAATAAATACCTTTGCCTGACGTAACAGAGGAACATCCATATCCTGACC
>JAEEGL017225749.1_pt1 | contig 17720 bp, 7 predicted proteins | sample 9134231 | NCBI WGS metagenome assembly JAEEGL01 (sample SAMN16246548, study PRJNA631951) | gut metagenome | biome: gut microbiome; feature: rumen; material: fiber-attached | host: Bos | place: Iran: Karaj | collected 2018-10 | reverse complement strand
TGATTGACGCAAGAGACGGCGCCTCGTATCCTGACGGCGATCAGGCCGCCGACGGAACGATCCATGTCGTATACGACTACGACCGTCTTGGAACGCAGGAGATATTGCTTGCCTCGTTCACCGAGGCCGACGTCCTTGCAGAGAAGATGGTGTCGCCGCGCTCGCGTCTGCGCGGAGTGGTTTCGCGGCGTGGATACGGATTGCCTGCAGGAGCGGAGGGCGATACCGTCCGCGTGCCGCGCAACGCATGCATACGCTTCACGCCAAACAGAACCGGAAAAGCAGGTCATATGGATTTTGTGTGGAGCGACGGCCGAAAGTATTCCAAGGACATGAATGTCATAGGGCAATGGAACGGGATGTACACCAACTCGTTCCCCGACTCCTTGCTGTGCATCGGCCGTTTCACCCAGTACGTCCGTCCGCTGCTGAAGCATTTCCACAGCGATGTGGAGATGAAACCTGAAGGGAAGGAGCTTCTGGCGAATTGGGAAGGACAGCCCAAGGCTTCCAGACATGAATACAAGTTCGGTTTCGGAGCCGAAGGTTCCGGCTTCACGGTATGGAGCGAAGGGTCTTTCGCAGGGAAAGTGCCGTATCCGGGCGGTACTGCGCCGGCGGGCGTGACTCCGGTTGGGGTGGACGTGCACCTCGTTTCCGGCGCAACATGGCGTGTGACCGGCAACGCAAGGCCGTCGGATGCCCGCTTTGAGATGCTCCGCTTTGACGAGAATCCGCGTGCACGGACCTTTGCCGGCGAATCTCTTGCCGGCATTGTCCCCGGAGACATGACAATACATGGCGTGCCTATGCGCATGGCGGCTCCGTGCGATTCGCAGGATGTCGGCATCTGCCGCGAGATAGTCAAGCTTTTCAGGCTCGTATTCAACCGCTACCGCTCGCGTCAGCCGCACGAGGCGTATCCGTATGCGATACACTACCGTCTGCCGCCGGCGCACTATGTGAAGGCGCATGTCGTCTTTGCGTTGGATCCCGCACAGGGCAAGGACCGCAAGTTCGTGCTGCGCCAGGCCCTGCACGCCGAGAAGGAAGGGACAGGCTCCAACATGGTGTTCGAGAAGGTTGTGGATCTTTCAGGCGGCATTCCTTCCGGTTTTGAAAAGGTTGGAGACGTCACGCTGGGCGAGGCAATCGTGCCGCTCTACTATGCGGCTATCGACATGGATATCGGCCCCTACATAGATTTCGCCGCCAGGAACGATTTTCTTGAATTCGAATTCTGCGGTACGGACCTGGACGGCCGCACGCCGAGCGCGGCGACGATATTCGCGGCGACCCTGGAGAAACTGCCCGTCGTGATGGACATGGTGCAGCATGCGCCGGGAAACGTGTTCACGGCGGACGAGCCGTCGCGGAAGGTCGGCGTGAAGATATCGGCCAAAAGCGCGTTCGACGGCAAGGTGGCATGGTCTTGCGGCAAGTGCGGCGGAGAGGAATCCGTGAAGCTTGCCTCTGGCGCCGTACGGGAGGTGACGTTCGATCTTGCCGCGCTTGCGGATGTAGGGATGTACGACGTCTCGGTCGCGTTATGCGATGCGAACGGCCGCAAGCTGCTTGTCCATCCGGCACGCGTGTGCGTTGCGCCGCCATCGGGAAGAATAGCGGAGCGCGACCCGAAGGCTTCGCCGTACGGCACCTGGTGGTTTAATGTCCATGGCAGTCCGGGCGGCTATGAACTGGGCGGCGAGCTCCTCAAGAAAGCCGGCATCCGCAAGGCAAGCTGGAATCCCCTTACGCCGGAGATTTGCGAGAAATACAAGATAATCAACACCGGAAACGTGCGTGCCCTGGAGCAAAACGACGAGAACTTCGACGCCGCTACCGGCAAGTTCAAGGACAAGGACGGGCAGACGGGCGAAGAGCGTTTTGTCGCGTATTTGAAAAGCCAGATGGACAAGCAGGTATGGACAGACCATGTGCTGGTGTGGCACGAGAACAACTTGGGACGCTACTTTCTCCCTGAGGAGGTGCTTGATCTTCCGGTGCCTGCCGCCACCGCAGAGGATCGCGCAGCCGCCGCGTATCTGAATGAATGCGGGCGTCTCATCCGCAAGCATTTCCCTGGACTCAAGATACAGGTGGGCAATTCCTTCCATTCGCTCGGGCCTACAATCCGTGCGTTGCGCGGTGGCGCGAATCCGGACTATTACGATACGGTCGCTGTTGAAGCCGCATGCAAGAACCATATTCCCGAACGTCTGCACAAATGGAACAACCAGATTACCGTGATGCTCAAAGAGGCCGTGGCGGCGGCGGCGCATCGTCCTGTCCCAGTGAACGGATGTTGGGAGTTCATATATCGTACCGACCAGGTGCTTGGCGAGGACATGCAGGCGGCATTCTACATGCGCGACATCCTAATATCGCTCCAGCATGGCTTCACCCTCATCTCGCCGGCAGGGCTTTTCGACGTCACGAACGGCTACTACGACAAGTTCTGGGGATCCTCCGCTCTCCTGAAACGCGTGCCATACACGTATCCCAAGAAGGCCTATCTCGCCTACGCCGTACTTACGAAATGCCTTGATGCCGTGAAATTCGTCAAGCGAGTGCCTACGGGGTCCACGACCGTTTATGCGCTGGAGTTCCTCCGTGCGGATGGCAAGACAGCGACGGCGTTCTGGACGGTCAAGGGAGAAGGAGTATTGAAGGTCGACGGCGAGGGGGTGGCATATTCCATGTGCGGCAGGGCAACGCCGTTCGGCGGTGCAACCGGCGTGTCGTCGCTCGAATTCTCCTGGCAACCGTCCTACGCGATAAGCGATCGTCCTCTTGGGCGGATGGAGGTGGCGTCGCGTTCGTTCATGGAAGAGGAAAACATGCGAGCGAATGGCGCGGTGGCGGTAACGTTCGATTCCGCAGATACCGTCAAGGTGACGCCGGTGAACGCTCAGGCATGCAACCAGCGAAGGGCGCTTCCCATCTATCTTCCGAGCGACGATTTCTCCGTCGCAGCGGTTGACGACGCAGAGGCCGGCCGCTGCCTTGAAGTGTCGCTGGACACGTCGCGCCGCAAGGTGAACAAATACTTCACGGAATGCACGCGACTTGAATTGGCAAAGCCGGTCGCCATTCCGGAAGGCGCCAACCACATCGGGGTAAGAGTGAAAGGCAACTCGTCCTGGGGGCAGATACGCTTCGAGGTCGTCGATGCCGACGGCGTCAGGTTCGACATGCTGCGTTGGTCTGTGACCGACTGCATCGACAGGTTTGGCACGGCGCTTTTGGATTTCGACGGATGGGGATACGTCTACTATCCTTTTGACCGAGGCGCGGAATGGCACAGGTGCGACGGAGGAGAGGCTCCGATGAAATTCCCCGTAAAGCTTGTCGCCATGGTGGTCGGGCTGAACCGCGAGAAGCTCGATCTTTCGGAGTTCAGTCCGGCTGAATCGCGCATACGCATCAAAGACGTGTTCTGGTCCGCGGCTCCGTTCCAGAAATACACTTCCGACCATTGAAGAAGCCATTTGCAGAACAACAAGGAGAATACGGTATGAACACATCACAGTTGAAACAAAATAGCCGAGCGGCGATGTTTGTCGTCGGGGTCATGCTTTGCGTTTCTGATGCATTTGCAGTCACATATACGCTTGCTGCGGACGAGACGTGGAACGATTCGGACATAACTGCCAAGGCCGCATCCTACGACGGTGTCGTCGTGCCGGCCGGTTCCAAGCTCACGGTGAACAACTCCGGAGCCGTTTCTTTCCCGTTCACGATGTCTGGGGCAGGCGTCTTCGTGAAGGACGGGACAGGTACGCTTACGCTATCCGGCACAAGCACGTTCACCGGCGAGATCGGTGTCTCGAATGGTGTGTTGAAGACGCTTCCCGCGGCGGCGAATGCGGCAACGCATCTTGGAACGCCGTCAAGGGTAACGGTTGCGGAAGGAGCCACGTTGGACGTGTCGGAGGCCAACAGCTGGAACACCCAGACGACATTGCCCGAGTCTTCTCCCCTGTACGTATCAGGTTCAGGATACGATGGGCAGGGTGCGATACGCCGGACCTCAGGGGCAAACGCAGGAGCCACTTTCGGGGCGATTCATCTTGTCGGTGATACGACATTTGCGGGAAATGGCCGGACCTATGGTTCTGCATTGCATTTGTACGGGCATACGTTCTATTCCCTGGGTGGCGGAACTCTCAATCTCATGTTCGACAGCGGGAGTGTCGATCCTGGGACAGGGGGTTCTATCGTCCTTCAATCCGGTTTGAATCTCCAGGGTGACAACTGGAGCGCAAAGGATTCCGAGATACCGGGGAACGCTGGCAACGTTCTGCGGCTCAGAGACGGCGGCAGCATAACCTTTACACGAAAGAAGTCTCCGGTGGAGTGGACGCTTTCCGTCGAAGCCAACGGAACGATCAATGGCGGTGATTGGAATCAGGGATCCGTCTACAACCCTGATTTCAACACTTGGGCCGGACCTGTCGCCATTTCAAACCAGTATCAGTTGTCGCTCAATACGGATGCCGCAAGCAAGCGGCTGACCATATCCGGGCCGATAACGGCTGAAGATGGCGGGTGGCTGTGGAAGAAAGGTGCAGGGAGCGCGTACATTACAGGTGGAATGGCACTTGGGAAGGGTACTTCAAACCAGAACGTCTCGTACGGGCGGTTGCACATGGCTGGATCGTCTGGTGTCCTTTGCGTCAGCGGCGGGGTATGTTCAATAAACGCGCTTTATTCCGAGGGTGGTCGTCTGGAATTCATTGATACCGTTGTCACGGGGCCAGAGTCTGGCTCTGCAGGCTTGTATCAACGTGGCACGACATTTGCCGATCCGGCATACGTCTACGGGTCCAACACGACGTTTGGCACGAGTTCAAGGTATTGGTCTGTCTCCGATATGGAAAATACGATCGGCATACTCGATCTTGCAGGATCGTCCACTTTCGGAGCATATCGCTTTACGCTGGGATCGGATAACGGCGGTACGGCAACGCGCAAAGCATACGGATCCGTTTACCATCGGGCGGGAGCATCGTTCTCCATACCATCGACCAGCGGAGGTTTTCGCATGGCAAGCGGCGCGGGTTCCTACGCCTACTACGGTATGTCGGGCGGCACGTTATATTTACATCAGGCGTCTGAAGCCAACATCGCCGATGCGGGATTCGCCGTATTCCGCCAGTCCGGCGGCACTTTTACCCAGGACAACGGCACGTGCAATGTCGTTTCCAACGGCGGCGAAGCTGTAATATGGCAGACCGGCGGTACGGCGCAGGCGCGGCATGCATTTGGAGAAAATGTGGCAGATGGAGCCAGGTTCACACTTGCCGTAGAGGGGAAGGGGACTTCATACACGTTTGGGTCTGGCACATGGCACGACCGTCTGGGCTTTTCTTGCACGAAAGCCGTCACGGCCATCCTGGCCGCTAATGACGGCGGTATAATGAAGACTGTCCGCTTCGACCGTACGACGGAATCGATGGAACATGCCAGGCTATACCTGAGCTTCAATGGCGGCGGCGTCATGCCTTTGGAAAATTCCGACATCAGTAACGGCAACACCCGCCCGCCAGATGGCGTGTTTGTGCATGAAGGGGGAATCGTCTGGGACACCTCCCATTCGAAGGTCGCCACATCCGAATATGGCTCCGTCATTTCATTGCCGCTCCAGTCGCCGACCGGCCGTATCGTTTCGGCTATTGCGCTTCCTGAAAGCGCGGCGTTTGCCGCCGAGAAGTACATCGGGCCACCCAAGGTCACGATCTCCGGTTCCGGCGTTGCCGCATACACCGTGGCTGAGTTTGATGAAGACACGCGTACGGTCACGGGCATCCACATAATCTCGCCCGGATCAGGTTATGGCGACGATACGACGGCCACGATAGAATCGGCCGACCGCAAGTCCACATACGCCTGTGTTGTCACCACGGTGGATGCTCCGGCGACGGGTGCCGGCCTGCGCAAGATCGGACAGGGACGGCTCCGACTGCAGGGAGCCAACACCTGGTGCGGCCCGGCAACGGTTTCAGAAGGCACGCTTGAACTTGAAGGCGCGGCTTCGTTGCCTGGCGGTTCTGGTCTCGTGGCCTGGACGAATGCGACTATCTCTCTTGGTTCCGTTGCCCGTACCGTTCCGTACATAGGCGGGAACGGCACGATTTCCGGCACGTATGCGTTGACCGTAACGAACAGGCTTGCGTTGACGGCGGCGGCTTCGCCGTTGACCGTGACAGCCCCGCTCACGCTTGGTGACGGAGTGTCTGTGGATGTTGAAAACTTCGATGACGTATCTGGCGGTGAAGTACGCAGGTATACGCTTCTCACGGCCACGGCCGGCATCACTTGCGCGGGATCGGTGACGGTTCCCTCGCTTGGGACAAGGTGGGCCGTGCATGTCGGCGGCAACAGCATAACATTGGGACGTGTCCACGGCGCCACGCTTGTGTTCAGGTAGGCGTTGCAGATGGAGAGGATTCTTCTCGCCGTCGTTCTCGTGGCGGCGTCGTGCCTTGCCGACGCCGCCCGGGATACGCTCGAGATCGCGCGTCGCGGCGAAAAGCCCGTGTTCCGCGTGGTCGTGGAGAAGAACGCCTTGCCTGCAGAAAAACATGCGGCGCGCGAGTTTGCCGCGTATGTCGCGAAGTTGACAGGCGTGTCGCTTCCGGTGGCGGAATGCGCGGGTCGCGGATGTTCCAATGCGGTGCTGGTCTGCACGAGACCTGCGGCGGGATGCAAGGATGACGGTTTCCGCCTAAAGGTTGAAGACGGGAATCTGGTCATTTGCGGCAATTCCCCGCGTGGAGCATTGTATGCCGTATACGAGACGCTGGAGCGTTTCGGCGGTTGCGGGTGGTTTTCGTCGTGGACCGAAACGGTGCCCCGGCTTGACGCGTTCGCCGTTCCGGCGGATCTGGACGAAAGACACGAGCCCGCCTTCGAGCTTCGCGAGGCGATGTGGCGAGACGCCTACAAGCCGGATTTCGCCGCACGCCTGAAGCTCAATGGAAATTCGATGCACCTTGCGGACAGGCACGGAGGTCTGCCGTATGCGTTTTCCACGAAACTCTGGAACGGACATACGTTCCATTGGCTCGTCGATCCGAAAAGGCATTTCAATGCGCACCCGGAATGGTTCAGCGAAGTGGACGGCAGGCGAATCAAGGAAAAGACGCAATTGTGCCTGACGAATCCCGAAGTGCTTGCGCTTGCGATTTCCAATACGTTCGAGGCTATACGTCTTGAGCCCGGCGCGAAATGCCTTGGCATCGGGCACATGGACTGGAAGAACTACTGCACCTGCGTGTCCTGCAGGGCGGTTGACGGCGAGGAGGGGTCGCCGATGGGTTCGCAGTTGCGTTTCGTCAATGCGATCGCAGACGCGGTAGGGGCGCGTTTCCCGGACAAGATAATCTGCACCGAGGCATACGGATATACGATAAAGGCGCCTCGCATCACACGTCCGCGCGAAAATGTCCTGATAGAACTGTGTCCGCTCGACAGCGATTTCTCGCGTCCGCTCTCCGATCCGTCAGTTCCCAAGAATCGCGCCTTCATGCCGGTTCTCGATGCGTGGCTCGCGTCAGGCGCGAAGATATGCATCTACCACTACGCGGCGAACTTCGGCAACTATCCGGCACCTTACGCAAACATTCCGGCGCTGGCGCAGGACATCCGCATGTTCGCGGATCGCGGGATTCCGCAAATGTTCGTCTTGGGCGCGTATCAGGGCGTGCATGAAGGGTTCAGCGAACTGGAACTTTGGCTGACGGCAAAGCTCATGTGGAATCCGCATCAGCAGCTGGAACCGCTCTTGGACAAGTTCTTCTCCGCCTACTACGGCAAGGGCGCCGCGTATGCAAGGCAGGCTTTCGACCTTCTAAATGCGCTTGAGCGCGATCATGCGAAGCGTCCGCTTACCGCTTTCGACGATATCGCAGCAGACGTATACACCGCCAAGTTCCTCGATGATTCCACAGAACTATGGCGCAAGGCCGCACGGTGCGTCGAGGACGATCCGGAAAAATCCTACAACGTCAGGATGAGCGCTTTCGGCATAGACTACATACGTTTCTGGCGTGACAATGAAACGGTGCGGGCCCGCAGGCTGCTTGATTTCAGAGATCCGCCTGACGCGGACGGCAAAGTGCGCCGTTTCAGGGAACTGGCCGCATCGCTTGCGTCGCGCATGGACGAAGCGCTCAAGCTCCGTCGTGAGGAGATACGTTGCTGCGAGAACACGGCGAAGAATGCCCGGATGGGAAAATCTATTCGCGAGGCGGCGCATCTTGAGGCGTTGCCGTCCGTGAACGGGATTCGGGTCGTTCCGGCCGAAGAAGTGTTCAAGTACAACCACGACGACGGACGTTGCGTCGTGGCAGAGGATTCTTCGGCAAACGGCGGCAAGGCGTTCAAGGTCAGTTCCCATCCCAACGCATGGCCGGCGAAGATTCCTGCGGAATACATCGCGGCGCCGCCAGGCACGCGTTTTCACGTACGCCTTCGCATGAAGACGGCAGGACTCGGCGGAAATCCAGCCAAGCCGTTGAAAGTAGGTCTTTACGATGGTGCGGCAAGCTGCAGCGTGAAGAGCGTTGAATTCGATACAGGTTCAAACGGTTCCGGCTGGCAGTGGCTGGACCTGGGCGAATGGACTCCAGCCGCCGGCGACTACATGTTCATTGTCGCAAGTCCCACGCATGCCGTCCTGATCGACGACGTGGAGTTCAAGGCGCTTTCCATCGGCTATCCGCCGTATGACTGCCGCAGCTTCGTGGAAGGGGTAAAGTCCAGGGCTACGGGTTTCTTCCGTGTGGAGAAACTGCCCGATCCGGCAAGCGGTGCGGCGAAGTGGTGGGTCATCGATCCGCTCGGCCGTGGCATGAACGTATTTGGCGTCGATCATGTGCGTTACGAAGGCATGGGCGTGCGCGGCGGCAAATGCCGGTATCTGAAGCACAACCAGTCGGCTTACCCCGACAAGTCCGCATGGGAACGCGAGACTCTCGACAGGCTGACGGACTGGGGATTCAATCTTTTCGGGGTGGACGGGGAGCCGTCCCTGCTGCGCCGTGGACTTGCCCATGCGATGCTTCTCAACATGGGTGATGCGTTGGCAAGGAGAAGGGGAGAGCCGGATGAATACATAAACAGCGATCCGGGCCGTCCGTGTTCGGCGATGCCCAACATGTTCTCGCCGCGTTTCGCCGAATGGTGCGATGATGTCGCAAGGCGCAAATGCCTGCCCAACAAGGACGATCCGTGGCTGTTCGGCTATTATATCGACAATGAGCTCGCGTGGCATGGCGGCGGCGAACGCGACAGGCAGACCGGTCTCTGGGACCGCATCCTCGAATTGCCGCCGTCGCATTCTGCACGAGCGGCACTTTCGCAGTATGCCAAAAGCCATGGCGTGCCCGAGACGACGAACGCGGTCCCTGCCCAGAAATCCGCTTTCATCCGTTTGGCCGCCGAGAAATACTTTCGCGGGACGACTGCGGCGATCCGGCGGTACGATCCCAACCATCTCGTCCTTGGCTGCAGGTTCGCCACGCTGGAGGGTGCGCCGGAACAGGTATGGGGAATCGCCGGGAAATTCTGCGACATCGTATCCATGAACATCTATCCTGCCGCCGACTTGAAGGCGCAGGTCGTGCGCGATTGGCACAAGGTACCTATCCTGGAATCGTGGCCACAGTACCACAGACTGACGGCGCGGCCTATGATGCTCACGGAGTGGAGTTTCTGCGCATACGATTCGGGTTTGCCTTGCACGCATGGTCCGGGGCAACGTTTCAAGACGCAGCAGCAACGCGCGCAAGCGGTGGATCTCATGGCACGGACCGTTCTTTCCATGCCGTTCATGATCGGCTACAGCTTCTTCATGTGGGTGGACGATCCGCCCGAGGGTTTCTCGCCCTCGACACCCGAGAATTCGAACTACGGTCTCGTCAACGAACGCGGCGAACCGTATCCGATAGTGGATGTCTTCAGGAAGATTCAAAAACGGGAGGTGGCAAGGTGAAGTCGGTGAAAAGCAGATGGATGGGCATGGCCGCTTTGACGTTAAGCCAAGCTTTTGCCTGTTGCGTCTATGCTGGAACAGTGTTCCATAGAGAGCGGGCCGGGCGTATGTGGCAGGACGGACTTTTCATAGGCGATGGAGCTACAGGAGCGATGGCGTACGCGCCGATGCACCTGGAGTGGGTGATAAACCGCAACGACGTGCTGGATACGCGCGTGTTCAAATGCAGGTATTTGCCGCACAGCGAGGTGATGGCAAACGTGAAGACAAACGAAGGCCATTCGGTGTCGTTCCTGAGCCGGCTTGAATGGCCGACGATCAAAGGCGATCCAGACGGCGACAGGCTCACGCTGTCCGTGTCGGCGGCAATCCTGCGCATCCGCTTCTGGGACGGCGTAGGATGGTCGATGCCGGCAGTGCCGGTCACGGAGCAGGAACTTGACACGCAGACGGGCGAACTGCTGGAGCGCATGTCGTCGCCTTCGATCACGCCCCAAGCCGTTTCGTTCATTGAACGAAGCCGTGACGTGATGGCCATCGAACTGTCGGATCCCAACGCCAGCCAGCGCACCGCCGTTATCGACCTCACGCCCCCGGACGATTTTCGCTTGGCACGTGATCGTTTCGCATGGAAATGCGAAAATGGCGTCCTGTCGTTCACGCAACGTCTTCCAGGCGGCGAGACTTATGCAGTTGCGATGAACGCGCCAGGGAAGGTGCTGACGCGTGGAACGGTCGCATCTGTCGAAGCCAGGGGACGTCAGGCCATTTTTCTTGCCGTGCGCACCACGCGAGACGCCAAGGATCCGCGCACGGCTGCAGTACAGGCTGTAAAAGCGGCTGTCCACGACGGTTTCGCAAAAGTACGCGCAGAGAACAGGGAATGGTGGCGCATGTTCTGGGAAAGAGGGGCGGAAGCATCCTTCGAAAGCGAGCCCGTTATGGATACGCAATGGCATTATTCGCTCTACGCGCTGGCGGCCCAATACGGCTCCGCGCCGATGCCGGGGTTGAACGGTCTTGCGTACGGGCCTCTTGACGGCGGCATGCCTGGCATAGGGTTTCAGTGCTATGTACACGATCAGAACGTGCAGATCCCGGTTCTGCCTTTTTTCGTGTTGAACCATGCGGAGTTCGTAAAGCCGTTTGTGAAAACGTACATGAACGCGCTGCCTGAACTGGAACGGCGTACGAAGGAAGTGTTCGGCGTCTCCGGTGTCTACTTGCCGTTGAACATGAACCACTTTGGCCGAGAACATCCGATAGCAGATTACAGGTACACGCTCTGCGGCGGTGCTTACTCTGGGCTTGTCCTGTCTCAGGCGTGGCGCCATTCGCGCGACAAGAACCTCCTGCACGAAATGTATCCGCTTCTCAAGAAGTTCATACTCTTCTACACCGAGACCATGACACGCGATCCTGACGGCACTTATCGGTTCATCTGGTCCGTTCCGCCGGAAATATTCACGGGATCCTGCAACGATACGACCACCATATCCTGCCTTAAGCCATGTCTTGAGACTGCGATCGAAGCTGCGGTGCTCTTTGGGTGCGATGCGAAGGATTGCGCTCTATGGAAGGACGTGCTTGCACACTATCCGAAGTTCGCGAAACATCCGGACGGCGGATGGTGGTGCGGGCCTGACGTGCCGCCCGACCATTACATGTACGGAGGACATCTCTTTTATCCGTTCTTCCCGGCGGAATCGGATACCGACCGAGTTACGGCGCAAAAGACGCTCGATTACACGTGGAAACATGCTGTCGAGATATCCCACGAAACCATACCGCCGCATCCCGTGCACGATTGGAGCGCTCTCTATACCGGCATGGCACGGATACGTCTGAACACAGGTGCCGCCGGTTGGGCGGCGCTATCTGATTTCTATTCTTGGTTTGCAAAGCCAAGCGGATTGTTCTCGCACAATTCGATAATCGTCACGGACATGACGCGCAAGCAGGCCGATGCGAATGTCGGCAGGATGCCGCCGCTGAAGAAAAGGAATTTCCACAATCGCTTTACGACATGGAGTCGACGTGGCCCGGACGACCTGACGTCCAACCCCGAGTCCAAGTCGCTTGTCGCGCCGGTCATCGAAGGAGGCGCCGCGTTTCTCTTGCTTGCATCTGAAGCGCTAATGCAGAGTTGGGATGGCGAAGTACGGATATTCCCTGCCGTACCGCCGGGATTTACGGGCCGGTTCCGGAATTTCCGCACGCGTGACGGAAGAACCGTGTCTGCGGAAATGAAGGACGGGAAGGTGGTATGGAGCTCCATCGGACCCGATTCACGTCCAAAGGGAGGGAATGTCCGCAGATGAAACATCTCGCAAGACTGTTGTCCACGCTGGGGCCGGGCATATTCGCGATCGGGTATACGATCGGGACCGGCAGCGTTACGTCAATGGCCAAGGCGGGGGCGGACTACGGGCTGGGGCTTCTGTGGGCGCTTGCGCTGAGCTGCCTGTTCTCCGGCGTCCTGATGACGGCATACGGGCGTTTCGCCGCCGTCACGGGCGAGACCTCCCTCCATGGCATCGTTCGTTTCCTGCCTGGCGGCAGGCTGCTCGCCGGTGCGGTATTCGCGGGGGTCGTAATGGGGCAGTATACATGTCTCGGCGGCATATTGATACTGACCTCTGGCGCGATACGCGAGGCGTTCGGGTTGAGCCTGGGGACATTCCCGATCGCATGTGCCGTGTGCGCCGCGATGTACGCGCTTCTCATGGTCGGCCGATACGCGTTCTTCGAGAAGATTCTTGCGGTCTTCGTGTCGCTTATGGCCGTGACGTTTGTGTTTTCGGTCTTTGTCACATGGCCGGACGCCGCTACGCTCAGGCGCGCCATCGTGCCGCTCGTGCCGTCCGACGGCGCGTCGCTTCTCATGTTCGCGGCGTTCGTGGGAACCACCATGGCCGCCCCTACGTTCGTGACGCGTCCGCTGCTGGTGCGTGAGAAGGGGCTTGCGGCGTCGGACCTTGGACGCGAACGCCTCGATTCCACCGTATCCGCCTCGCTGATGTTCCTCATCTCCGGCTCTATCGTACTTGTCGCCACGGGGGTGCTCTTCTCGCAAGGCAAGGGCATAGACCGCATCCTCGACATGGCGGGAACGCTGGAACCTGTGGCGGGTCGTTTTGCGGTCGCCTTCTTCATGGTGGGCACTCTTGCCGCAGGGCTTTCCTCCGTATTCCCCATAATGATGGTGGCGCCGCTGCTTGTGGGCGACTGGCGCAACGGGCGGATGGACACCAACTCGAAGACGTTCAGGATCATATGCCTTCTGGCCGTTGCGTGGGGACTCGTCGTTCCGGCGCTCGGCAGGAATCCCGTCGGCGTCACGATCGCGGCGCAGGTGTCGAACGTGTTCGTGCTGCCTCTCGCGGTTGGCGCGATAGCGTGGCTCCTGAACCGCAAGGATGTGATGGGCGAACACCGTGCAGGCTTGGTGTTGAACGTCCTGCTGGCGGTGGCCTTCATCTTTTCCCTTGGCGTCGCGTATGCCGGGGCCAGGGCGCTTGTCGAACTCGTTCTTGGATAAACGGCAAACATGAAACACAAGGAGATCGAATGCTGGAAAACATAGTTAAGACGGTGAAAGAGACGCGCATAATAGCCATCATGCGAGGCTTTTCCGCCGATACATGCCTCAGACTCGCCGAGTCGTATGCCAAGGGCGGCATAAGGCTGGTAGAAGTCACTTTCGTGCAGAAGGCCCGCGAGACGTGGAGTGATACCGTACGAGCGATCCGTTCCATCAAGGAGCGTTTTGGCGGAGACATGCACGTTGGCGCCGGCACCGTCCTTTCCGAAGAACAGCTCGGCATGTGCCAGGATGCCGGCGGCGAATACATGATTGCGCCAGGCGTGGATGCGGCACTCGTGAAATCATGTGTCGAAAGGGGCATGGCGGCCATCCCCGGCGCGATGTCGCCTACGGAGGCTGTCGTTGCATGGCAGGCGGGTGCGAGCTTCGTGAAGATATTCCCGGCAGGTCCCCTTGGCCCCGGATTCGTCAAGGCGATCCGTGCGCCGCTTTCACACATACCGTTCCTTGCCGTAGGCGGCGTCACCCCGGGCAATATCGCGGATTTCATGCGTGCCGGGTGTGTCGGCGCGGGCGTGGGCGGCAACCTCTCGAACCGCGAATGGATCGCGGCTGGCGAATGGGAGAAGATCGAGGATACCGCCCGCCGGCTTGTTGCGGAGGCAAGGTTGGTCGACCAGGAACCTTGAAATCAAGAGACATGGAAAACCGGGAGCAATGAAAGGACCGTAAAATGAAAATAGTGGCATTTGGTGAGATAATGATGCGCCTGAACCCGGAAGGGTACGGACGCTTTGTGCAGGCGGAACGGTTTGAGGTGAGCTATGCCGGCGGCGAAGCGAACGTTGCGGTATCGCTCGCGAACTATGGCATGGACGCGTCGTTCGTGACGAAGCTGCCGGACAACCCCCTCGGGCGTTCCGCCCGTGACGCCGTGCGCCGGTTCGGGGTGGATACGGGAGACGTCGTCTGGGGCGGCCCCCGTCTCGGCATCTATTTCGTAGAGAAGGGCGCTTCGCAGCGCCCGTCGAAAGTCGTATACGACAGGGCGGGCAGTTCGATCTCGCTGGCCTCGCGCGGCGACTTCGACTGGCCGCGGATCCTCCGGGGCGCGAAATGGTTCCATTTCACCGGTATAACCCCGGCGCTTGGCGGCGAACTGCCCGCGATATGCCTCGACGCGTTGAAGTGCTGCAGGGCGCGCAAGATCGCGGTAAGCTGCGACCTCAACTACCGCGGCAAGCTGTGGAGCCGCGACGAGGCCGGGCGCACTATGGCGAAGTTCATGCCGTACGTGGACGTGCTGATCGCGAACGAATCCGACGCCGCCGACATGTTCGGCATCGTAGGTGGACGATCGGACGTCGAGAAGGGCCGGTTGGACAGGGACGGATACATCTCTGTCGCCCGGCAGCTCGCGGAACGTTTCGGGATAGGGAAGGTTGCGATAACCTTGCGCACGTCTCTTTCCGCCACCGACAACATATGGGCCGGGCTTCTCTATGCGGACGGCAAGGCGAGTTTCTCGCCGGAGTATCCGGTACACATAGTAGATCGCGTCGGCGGCGGCGATTCCTTCGGCGGCGGACTGATCTATGCGCTCGCGACGGGCCGCAAGGCGCAATCCGCGATCGATTTCGCCGTGGCGGCATCCTGCCTGAAGCACACCATCGAACACGATTTCAACCTGGTCACGGTCGACGAAGTAAACGCGCTTGCCGCAGGCGACGTCTCGGGCCGCGTCCAGCGGTAGCAGGGGCCGAGCCGTACGAATGGGCCGGCGAAGTCTACCGTTGACGTCAAAGAAGTGGTTTGATCTCTGCGGCTCTCCGTACCGTCATAGGAAAGTGAATGGCAATATGGACTGCATGAAAACTGGCGGCAACGGGAAAAGGGAACTCACCCTGACGGCGATAATTCTCGGCATGCTGCTTGCCGTGGTGTTTGGTGCCGCGAATGCCTATCTAGGGCTTCGCGTGGGGCTTACGGTGTCCGCATCGGTCCCTGCGGCTGTCGTATCAATGGCCGTGTTGCGCTTTGTGCTTCGTCGCGATTCGATTCTTGAAAACAACATGGTGCAGACGATCGGCAGCGCGGGCGAGTCGCTCGCGGCTGGCGCGATATTCACCTTGCCGGCCTTGTACCTCTGGGCGGAGGAGCGCCCTGCGGAGTTTTCTGCGCCCGAACTTCTCTCCGTTACGTTGATCGCCCTTGCTGGCGGCATCCTTGGCGTACTCTTGATGGTGCCGCTAAGACGTCCGCTGATAGTCGAGGACAAGTCGCTGACTTATCCTGAGGGCGTTGCGTGCGCAGATGTCCTCAAGGCCGGCGAGGCTGGCGCCAAGCATGCGAAGAACGTATTTGTCGGTTTGGGCGTGGCGGTTGTCGTAAAGGCCGTGACTGGCGGATTGAAGTGGATACCGGAGACATTTCTTTGGCCTGTAAGGTGCATAAGAGGTGCCGTGGGATTGGATGTCTCGCCGGCGCTTTTGGGTGTTGGCTACATTGTCGGGCCAAAGGTGTCCGCACTGCTCTTCGGCGGCGCGATGCTTGGCTGGATGGTGCTTATTCCCGTCTTTGTTGCAATGTTTCCGGAGGCACAGGCCTTATGGGACGCTGGAAACGTGAAGGGCGTATGGAGAGGCTATGTGCGATACGTCGGCGCGGGGGCGATCGCCATGGGCGGGTTCATTTCGCTCGTGCGGTCGATGCCCGTGTTCATCAAGGCGTTCAAGCCGTTGAAGGGAGGGACTGGCGGCGATCAAGGTACTGAAAGCGATGCGGGGCGCGACCTTCCGATGAAGACGGTGATTGGCTGCATCGTTTGCGTGGTCGCATTCATCTGGCTCGTGCCAGCCGTGCCGGTTTCTCTTCCAGGGGCGCTGCTCATAGCGCTTTTCGGATTCTTCTTCGCGGCGGTCTCGGCAAGGATGGTGGGGATCGTAGGTAGTTCGAACAACCCGGTTTCCGGAATGACGATCGCGACGCTTGCGGTGTCCACGCTCGTCTTGCGCGAGACGGGAGCAGTGGGCGCGGCGGGCATGGTTGCCGCGATAGCGATAGGCAGCGTGGTGTGCATCGTGGCCGCCATAGCAGGGGATACGGCGCAAGACCTGAAGACGGGCCGCATCTTGGGTGCGACGCCGTGGAAGCAGCAGATCGGCGAGATAATCGGCGTGACGGTATCCGCGCTCGCGATAGGAGGCGTGCTTATCCTTTTGCATCGCGCATGGGGATTTGGGAGCGATGCCATTTCCGCCCCGCAGGCGACTCTAATGAAGGTGATCGTGGAAGGGATCATGGACGGCGGTCTGCCTTGGGGGCCGATTGCTCTAGGTGCGGCGCTTGCGGTGGTTCTTGCGGTTTTCCGGATACAGGTTATGCCGGTCGCGATCGGCATATACCTGCCCGTAGGATTGGGCGTCACCATGTTTGTCGGCGGCATGTTGCGTTATGTCGTCGAGCGGATGCAAAGCGGCGACGCGTCTAACGGCGAAGGCCCCTGGACGATCTTCTCCACCGGTCTCATCGCCGGCGAAGGCCTCTGCGGAATTCTTCTTGCGTTGCTGACTTTGTTTTGAGCAGGCGCGCGTTTCGTTCGAACTCGACGATTTCGCCGTTGCGGTCTACGGCGAGGACGGCAAGCATTTGCCGGGGAACACTATGGGATCCCATGGTAAATGCAACGAACCTTGCGGAGCAGCCATGCAGACGATAGACGAAGCATGAGGGCATTGCCGGTTTGGCGGCAACCACGCCCCGCGCACTACCACCGGACTTTGCAAAATGCGGAGGTGGTCGGCGAGATGTCGGTAAACACACTCCTGCACGTCTATGGCGACCAGATCAATACCAAGCCCGTGTACCAAAAGTAGCCCTCCGCCGCCCTCTAAAGCTCCGCAGGATTTTGCTGTGGGCTGTCCCCGTTGACGGGAATGGCGGTTCGGACTTTTACAAATTTTTTACAACTTTTTACAAAACTTTTACAACTTTTTTCTGGGAATTTGTCTCGTAATAGGCTATCATTCCTCGCATGATGCGCACGCAAGGGCGTTCTGCACAGAACGGGCGCGCGGATCGCAGCAAGGCGAAAGAGGAATGAAATGGCAAGGAAGAACGACAACATGCCGGCATCGGCGCGTAACGGGAGCGCCGAATGTCGGACAGAACCGA
>JAEEGL016584902.1_pt1 | contig 17720 bp, 14 predicted proteins | sample 9134231 | NCBI WGS metagenome assembly JAEEGL01 (sample SAMN16246548, study PRJNA631951) | gut metagenome | biome: gut microbiome; feature: rumen; material: fiber-attached | host: Bos | place: Iran: Karaj | collected 2018-10 | reverse complement strand
TTGCGGATGAACCCCACGGTGTCCACCAGCAGGCAGCGGCGGTTCTCGGGCAGCTCCAGCTGCCGAAGCACGGGATCGAGCGTGGCGAACAGCTTGTCCTCCACCAGCGCATCGGAACCCGTCAGCGCGTTCAGCAGGGTGGATTTTCCGGCATTTGTATAGCCCACCAGGGCGACAACGGTCTGTTCCTGCTTTTCCCTGCGCCTGCGCCGGGCGTCGCGCTGGCGCTTGATCTCGGAAAGCTGGGTGCTGAGGTCATCGATGCGACGGCGGATGCGTCGCCTGTCCACTTCCAGCCGCGTCTCGCCGGGGCCGCGGGTGCCGATGCCGCCGCCCAGCCTGGACAGGGACGCGCCCATGCCCGTGAGGCGCGGCAGCATGTACTGCATCTGCGCCAGCTCCACCTGCAGCTTGCCTTCCGCGGACTGTGCCCGCTGGGCGAATATATCCAGGATCAGCGTGGTGCGGTCAATTACGCGCACACCCAGTGCGTCTTCCAGGTTTTTCTGCTGCGCGCCGGTGAGCTCGTCATCCAGGATAACAAGGTCCGCTTCCAGCACCTGGCACTGCAGCGCAAGTTCCGCCGCCTTGCCGGAGCCGATGTAGGTGGCCGTGTCCGGCTTCATCCGCTTTTGCAGTACGCGGGCGACTACCATCGCTCCGGCCGTATCCGCCAAGGAGGAGAGTTCGTCCAGGGAATCCTCGCTGTCGGTGGACACCAACACGGCCTTCTCCGCGGTCTCCACGATACCGCCGCGGGCGATGGCATCGGCCACCCGCCTGTCCGCCAGCTCGATCTCGCGCATCCACAGCGCCTGCGGGATGCGTCCGGGCTTTACGGGGCCGAACTGGGTGACGGACAGGTTTTCATATTCCATTTCGCCCAGGAACGCCGCCGAAATGCCCGTGGCGCGGCCTTCGGCCACGCCCACGGCGCACATGGAATCGAATCTGAGCAGCCGGAGCGCTTGCAGGTCCACGTCCGACAGTCTGGCGTCTCCGCCCGGATGTGTGTGGATACAGCGATAGCCCGTGAGGCGGTCCAGATTGCGCCGGAGGTGCAGCTCCGGCAGGGAGACCGTGGAAATGAACCCCACGGCGACTTCAAGCACCTGGCCGTTTCTGTCCAGGTACACCAGCAGCTCCCGATTGATGGCTTCTGTGTAGCGCACCAGCATGTTCAACAGCCTGTCCGGAAGGTATTCGTCCCGGGCAAACTGCATGTCTTCCAGTTTGGAGAGCTCCTCCACGAGGCTCTCCCGGATTCCTTCGATATTCCCTTGAACCATTGCTTCCTCCGTTTGTCAGGATAGGCGTCCGCTGGTTTTTTGCGTTTCGCGCGATCCGACGCGACGCCCGTATGTATGGCATGAGCCGGTCTGGCCATAGACCGGCTCAAACAATGGTGATCCCGGCGAAACGCTGCGCCGTCAGACCATCGGGACGTCTGATTCTTCCTTTTTGACGCCGTTCTGCCTGTCTCTGTAATCCTGGATGGCGGCGTGCAGCGCCTCCTCCGCCAGCACGGAGCAGTGGATTTTCACCGGGGGCAGCCCGCCCAGCTTTTCCACTACCATCTTGTTCGTGATATGCAGCGCCTCGTCGATGGTCTTCCCCATCACCATCTCCGTGGCGGCGGAGGACGTGGCGATTGCCGCGCCGCAGCCAAAGGTTTTGAACTTCACGTCCGTGATGACGTCGTTCTCCACCTTGATGGATATTTGCATGATGTCGCCGCACTTGGCGTTGCCCACGGTGCCGATGCCGTCCGCGTTCTCGATCTCGCCCACATTTCTGGGGTGCATGAAGTGATCCATCACCTGTTCGGTATACATAGCGTATTCTCCTTTATATCTCTTTGTACAGGGGGGACATGGCGCGCAGCCTTTCAACGATCTCTTTCAGGCAATCCACCACGTAATCCACTTCTTCCATGGTGTTTTCCTCGCTGAGGGAGAGCCTCAGGGAGCCGTGAGCGATCTCGTGCGGCAGGCCGATGGCCAGCAGCACGTGGGAAGGATCCAGGGAGCCTGATGTGCAGGCGCTTCCCGAGGAAGCCGCGATGCCCTTGATGTCCAGGGACAGCAGCAGGGATTCCCCTTCTATATATTGGAAGGAGATGTTCACGTTCCCCGGAAGGCGCTGGGTGCGGTGGCCGTTCAGGCGCGTATGCGGGATCTCCGTCAGGATCCTGTCGATCAGGCGGTCCCGCATGGCGGAGAGCCTGGCGTTGTGCTCAGGGATGTTGGCCGCCGCCAGCTCGATGGCCTTCCCCATGCCGACGATGGACGCGACGTTCTCCGTGCCGGGGCGCTGGGTGCGCTCCTGCGCGCCGCCCTGCATCAGCCGCTGCAGCTTCACGCCGCTGCGGACGTACAGCGCGCCCACGCCCTTGGGGGAATGGAACTTGTGGCCGGACAGGGAAAGCATGTCGATTTCCATGGCGGCTACGTTGAACTGCACGCTGCCGATGGCCTGCACGGCGTCCGTGTGGAACAGCGCGCCGTGGCGGTGGGCGATTTTCGCCAGTTCTTCAATGGGCTGGATCGTGCCGATCTCGTTGTTTGCCGTCATGACGGAGACCAGCGTGGTGTCGTCCCGAATGGCCTTTTCCAGACTCTCCGGGGCTACGACGCCGAACTCGTCTACCGGCAGATACGTGACCTCGAAGCCTTCCTTCTCCAGCTGCGCGCAGGTGTGGAGCAGCGCGTGGTGCTCGATCTGGCTGGTGATGATGTGGCGACCCTTGTCCCGGCGCGCATATGCCGCGCCACGCACCGCCCAGTTGTCCGCCTCCGTGCCGCAGCCTGTGAAGTAGATCTCCCCGGGCTGCGCGCCGATGGCCTCCGCGACCTGGCGGCGGGCCGCCTCAATCGCCTTTCTGGACTCCCGTCCGAAGGAATGTATAGAAGACGGGTTTCCGTATATTTCGCAGAAATACGGAAGCATGGCCTCCATCACGGGCCCGGTCACGCGGGTTGTCGCCGCGTTATCCATATAGATCCTGTTCATTTTCCATCGTCCTCCCGCGCGCACTGGCGCTCGTAGTCGTCGATCATATCGTCCAGGGTGATGGAATCCACGATGCGATTGATGCCGTCCGTCAGCTTCTTCCACACGATCCGCGTGGGGCACTCGCACGACTTTCCGCACATCCCGGAATCCTCCAGGCAGTCCACCACATTCAGTCCGCCTTCCAGCGTGCGAAGCACTTCGCCCACCGATATGTCTGACGCGGGACGCGCCAGCGTATAGCCGCCCTGGGCGCCCCGCGTGCTCCGGACCAGCCCGGCCTTTTTCAGCAGCGCGAACAGCTGCTCAAGGTATGCCTCGGGAATGTCCTGGCGCTCCGCGATGGCCTTCAGGCTCACGGGAGTGTCCTGGCCATCCCTGGCGCAGCGGGCGAGCTCATACATTGCGTGGATGCCGTAGCGGCCCTTTGTGGTCAGTTTCATGGTTCTCTCCCAATTCCGATAAAATCACTTGGCTTTCATCCATATCATAGCATGGATCTTTTTCCGTGTCAAGAATCCCGAGTAGTTTCATAGGAATTTAACGGGCATTGTGCGCATCAAAAAGGCATACCCTGTTCCATAGCAGAAAGGGGGTATGCGCATGGCAAGAAAGAGAAGTTCCGTACTCTCGGCCATCGCCAGAGGCCTGTGCGCGGCCATCGCGGCAACGCTGGCGATGATGGCGCTTCTGGGGGCGGCGGTAGTTTGGCTCGGCGTTTCCGACACGGCGATCAGGATCTTCAACCAGCTCATCAAGGCCCTGAGCGTGGTCCTGGGCGCGCGGCTGTCCGTGGGCATCGGGGGCGAAAAGGGATTTCATCTGGGCTTCGTTGTAGGTCTGCTGTACATGATCCTGGGATACTTCCTGTACCTCGCGCTGGGCGGGGCGTCCTTCAACAGCGTGAGCATGATGGGCGAGATCCTTTGGGGCGGCGCCGTGGGCGCGATCGCCGGGGCGATTTTCGTGAACATGCCCGCGCGGCGGAGGCGATCCGCATAAAGAAGCGGCAGAGGCATTGCCTCTGCCGCTGCGCAGCATACTTTCCCTTACAGCCACGCGGCATTTTGGAAGGCTTTGAACCATTCCGTGGCGATGAGCATGTGGCCAGCCTGCGTCGGATGCACGCCGTCGACGAGCCAGAAGTCCATGGGCGCGCGCTTGGCTGCCTCGTCGAACGCGCTTTGCAGCGGCACAAACAGCGCGCCATGCTTTTCAGCGACGGCCTTCGCGGCCATCGCGCGCAGGGCGGTCTCCCGCTCAAACACGTCGTAAGCATCCTTCGTGGCTTCCCCGAGGGCAACAAAGGGCTCCAGCACAATCAGCTTCACGTCAGGCAGGCACCGTTTGGAATAGTCCATCAGCATGTCGTACACCGTAAAGAAGCGGTCTGCCTCCACACCGTTTTTGTTCCCGATCTCGTGCCACACGTCGTTGATGCCGATGAGGATGCTGATGACGTCCGGCCGCAGATTCACGCCGTCCATGCGCCAGCGCGCGTACAGATCCACCACCCGGTTACCGCTGATACCACGGTTGAGGCACTCCACACGCCCGGGATACTCCATGCCCAGCATGCCGGCCAGCATGGTCGGATAGCCCGCGCCCATGTGCGGATCATAGTCCCTGCTGCGGCCCACGTCCGTGATCGAATCGCCCTGGAACAGAATTTTCATGCTATTTCCTCCCAATTTACAGCATTCCTTCGTCTTCCAAAAGAGACAGAGCGCCTTCCAGGGCCATCCGGCCGTGCTGGTAGGTGAGCGCGCCCTGCATGTACGCCGCATATGGCTCACGGATGGGCGCGTCGGCGCTCAGTTCAATAGACGCACCGCCGACGAACGTGCCCGCCGCCATGATGACCTGGTTCTGGTATCCGGGCATGTCCCAGGGCTCCGGCAGCGCCTCGCTGTCCACAGGGGAGCACATCTGGATCGCCTGGATGAAGCGGATCAGCCGCTCCGGCGTGCGCAGGCCAATTGCCTGGATGATGTCGTTGCGGGGCGCGTTGAAGGTTGGGTTCACGTCGTAGCCCAGTATCTCAAACGCGCGGGCGGCAAGGATGGCGCTCTTCACCGCCTGGGCCACCGTGTGGGGCGCCATGAACATGCCCTGATAAAAGCTCTGATAGCCCGCCGCGTAGGAACCGACTTCGCCGCCGATGCCCGGCGCGTTCAGTCGGCATGCCGCCTTTTCTACATACTTCTTCTTCCCGGCCACATATCCGCCCGTGGGCGCCAACCCGCCGCCGGGATTCTTGATGAGAGAGCCCGCCATGAGGTCCGCCTTCGGTTCCCGGACGCCGGTGAATTCGCCGTAGCAGTTATCCACCATCACACACACATCCGGACGCAAGGCGTGTATTCTGTCGATAGCGGCGTCGATCTCCTCCACGGACAGGGACGGACGCCACGCGTAGCCCCGGGAGCGCTGGATCAGCACAAGCTTTACCTCCGGGGTCAGCTTCGCCAGAATGGCCTGGAGATCCAGGCTTCCGTCCTCCAACAGTGCCGCCTCGTCATAACCGATCCCGAATTCCTTCAGGGAACCGCCGCCCGGCTCGCCGGCAAGGCCGATGACCTCCTCCAACGTGTCGTATGGACGGCCCGCGGCTGAGAGCATCACATCCCCGGGCCGCAGCACTGCGTACAGACAAATGGCCAGCGCATGGGTGCCTCCGGTGATGTGGGGCCGCACGATGGCGTCCTCCGCGCCCAGCGCGTCCCGGAACAGCAGCGACAGGGTATCCCTGCCGATGTCGTCGTAGCCGTATCCCGTTGTGCCCGCGAAGTGCCGCAGGGATACCCTGTGTTCCTGAAACGCGGAGATCACACGGCGCGTGTTCGTCTTTTCGATGGCATCGACCTGTGCGAACTGCTCCGCGCAGTCGCGTTCCGCCCTGTCCACCAGGGCCGCCATTTTCGCGTTCACAACCGGTATCCTGATATTGCTCATGTTTTCTCTCCTGATTCGAAAGCGGACTTTGCCGCCGCGTACTTTTCAAGGATCTCCCCGGCGATCTCCCGGGCGCCGCGGCCCATCGCCGGAATCCATATGGTGCGCTCGTCACGCCGGAACCAGGTGAGCTGCCGCTTCGCGTAGCGCCTGGACGCCTGCTTGACCAGCGCCACGGCATCTTCCATGGAGCTTTCGCCGCGCAGCGCGGAGGCGATCTCCTTGTAGCCGATGGCCTGGATGGCCGTGGGATGTTCCGCCTCGTTGTCCATCAGCGCGCGCACTTCGTCCACCAGCCCGGCGCGCACCATACGGTCCACCCGCGCGTCGATGCGATGGTAGAGCTCGTCTCTGGGCCAGTCCAGCGCAAAAAGCGCGCAGCCGCAGGGCGGCTCGCCCTCGCGGTCCAGCCTGGCCTGCTCCGCCTGGGTCCGGCCGGTCAGGCGGTATATCTCCACCGCGCGGCGCACGCGGCGCACGTCGTTCTCATGGTATTTCGCGGCGCTCTCCGGGTCAAAGGAGGCCAGCATATCGTGAAGCTTGCGCCTGCCGTCCTCCGAATCGACGATATTGTCCAGCTCCCGGCGGAGTTCCTCGTCTCCTTCCGCGGAAAAGCTCACCGGCCGCGTGAGGGCGTCGATATACAGGCCAGTACCGCCGCACACCACCGGCAACAGGCCTCTGGCGCGCACATTTGTGATGCTTTCAAGCGCCATATCGCGGAATTTGGAAGCGCTGAACTTCTCCGAGGGCGGCACGACGCCCAGCAGATGATGCTGTACTCCCTTTGTCTCATCTGCAGCGGGCTTCGCCGTCAGGATGTCCATGCCCCGGTATACCTGCATGGAATCTGCGGAGATCACCTCGCCGCCGGTCAGCCGACACATCTCCACCGCGCAGGCAGTCTTTCCAGAGGCGGTGGGCCCGGCGATCACCGGCAAAAACAGCTTTCTCTCCATCGCTCACTGAATGCGCTTGAACACGCGCTCGAGCTCCCGCCTGGTGAGCGTCCTGGCCACGGGCCGTCCGTGTGGGCAGGTGGGCGGCGCGCCAGAGGCGAGCATGTCCGCGATCAGGCTGGAAATCTCGGAATCTGTGAGCGCGTCTCCTCCCTTCACCGCGCCCTTGCAGGAAAGCTGCATGATCTCCTCCCGTCTCGCCGCCAGCGCCATGGACTTCATGCCGCCCAGCGCGCCGATCGTCTCCAGGATCATGGGCCGCGCGTCCGTGTGTCCCATGATAAAGGGTACGGCCGTCACGCGCAAATCCGCATTGCCGAAGGGTTCGACATCATAGCCCAGCTGGCGGAGGAGCTCCATGTTTTCCGCCACCGCCTGCATCTCGTGGGCGGTCACACGCACCAGGATGGGCGCGAGCAGCCGCTGGGACGCGACGCCGTCTGCCAGAGCCTTGACGTACTGCTCGTACCGCAGGCGCTCGTGGGCGGCGTGCTGGTCGATCATTACCAGGGTGTCTCCGGTTTCTACAAGAATATAGGTCTTAAAGGCGACGCCGATCACACGGAATTCCGGTTTCGCATTCGTTTCCACCGGAATCGCCGCAAGCTGCTCCGGCTTGGGCTCCGGATGGGGCGGCGCAGGCAGTTCATCCGGTATTTCAGGTTTTTGGGGGGCTTCCGCTGTTTCAGGGGAAATTACAGCTGAAAGGGACTCCGCCGTGGGAAGATCGTTCTCCCGCAACGCCATGGGCGGGCGTTCCAGTTCGACAATCTCTTCCTCCTTTTCACGCCTGACTGGCGTTTCACCTTCGGGCCGGGGCGCCAGGGGAATATCGGCGAAAGCGTCCGATTCATCCGTTCTCTTTTCTGCCTCCGAAGAGATGTCTTCCGAAAGCGCGATCTCTCGAACAGTGGTCGTAATCTCCATCGCAGGGACGGCGGGGCGCGACATGGCCGCGCGCATGGTATCGCCCTGAAAGGCTCTCGTCAGCAGTGTCTCTATTGCTTCGTACAGTGTGGCCTCGTCCCGGAAGCGCACTTCCAGCTTGTTGGGGTGCACGTTCACGTCCACGCTGGAAGCGGGCAGCACCACATTCAGCGCGCACATTGGATACATGCCGATGGTCACGCGGCCCTGGCACACGCGCTCCAGCGCCTTCGCAATCAGCGGACAGCGCACGGAGCGCCCGTTAATGAAGAACATCTCATGGGCGCGGGTCTGCTTCGCCAGATCTCCCGTGCCGATGAGTCCGTGCAGCCGCACGCCGCCTTCGGAGCCATCCAGCGCCATCATCTTTTCCGCGGTCTCTTTTCCGTACACCGCGAACACGGCGTGGCGCAGACTGCCGTCGCCGAAGCTGTGAAACAGCGTCTTGCCGTTGCTGATGAAACGCACGGACACGCCGGGATTTCCGATGATCATCCGCGCCACGGCGTCGCTCACCAGTCCGCCTTCATAGCCGGGCTTTTTCAGGAACGCGCGGCGGACGGGAACGTTGTAAAACAGGTCGCTTACCACGATTGTGGTGCCCTCCGGGCATCCGATCTCCCGCACACGGGCGTTTGCGCCGCCATCCACGTTGAAGCGCACTCCGCTCTCCTGATTCTTCGCGCGGGTCGTCATCTCCACATGGGACACGGCCGCCACGGAGGGCAGCGCCTCGCCTCGGAAGCCGAATGTCGAGATGTCTTCCAGTTCCTCAGCTGTGACGATTTTAGACGTTGCGTGGTTTTCAAAGGCGAGGCGCACCTGGCCCGGTTCTATGCCGCAGCCGTTGTCCGTCACGCGCAGACAGTCGATGCCGCCGCCCCTGATCTCCACCGTGACGGATGTGGCTCCGGCGTCCAGGGAATTCTCCATCAGCTCCTTGACCACGGAGCTGGGGCGCTCTACCACCTCGCCGGCGGCGATCCTTCCCACCACCGAAGCGTCCAGTATGCGAATGGGCATATGCTCCTCCATCGCGCCGGACTATATCCTGCGCGCCTTCTCGTTCAGTTCAAACAGCTTGTTCAGCGCCTCGATAGGCGTCATGCTCACAACGTCCAGTCTGGCGATCTCCTCGGTGAGCTCCATGGGCTTGAAGTCCATCATGCCCACCTGGCGGTCTCCGCCGTTCTTTCGCTTATCCAGGATCGTCCTGCCGATGGAACCGTTCACCTGGCCGTCTACCTCCAGCCGCGCCATGATCTGACGCGCGCGGCTGATGAGCGACTTGGGTAGCCCCGCCAGCCTGGCAACGGCCACGCCGTAGCTCCTGTCCGCGCCGCCGGGAACGATCTTCCGCAGGAAGATGACGTCCTCGCCCTGCTCCTTGGCGGTGATCCTGTAGTTTACTACGCCGTCCAGCTGGCCTTCCAGCTCGCTCAGTTCATGATAGTGCGTCGCGAACAGCGTTTTCGCGCCGCATTTTTCCCCGGCGATGTGCTCCACCGCCGCCCAGGCGATGGACAGGCCGTCGAAGGTGGACGTCCCGCGCCCTACCTCGTCCAGAATCAGCAGGCTGCGGGGCGTGGCGAATTTCAGGATCGTCGCCAGCTCCGTCATCTCCACCATGAATGTAGACTGTCCGCCGTACAGGTCGTCCGACGCGCCGATGCGTGTGAATATCCTGTCCGTCAGGGGGATGTCCGCAGAGGCGGCGGGCACGAAGCTGCCCATATGTGCCATGAGCACGATCAGCGCCGTCTGGCGCATGTAGGTGGACTTGCCCGCCATGTTTGGCCCGGTGATGATCATCAGCCTGTGTTCGGCGTTCAGGTGCGTATCATTGGGTACGAATCGCTCCCGTCCCATGGACTGCTCCACCACCGGATGGCGGCCCTCGGCGATATCCAGCCGCCCATCTTCATTGATGGATGGGCGCGCGTAGCCGTTGTTCAGCGCCGCGGCCGCCAGAGACAGCAGCGCGTCCAGCGTTTTCAGCGCTCTGGCCGTGGCCTGTATCCGGGGCAGGAGCGCCTTCAGCTCCTCACGAAGCTGCGTGAACAGCTGATATTCCAGCCGCACAGCGTTTTCTTCCGCACCCAGGATCTTGATCTCCAGATCTTTGAGCTCCTGTGTGATGAACCGCTCGCAGTTGGCCAGAGTCTGCTTCCGTGTGTAATCAAAGGGGATCAGGTCGTAGAACGAACGCGTCACCTCAATGTAATAGCCGAAAACGCGGTTGTAGCCCACCTTCAGATTCTTGATGCCGGTGCGCTCCCGCTCCTTGTCCTCCAGTTTTTGGAGGTAGTCCTTGCCGTTGTCGGAGATGTCCCGCATCTCGTCCAGCTCTGCGCTGTAGCCCGGCAGGATCATGCCGCCCTCTTTGACGGACACCGGAGCGTCCGGGGAGATCATAGCACGCAGCTTTGCCGTCATGTCCTCCATGGCGTCCAGCTCGGCAATTGTTCTGACAAGCAACTGCGCGTTGAAACCCTCTCCCGCCTTGCGGAGTACGGGGATTTCCTCCAGGGTTGTTCGCAGGGCCAGGCAGTCCCGCGCGTTCACGGTATCATACGCGATGCGGCTCTGCAGACGCTCAACGTCGTACACACCGGACAGGCATTCCCGAAGCTCGTCGGCTGCCATAGGATTCTCCACAAGCTCCTGCACCGCGTCCAGGCGCTCGTTGATGGCGGCGGCCTCATACAGGGGGCGTTCGATCCAGCCGCGCAGGCAGCGGCTGCCCATGGAGGTCTTCGTCTGGTCCAGCACGTCCAGCAGGGTGCCCTTGCGGCCCTTTTCATGCAGAGACTCGGTCAGTTCCAGGTTGCGCATGGCGACCCTGTCGAGGGTCATGTACTGCTCGCTGTGGTACGCCCGCGCCTCGGAGATGTGGCAAAGCGCGTTCTTCTGGGTTTCCGTCAGGTATGACAGCAGCCCGCCGGCGGCGCAAATGGCGAGCTTCTGTCCTGTAAAGCCCATCTCTTCGATGGACTTGCGGAAGTGCTCCTGCATGGCCCGCGCCGCAGTCTGATACGCAAACCTGTCCTCGCCGGGGTTTGAGGTCCTTGAGGCCATCTCCGGCTGTTCCAGGCGGAAGGATACTGCGTCCGGCGTCACGATCTCGCTGGGGCTCAGGCGGGCCAGCTCGTCCGCCAGCCGCGTCTTCGCGTCCTCGATCTGGTACAGGCAGAATTCCCCGGTGGACACGTCGCAGAAGGCGACGCCGGCGCGGTTCTTCTGGGTCACGACACCCAGGATGTAGTTGGAGCGCTTTTCCTCCAGCATGCTCTGCTCAATGACCGTGCCCGGCGTTACCACGCGGATGATGTCCCGCTCCACCAGGCCCTTGGACTCCTTCGGATCCGTGAGCTGTTCGCAGATCGCCACCTTGTAGCCCTTTTCGATCAGCCGGGCCAGATAGGTGTCCACCGCGTGATACGGCACGCCGCACATGGGCGCGCGCTCGCTGAGGCCGCAGTCGCGCCCCGTCAGGGTCAGCTCCAACTCCCGGGAGACCGTCTTCGCGTCGTCGAAGAACATCTCGTAGAAGTCGCCCAGGCGATAGAATACGATCGTGTCCGGGTACTTCTCCTTCATTTCCAGATAATGCTGCATCATGGGCGAAAGCGCCATTATCACATCACCTCACAGCGTCCCATGCGCCGGTTGCGCCGAAGTTTCTCAGTGCTTGCAGCCGCTGCAGGAGGCGCAGCTGCCGGTGCAGCTCGTGTTGTCGGAATCAATCTTGCCGGTGACAATGAACTGCAGCACCTGGTTGATCTGGTTGATGAGGTTGCTGAACTCCTGCCGGGCCTCGTTCATGGCCACGATGTCATCCATCATCTGCAGGCGCTCCTGCTGTGCGTCCATGTCGTCGGAGAGCTTTTTCAGGGCCGCGGAGTCCGGATTTTCGCTGCACAGCATCTCCTGCACCTGGCCGCGGATCTCCAGATATTTCGCCATGGCGTCGGCGGCTTCCTTGTTCTGCATCGCCTTGTCCTCCGCCGCCTTCATCTTCTGATATACCTCGCATTCGATGAGCGCCTGGCCCAGTTCACGGGTCTTTTCAAATACCTGCTGCATTTTATTGTGCCTCCATGTTCGTCAAATTCTTTTTCCCCGCAGGGTGTTCCGCCCGGCGGAAGTGATTTCTACGTCTACAAACTTTCCGATGAGTCCCCTGTCCCCCGGCAGGTTCACCATATGGCCTCGGGGCGTCTTGCCGCCGACGCTGTTCTCGTCCCGCGCGGAGACGGATTCCACCAGCACCGTTTCCCGGCGCCCCACCTGCTTTTCCAGAATCTGCAGCGTGATCCGCTGCTGCAGGTCGATCAGCCGCTGGATGCGCCGACTCTTCTCCTCATAGGGCGTGTCGTCCGGCATTTCCGCCGCCCGGGTGCCCGCCCGGGGCGAGAAGATGAATGTGTACGCCGCGTCGAAGCGCACCTCTCGCGCCAGGGACATGGTATCTTCAAACTGCTCCAGCGTCTCGCCCGGGAAGCCCACGATGATGTCCGATGTCAGTCCGATCTCCGGGCACACTTTCCGCAGTTTCCTCACGGTTTCCAGATACTTCTCCCGAGTGTACCGCCGGTTCATGGCACGCAGGATCTCATCGTTTCCGGCCTGAACGGGCAGGTGCAGCTGGGGCATCAGGTGTTTCAGTTCGCCGTAGGCGGCGATGAGCTCGTCGGAAATGTCCTTGGGGTGGGATGTCATGAAGCGGATGCGCGGGATCCCCAGCCTGTCCAGACGGTACAGCAATTCCGCGAACGCCCTGCCGCCGCCTCCGTAGGAGTTGACGTTCTGCCCCAGCAGCATGATCTCCTGTACGCCGCCGTCCATCAGCCGCAGGCACTCGTCGATGATCGCCTCCGGCGCTCGGGAGCGTTCCCGCCCGCGCACATAGGGCACGATGCAGTAGGAGCAGAAGTTGTTGCAGCCGTACATAATGTTGACGAACGCCGCGAAATCCCGATTGCGCCGCTCCGGCAGGCCTTCGGCGATACTGCCGTCCGCGTCCAGCACCTCCGCCACGGGGTGCTTTTCCCGCAGCGCCCTGTACAGGTATTCGGGGAACCGGTACATGTTGTGCGTGCCGAAGATCACGTCGATGAAGGGATACAGTTGCGCCATGCGCTCCGCCACGCCCTTTTCCTGGGTCATGCAGCCGCCCACGCAGATCACCATGTCCTGCTTGTCCTTTTTCAGTTCCTTGAGCCATATGACGTTCCCCAGCGCGCGGTTTTCCGCGTTTTCCCGAACGCAGCAGGTGTTGTACAGCACCAGGTCCGCGTCTTCCCGGGTGGGGGCGGGCTCCATGCCCATCCCGGTGAGCATGCCGGCGATGGTCTCGCTGTCACGCTCGTTCATCTGGCAGCCCAGCGTTACGATATGATACTTTTCCGGCCGCCTCGCCATTTCGCGCACCAGGCGCATGTATTCCCGCTGCCTGTCCAGCTCGGCCGCGGATATTTCGATCGTTTCCCTCAAAACCGTTCCCTCTCTTCCGGGATGTACTGTCTATTCCCCGCCGTTTCGCTTCTGCGGCAGCTGCCGGGCTCTTTTGGGCAGATTCGACGGATCCGCCGGGGATATGTCGTACTCCGCGCCGTGCCGCGCGGGATCTGGCGAGACATACGCCTGTACGCCGACGGGCACGCCGATGCTTTCCAGTTCCGCGGCAACCTCCGCCGACACAGTCGCCAGGAGCGCGCCAGCTTCCCTGCGCCTGCATATCTCCCGCAGAGCTTTCCGCGCCGCCGTCTCAGCGCTCAGAATCATGCCCGTCCCGCCGCAGGCAGAGCACTGGCGGCACATCTGCCGCAGCAGCGGCTGGCGGACCTTCTTTCGCGTCATCTCCACCAGACCAAGACCGGTGAAGCCCACCACATTCGTCCGGTTTCTGTCTGACTTCAGGCTTTCACGGAGCATCTTCAGGACTTCGTCCCGCTGCTCCGGCAGCTCCATGTCGATGAAATCGATGACCACGATACCGCCCACGTCCCGCAGCCTGATCTGGCGGGCAATCTCAGCCGCCGCCTCCTGGTTGGTGCGGAAGATCGTCTCGGAAAGGGACTGCTTTCCCACGAACTTGCCCGTGTTGACATCGACGACCGTCAGCGCCTCCGTCTCGTCGATCACCAGATAGCCGCCGCTTTTGAGCCAAATCTGCCGTTCCAACGCCTTCTCCACCTGGCTGTCCACGCGGTAGAGGTCGAACAGCGGCGTTTGGCCTGTGTAAAGCTCAATCCTGTCCGCCCATTCCGGCGCTATGTCTCCGGCAGCGGAGCGCAGCGCCCCGGCGATCTCCGGATCGTCCGTGCGCACGGCAAGCGTGTCGACGTCCAGCATGTCCCGCACTGCGCGGTACGGCAGGCTCCCGTCCATGTGGATCAGCTGGGGCGGCCTGCTGTGGCTGCCACGGTTAGCGATCTTTTCCCACAGCCGGCACAGTGTACGGCACTCCTGCCGGAGTTCGTCTTCCGTCGCGCCTTCCGCAGCGGTGCGAACGATCAGCCCCATCTCGGCCTCGTTGCACAGCGACTCAGCGATACGACGCAGGCGGCCGCGCTCCGACTCGTCGCCGATGCGCTTGGACACGCCGGCGTAGCGCATGGTCGGGAGCAGCACGAGCTTCCTGCCCGGCAGAGTGACGTGATTGGACACCCGCGGTCCCTTGCTGCCGCCGGGCTCCTTGATTACCTGCACAAGAACCTGCTGGCCCTTCTTGATCGCCTTTTCAATCCGCTGGCCCCTGAGCCTGCTTTCCAGCTCCGCGTCGCCCCGTGCGTCCGGCAGGATGTCGTCGGCGCACAGAAACGCGTTCTTCCTCAGCCCGATGTCCACAAACGCCGCGTTCATGCCCGGCAGCACGTTCTCCACCAGACCGGCGTATATGTTTCCGGACAGCTTCTCCTGGCCCCTGCGCTCGCAGTAGAATTCCGCCAGCTCGCCGTCCTCCAGGAGCGCCAGCCGCGTTTCCCCCATCAGGGTATCGATCAGAATTTCTTTGTTCATAGCTTCATCAGCGGGCATGGCTCACCCGTCGCGTCCTCTCCCAGAAGGCACAGCCTGTGTATGCGCACGGGCGGTTCCTCGATCCCCGCGATCGCGGCGATGCTCTTCACCAGCAGGTCGGGCTTCAGGGTATCCTTTTCCGTCAGCATCAGCCGCGCGCGGAGCTCTCCAGGCATGGCTGCCAGACGGATCGTCAGCGGGCGGATGTCGATTTCCTTTTCGCCGGATTTCGTCTTCCGCACCGCCATGACGCACTCCCGCGCCAGGAATTCCTCCGCGGCTTCCAATAGCGCCTGCGCGCCGTCCCCCTGGGGCGTGATGCGGTAATCCGCCATACGCACCTGGGCCATGGGCGCCGGATGTCTGTCGTCCACCAGACGCGTCTCCAACACTGGCAGATCCTCCGGCAGCGCGCCGCGCATGGATTTCTCCACTCGCTCCTTATCCACCGGCTGCGCCAGGCCAAAATCCACGATCTCGTATTCGCTGGTCCAGCCCATGGCCAGCGCGGAGGCGAAGGACATCACCGGATGGGGATTGAAGCCCTGTGAGAACGCGATGGGCAGGCCCGTGCGGTTCAGGGCGCGCTGGAAGAAGCGCTGCAGGTCCAGGTGCGATATGAAGCGAAGCCTGGAATTCTTTCCGAATCGGATCATCGCCTTCATACGCACGCCCCCTCATAGCGCTTCATGCCGCAGCCGACGCAGCCCTTGCGGCAGTCCCGCGTGATCTCCCCGTTCTGCGCCTTGTGCCATTCGCGGAGCAGGAATTCCCGGGACACGCCGCAGTCCAGGTGCTCCCACGGGAACACTTCGTCGTCCGCGCGTTCCCGCTGGGCGTAAAAAGCGGGATCGATCCCCGTCTCCTCGAACGCCTGGAGCCATTTGTCATATTTGAAATGTTCCCCCCAACCGTCAAAGCGACAGCCCAGGCGCCAGGCGCGCTCCAGCGCTTCGGCAGTGCGGCGGTCGCCGCGGGCGAACACGGCCTCGATCAGGCTGATGTCCGGGGAATGATACTTGAAATCCACGCCCTTCAGGGCGGCGAGCGCCTTCCTCAGCATCTGCTGGCGGCGCACCACCTCGTCGAATTCCGGCTGTGCGGCCCACTGGAAGGGCGTGAAGTTCTTGGGCACGAACACAGAGGCGCTCACTGTGATGCGCAGCCCGGGCGCGCGCCGCTCCTTGGGCACGGAGAAGTAGCAGCGACGCACCACGTCGGCCAGTCGCGCGATGCCCAGCACGTCCTCGTCCGTCTCCGTGGGAAGGCCGATCATGAAGTACAGCTTCACGGCGCTCCATCCCTGCTGGAAGGCATCGGTCACGGAGCGCACCAGGTCTTCCTCCGTGACGCCCTTGTTGATGACGTCGCGCAGGCGCTGGGTCCCGGCCTCCGGCGCCAGCGTCAGCGCCGTCTTGCGCACCTTCTGAGTTTCCTTCAGGGTGTCCGTAAGCACGGTGTCGATGCGCTGGGAGGGCAGAGATATCTTCACCCTGCGCTCCGCGAAGCGCTTCACCATCTCGTGGGCCAGCTCGGGCAGGCAGGAATAGTCCCCGCTGGACAGGCTCATGAGGGAGATCTCGTCGTATCCGGTGACGCTCACCAGCTTTTCGGCCAGGTCCAGCAGTTTATCCATGGACCTCTCCCGCACCGGCCGGTAGATCATTCCGGCCTGGCAGAAGCGGCAGCCCCGGGTGCAGCCCCGGAAAATCTCCAGCATGATGCGGTTGTGTACGATCTCGCCATAGGGTACGATCAGCTTTTCCGGGTAATCCGCATGGGTTAGGTCCTTCACAAGGGCCTTTTTCACCAGTTCCGGAGCGTCCGTCCCCTCTTTTGGACGCACGGAAGCGACGGTGCCGTCGGGATTGTATCGCACATCGTAATATGAGGGCACATAAACACCCGGAATGCGGGAGACCATGCGCAGGTACTCGCTGCGGGGCAGACCGGCGTCCTTCCAGGCGATATAGGCGTCGATGTACTGGTGGGTATTCTCCTCGCCGTCTCCCAGCACGAAGAAATCCACGAACGGCGCCAGGGGCTCCGGGTTGAAGGCGCAGGGCCCGCCGCAGACCACGAAGGGGCCTTCCGTCCTGTCCGCGGCGCGAAGGGGCACGCCGGCCATGTCCAGCGCATCCAGGATGTTGGTAAAGCTCATCTCATACTGGAGCGTGATGCCAAGGATGTCGAAATCCTTCACAGGGGTGCGGCTCTCCAGGGAAAACAGGGGGATGCCGTTTTGGCGCATCCTGTCCGCCATGTCCACCCAGGGCGAAAACACCCGCTCGCACCAGGCGTCCGGGCGCTTGTTGATGGAATGATAGAGTATTTTCATGCCCAGGTGGGACATGCCGACATCGTAGGTGTCGGGAAACAAAAACGCATAGCGCACCCGCACACTCGCCGGGTCCTTCATCACGGCGTTGAATTCGCCGCCCATGTAGTGCACAGGCTTTTCCACCTGCGGCAGCAATTCTTCTATCCGGTCGGACAGGGTCAATGTTACAAACCTCCCATGATAACAATCCATTCTACTTTACCACAAACGGGAGAAATCTTCAACGTTTTCTTGTAAAGACGCAAATCGCCGCAAATGTTTTCTTCTGTTAATTTTCGTATCAATTATGTGGGGACGGTACATCAAAGCCCGCCTGGCCGTTTGGGAGAATGAATCTCAAAAGCATCCGCATGAACAGGTCTTGCTCATTTTTTCAATTCGCTGCTCTTTCTCTGTTTTATCGCCTTTGTGTTCTGCCAAGGCTTGCATTTCACTGGAAAAGAATGGTATAATGATTAGCGGGCGGGCCCGCAGGGCCGTCGCGCGGGTCGGCAGCCCGCGTA
>JAEEGL013809465.1_pt1 | contig 17720 bp, 13 predicted proteins | sample 9134231 | NCBI WGS metagenome assembly JAEEGL01 (sample SAMN16246548, study PRJNA631951) | gut metagenome | biome: gut microbiome; feature: rumen; material: fiber-attached | host: Bos | place: Iran: Karaj | collected 2018-10 | reverse complement strand
TTTCCTTCGGCAGCAACGCCGGTTATTTCTACATTCTCAATAAGGGGTAAATTTTTCTTCTTCATTTAGTTCTATTCTTGCAAAAGCCATCTAATCGAAAAGTGATAGATGCGGTCAAAATCAGTAGTTGCTTCGAGTGGGAAAGCCCATACGAGCGTGCGTGAGTTGGTGTCGTTGCTCTTCCATCCCACAGCTGCGTCACAGCGTTTGTCTACATAGTGGGCAATGCGTATGGCTCCGTCTCCGTAAGGCTGGATAGCCTCTGGTGTAGGGCAGAAGATATGTCGGTCGTTGGGCTGCATCTCCAACTGATAGGTCACCTTGTGATGAGCAGCGGCAATCTCTCCGGAACGGGTAGCATGGCCCGCACGTGGTGAGAAATGCAGATTCTGCTTGAGCCACTCGTTATCCACGCGGCTCATGTTTTCTCCGCTCAGCAGCAAACGTCCGCCTTGAGCGAGATAGGTCTCTATCCGTCGGCGTAAAGTGGAATCTAACGGCTGGCGCTGGCGTCCAAGCACTATATCCACAGCATTGAACGCGCTATCCCATTGCGCCAATTCTGAAGTACCGCTGACGTAACTGATACGATGGTGCTGTAGCACACGGCCGTGCAACGCAGGGTAGTCGTGCGTATTGCCGATGGTCAACTGTCCGGCATGATCGCGGTCGCAATCGCCCCATCCGCAATTGTCGTCATCCACCCATTGACTGCTGCGACGGAAGTCCCATTGTTGGCCTACATAGGCGCAACTGAAACGATCTTCGCAAGCGTAACTGCCCGGAACTATACCGGCGTAGTCCTCGCAAGCAAACCATTCGGGACCATAGACATCATTGAAAGCATCCACTATGAGCATGCATGGCGCATCTTCCTTGTGGCTGATATATGCGCTGACCGTAGGACTTGGCAGACTCAAACCGCCGGCATTAGCAGCCACGACGTAGCAGTTGTAGCGTACGCCGCGCTTCAAATTCAACTTCAGTTCAGTCTTTTTGTTCACTTGCTGGACATCCCATTCGCCGTCATCCTCTTGTGTATAGACCATGTAATAGGTCGGCTTGGCTGTTTTTTCCAACGGGTCGTTGGTAGGAGTCCAACGCAGTGTGCCATCGCGGTCTATAGCTATTTGCTCGATAGGCAATGGTTGTACAACCGCCGATTTGCCAACCAGATAGCGCAGCATACCTTTATAGACGGCGCGTGCTGCGGTTTGACGGAATTTTGGATCGAGTCCATAGTGCATGTCGGCGAAATTCTTGTGACTTAGCAGTTCGAGCAATACGCTCGGCACCACCGGTACACGTGATTCGCAATAGTTAGCTTCGTGCAACTGGCGACGAGTCCAATGTGGTATATATGCACGCAAGTCGTTGGTTATCTGCGTCTGAATCCAGTCTGCCAGATTACGGTTGACTTTCTGACGGTCTTCGCCGTTGCCCAATGTCTTCTTGTTATCATCGTCACTAGCCGTATAGATACATAGTGTGCCGATGATAGTATTGTCGTCTCCGCTATCTTGACCGTCGGTATGGAAAGCCAGACAAAGATCAATAGGAATACCTTTGCCTTGTTGGTCAGGGTTGACAGGGCTACCTCCGGTCAGGTAATTGACCCACATTCCGCGACATTTCATATCGTCCTTGTACTCATTGCCTTCGTACAAGTCCCAGAGCGTAGAAGGATAGCCTTTGCGCATCATCCAATAGCGTGCTCCTTCGGTCCAACGCGGCATGCCGGACACACCTTCTTCATCGTGACTGAGGTCTGCACGCGGCATATAGACTTCTGCACCTGCGTTCTCCAACATTTGTTTGACAAGGCGGACGTACTCCATACTATAGAGATCTTCGACGGTGGTCCATAGAGTCGCACGCTGCCAAATCCACTGGTCGCGGTCTCTGTTGTAATAGATACCGTGGCTGGGCCAAAGAGCAATGTGTTTGTCGGTCAGATCCTTGTGCTTGCCGACTACCATCACTCCACGACTACAATCGGTGATAAGACTGTCTATCAGTATCTTGCCCGTCCAAATCTCAACTTTGCCGTTTGTGTTGCCCAACATCCATTTGCTCACTTTGCGCTTGACCAGCGCAACATTCTCCGGTGTCCAATTGACATCGCTGAGAATACTGTTGGTGCGAACTGTGATATTGTTGCCGTTAACGCGCAGGTTCTTGACTCGTACAGACGGTGACCACGCCGGCGAAAAGCCGGTGAAGGCATTGAGCGAATCAGCCAAAGCACGCATACTTAGCGCAACCGGAAAAGCAGCGCAAGTACACCCTAACGCAAAAAACAGTATGAATAATATTCGTTTCACTTAGAAATCTACTTCCCTTTAAAAATCTTCGTCGCTCAAATCAGTTGTGCTCTTGCGGTTCTTGTCTGTAGCCTCGTTGTACGAGCGCAGCAGGTCTTCGCGCAGTTTCTGACGATAACCTTCTGAAATCTCGTAGTCCTTAGCTTCGTTGTCCTTGTAAACAATACGCAGTTTGACGATGGTCGCACCACTCTGCAGTTTGCCGGTGAACTCCATGTTCATCTTGTATGTGGTGATGGTCTTGTAATAGGTCATTGTGGCCTTGCCATTCTTGGTCGTCCACTTGTCCTTCTTAATGTCCGATCCCGGAACTCTTTCCAAACGTGCGGTCGAGTCATCGGAGAAACGAACCAACAGACGCGAAGACTCTGAGAACTCGTTGTACTGGTTGGTGTTAACAGTCCAAAGGAGCAGGGTAGTTACATCCTCACCATTCTGATGCTCTTGGTTGAAAGCAAGTTGCGGTTTCAGGTTTTTGTACGTAGTGTTGTCCACGTGAATAAATTTGCCTTGCGCGGCGTTCATGTTTAGCGCGGCAAACAATGCCATAGCGCATAATAACATAGACTTTTTCATTGTAGTAAAATTTAGTATGTTAGTATTCTATTAATTACTTAGTTCAACAGGCCTCTCCGGTAGTGGTTCGAGCTGTATATTGGTTTTCTGTATCAGTCCACGGTTGACAGGACGGACACGATAGCCGGCTGAGCGCAGTTGTTGGAGCAATCCTTTTTCTCCGCCCAAAAAGATAGCGTTCAGCGTGATGAAACAACCGCCTTCAAGTAAGTATGGTTGCAATCGCTTGACCCACTGCTGATTGCGCTGGCAATAAACCTTATAGTCGGAGTAGGAGATGCTGGTTTTGTTGTCCGGTCCTTCCACTTGGTAAGCCATGTCGGACAAGCGTCCATTTAGGTACATTTCGCGCAACGCACGTTCTTGTTTTACTTCGTTCTCGGGATACTCAATCACTTTGAGCAGTTCTTTGCATTGCCAGTGGAACGGTTCACGGTCAAAAAGCATATACATGGTCTCACCTATATTGTCCAACCCGACTATCGGTATATTGCGTTCTGCGGCAACTGCTTCAAAGAAATTTTCCATCGATTGTTGCTCATCGTAGTGCAACCATTGTTTCATCAGTTCGGCACGAAACATCTCCGTCAGATAGGATGGTTTCATACGACACAACTTATCCATTCCGAGTCCGAGGTTGATGCGAAGGGCATTGTCAATAAGCGAATACTCGCTTTCGCTGTAAAAATTATCCAATTTAATAGAGTCGGGCAGTAAGGCTGCGTGGCGCAGGGCGGCTATGGCTTCATAGTCTTGCATGGCAAATTCGGTCAGCACTTTGTTGCAACTATTGAAGCATTTGAAGACATTCGGGATAGTGTCCAGAAACTGCATGTTGACCAATCGGTTGGTGGCCAGTATGTAGGATTTCTGCTTGCTGGAACGGCCGCTAACTTCATACAACAATTGAGCGTGTGAACCAATAGCCAACAACAAAAAGAGTACTATGTATAACGTTCGTTTCATTTGAAGCGTGTAATCAGATTGTATGCTTGGTATATACCCAATTCGCCCGCTTTGCTCAGATCGGTCATACCTTTTTCATTCTCGCCGATATAGATGTACGTCAAGCCGCGATTGAAGTAGGCTTCCGCGAAGTCGTTGTCTTGCTCAATGGCTCGGGTATAATTGGTTATAGCGTCCTTCCATTCGCGTTGAGCGCAGAGAATATTGGCTTTGTTGTAATAGGCGAAGGAGAAATCCGGTTGCAGACGGATAACTTGGTCGTAGTCATGTTGCATGATATCGAAGTCCATCGATTGCGTTATTTCTTTCTCACCAGTCGAACGTTGGTATTCCAACAAACGATAGCGCCAATTAGCGCGGCAGAATGTAGCAATGATTTGCAACTGTTTGTCGTTCTCGGATGTACGCAGGGCACGTGTGCAATCTTCTATGGCATCGGCGTAGTCCTGAACGATAGCAAACTCGATGGCACGCGAGAAATAGAGTATCGGCGTTGGAGCCATATCTATCAGTTGCGTCAGGCGCGTGATCTCCGAGAAATGCAGATCGACCATCTCGGCAGTGAGCGATAATTCCTGCACCGCAAAACGCAAGGCTGCCGGTAACGCTTCGCTATGGTTGAGTTGGTCAACCGATGCATGATAGTAGTTTGTGCGACGCAGGCTTTGATCCTGGCTATAGTAACTGAGCGTTATATTCGGTTCGTTGACCACATCCTGATAGCGTTTCTGAACCGAACCGCGTGTCTCGGAATCATATTTTTGGTCTTCCTCGGTCGGCTCTTGTTGATTTTGCGCCGTGCGTGCGGAGAATTCCTTGCGGTGGTCCTTTTTCTGCGGCTGTGCTTCAGCCACGACTAAGTCGGTATTGGGCTGCGCTTGTTGAGTCTGAATCTCATCTTTGCGTTCCTCCAGATCGTGTGCCTGTTTGCGGTATTTGTATGCGCCTACTTGGTCGCCCATTTGCGTTTTGGCTTGGGCTGCCAAGTAATAACTGGGCAAGAAGTACGGGTAACGGGCAATGAGTTGATCCAAATCGCTTATCACACCGCGCCATTGCTTGAGTTGCATCTTGATCAGGGCACGTTGATAGCGCATTTCGGTCCGCTCGGGAGCCAAATCAATCGCTTTATCCAAGTCATCGAGTGCATTATTGTAATCGCCTACCTCTTGACGCATAATACCTCGGTTGTAATAACTGTCTGCTTCGTTAGGAGCCAAGCGAACGGCTTGGTCGTAGTCAGCCAACGCTCCGCGATAATTATGGCGATGGTAGTGAATGAGACCTCGGTTGATATAATCGCCTGCCCATTTGGAACCAAGATTGATAGCTTGGGTTAATTGTGCGTAGGCTTCATCCTCATGATTGAGCATGAGGTTGGTAACACCGAGTGCTGACCAAACGGCAGGGCTCAGTTTGTCATACTTAGCGGCCTGTGTGAAGGCATCAAGAGCATCCATAGTATCTTTGCTCAAGATACATATGCGTCCGCGTTCGCTCCACAGAGTGGCAGACTGCTGTTCGCGGCGGAGTAGGGCATCCACATCTTCCAGCGCTTCGTTGTAACGCTTGCGCTGCGCACGTACATCCGCACGTAATAATATATACGTGCGGTTCTCGGGTGAGAAATGCAGCGCTTCGTTATAGTCTTTCTCGGCTTCTTCCCATTGTTCCAACCGACAATAGATAAATCCTCGTGCATAATAGCAGCCGGGAGAGAACGGATTACGTTCCAACGCGGCATTACAATCGCGGAGTGCACCTTGGTAGTCCTCCAACTGAATCTTTGCGATAGCACGATAGAGATACGGTTCGCTCAAGTATGGCTTGAGACGAATGACTTGATTGAAATACTGAATGGAAAGCACGTAGTCCTCAAAATACAAAGCATTACGCCCGATGGCAGTAATGCGATCGGTATTCATCTGCGCCTTAGCGGGAGTAAAGACTGCCGCGCTGAGGGTCAACAGACAAAGGATAAATATGTTTCTATATGCTTTCTGCACTCTTATCTACTCGAACGATTATGTCGTCTTTCTGTTTCCTGATTAGCGGCAACCAGCATTGGCGTTGAACCACTTAGGTATATCGAACTGCTCGTTCGGGTTGTAACCCAACTCCGGATCATCCAGCACTTTCTTCATAAACAAGGCATTGATAGGCAGTGCCATAGAGGCACCTTGTCCTTCTGCCATGTTATCAAAATGTATGCCACGGTCTTCGCCGCCGACCCACGTACCGCAGACGATGGAAGGAGTGAAGCACATGAACCAACCGTCCGAGTTGTTGTTGGTGGTTCCTGTTTTGCCGCCCATAGGCGCATTGACACCATACTTGAAACGCACACGTGAACCGGTACCGCCATCCATGACGGCGCGAAGCATATAGATCATCTTGTAGGATGTCGTTTCGCTGATGATCTCATGCGTTCGAGGTGTGAAGATGCCTATGACATTACCGTTATTATCCTCAATACGTGTCACATAGAGCGGCTCGATACGGATACCTTTGTTTGCAAAAGTGGTGTATGCTCCCACCATTTCCTCAACACTCACTTCGCACGGACCGAGACAAAGTGACACTACAGGATCGATTTGACCTTGGATACCGAACGAGCGCATCATCTTAACCAATTGTTCCGGTGTGAAAAGCGACATGAGGTAAGCGGCAATCCAGTTGCTGGAATTCTTCAGACCCCATGTGAGCGTGACGGTATCACCCTGGTACTTGTCGTGCGTATCGCGCGGACTCCATTCTTTGCCTGTAGCATCATAGAGCGTGATAGGTTCGTTGACGGTTGTTTCGCACGGCCACATACCTTCATCCATAGCGAGTGTATAGAGATACGGCTTGATGGTAGAACCCACTTGACGACGACCCTTGGTAATCATATCGTACTGGAAATGAGTGAAGTTAGGTCCGCCGACATATGCTTTGACATGGCCTGTGTGCGGATCCATCGACATAAATCCGCAACGCAAGTAACTCTTGAGCCACTTGATGGAATCGTACGGTGAGAGCACCGTATCTATCAGTCCGCGATCGTATGTGAAGACTTGCATCTCGCGTGGTGTCATGAAACTTTGTTCGATTTCATCGGCACTTGCGCCTGCTTTCTTCATAGCACGGTAACGGTCGGTTTGACGCATAGTACGATTCATGATACCATCAATTTCCTTTTGGGTTAGCGAGCGTGAGAAAGGAGCGTTCTTCTTGTGCTTCAGTTCGCGGAAGAAAGCCTTCTGTTGCTCTTGCATGTGTTCGCTGACAGCCTCCTCTGCGTAACGCTGCATACGTGAATCGATGGTCGTGTAAATCTTCAGACCGTCTTGGTAAATATCATATTTGGAGCCGTCCGGCTTGGTGTTCTTCTCGCAGAAACCATACAACGGGTTGTTTTCCCACTGCCATTTATCGAGTTGGTACTGCAGTTTCGCCCACTCGGCGTAGTCGCCCGGTTTAGGCTCTTTAGCAGTCAATACACCGCGCAGATACTCACGTAGATACGGTGCGATACCCAGTTTGTGGTCTACCGAGCTATAGTTGAGTTCGAGCGGAATCTGAGCAACCGAATCGCGGGTGGCTTCATCGATATAGCCGTATTTCTCCATCTGGCTGAGCACAACATCGCGACGGCCTTTGGCACGTACCGGATGGCGCACAGGATTATAGAGCGACGGGTTCTTACACATACCGACCAGCATGGCTGCCTGCTCGAGTTTGAGATCTTGCGGAGTAGTGGAGAAATAGACTTGGCAAGCCGTTTGTATACCAACGGCATTGTAGAGGAAATCAAACTGATTGAGGTACATCAACAGAATCTCATCCTTTGAATAGAGACGCTCCAATTTGGTAGCGATAACCCATTCGATAGGTTTCTGCATCGCGCGTTCAACGATATTGTTGGCGCGAGGCGACCATAATTGTTTTGCCAATTGTTGGGTTAGTGTACTACCACCACCTGCGCGACCGAGTTTCAATATAGCGCGGAACATCGATTTGAGATCCACGCCTGTATGGTCGTAGAAACGTGCATCTTCGGTGGCTATCAGCGCTTTAATCAATAGCGGTGACAAATCGTCATACTGTACGCCCACGCGGTTTTCGTAACGGTAATATCGTCCCAGAGAGACCATGTCGGACGAGATGACCTCACTTGCAAACGAGTTTTTCGGGTTCTGCAGTTCTTCCAACGGCGGCAAATAGCCCAACGCACCTTTTGTGATGAGCCAGATGACAAGGAACGCAGCCAGCATTCCTCCGAGAAAGAGGCCCCAAAACCAAATTAGAAATACTTTGTACCAAGGTTTTTTAGTCATATCTATGTTGTTTTTATTTATTCTGTCATTAGTTCCGTTATTATACTATTTAGGACATGTAGTCCTTTTTGTGTGGCAACTATTCTGCGGTCTTCTGTCAAGCGAAGCAAACCTTCTCCACATAGTCTCGCTATCGTCCCGTTATCGTCTCGTAAGCCGCTCGTGAGCGGATCGGGGTTTTGTCGGGGTTTTATCGGGGTTTTGTCAACATATATTCCTTGACAAGTTCGCAGGCCGAGCATGATGTGTTCGTTGTATAAATCTGTGTCGGACAGTTGTTCGCTTTCGCGTACCAAGTTGCTCTGTTTTATTCCGTTGATATAGGCATCTATTTCGTTTGGATTCCAGCTGCGTGTGTGGCCTACGTACGAGTGCGCGCCTGCGCCTATGCCTACATAAGGTGTGCCGTTCCAATAACTGCTGTTATGTTTGGCTTCATAGCCCGGTAACGCAAAATTGCTGACCTCGTAGTGCGTAAAACCCGCTTGCTTCAATCGACAGCATAGGACATCATACATCTTATTCTCAGTATCTTCGTCTATCGGCTCTATGTCGCCTGTATCGCGCATATGCGAAAGAGCAGTACCGTCTTCGTACATCAGTCCGTAGCACGAAATATGCTGTATATTCATGCGTAGGGCCGATTCGATATCTTCTTCCCATAGCGTCATTGTTTGCGTCGGCAAGGCGTACATCAGGTCGATAGATATATTGTCAAAGCCTGCCTCTTGCGCCATATGAACCGCGTTGATGGCTTGCGTAGCGGTATGTCTCCGGCCAATCAGTTGCAGCAGCTCGTCCTTAAAGGACTGAATACCGATTGACAAACGGTTTATTCCCGCTCGGCGTATGGCATGCAGATACTCGGATGTCAGATCGCCCGGATTGGTTTCCATCGTTATTTCCTTAGCATCTTTTGTACCGATAGCAGCCAGGATTGTCCGTATCTGTTCGGCTGTCAGCATGGAGGGCGTTCCTCCGCCGATATATATGGTGCGAATCGGCTCACCTGCTTCTTCACGACGGTTGTTAATCTCTTGCAAAACAGCCTGCACGTACTCCTCGCGACGCTCCAATAACGTGGTGGAGAAAAAGTCGCAATAGAGACAACGGCGTTTGCAGAAAGGTATATGTACGTATAGACCGGCCATCAGTCTTCAGTTTTCATCTTTTCAATTGTCTTTGTGCCAAAAAGTTGTTCCGACCAATTCGTCCGGCATGTATTGTTGCTCTACAAAGTGTCCCGGATAATCGTGCGGATACTTGTATCCATCGGCATATCCCAGGTCTTTCATTAGCGATGTTGGTGCGTTGCGCAGGTGCAACGGCACAGGCAAATTGCCCGTCTCACGCACTTTCTCCAGCGCCTGGTTGATTGCCATATAGGCTGAGTTGTCTTTCTTGCATGTTGCCAGATATATTGTTGTTTCTGCCAAAGGAATACGTCCTTCCGGCCAACCGACTTTGTTGACTACATCGAAACAAGTGTTGGCGAGCAACATGGCATTTGGATTAGCCAATCCGATATCTTCGCTGGCAGCAATAACCAGTCGGCGAGCGATGAATTTGGGATCTTCGCCACCTTCTATCATACGCGCGAGCCAATAGATAGCTGCATCAGGATTACTTCCGCGAATCGATTTGATGAAAGCGGAGATGATGTCATAATGCATCTCGCCGTCCTTATCATAGGCCAAAGGATTCTGCTGCAGTTGTATGGTGACCGTATCGTTATCAATCACTTTTGTGCCACTATTGGTTACCAACTCAATGATATTGAGCAGTTTGCGTGCGTCTCCACCGCTGTAGCGAAGCAGCGCTTCGGTCTCTTTGACCTCGATATGCAGATTGCGGATATACTCGTCTTGTGTTAGCGCGCGGTTGAACAGTTCGAGCAAATCATCCTTCTCCAGCGACTTGAGCACATAGACTTGACAACGGCTCAAGAGCGGGGTGATGACTTCGAAACTCGGGTTCTCGGTTGTAGCGCCTACCAGCGTAATCGTTCCGTCTTCCACTGCTCCTAACAGGCTGTCTTGTTGTGACTTGGAGAAGCGGTGAATCTCATCGATAAACAGAATAGGGCTGCGTCCGTCTGTCGGCGCAAACAGTCCGCTGTTGATACTTGCGGTTCGTTTGGCTTTGTCAATCACATCGCGAACCTCCTTAACGCCACTGGTTACTGCGCTGAGTGTGTAGAACGGGCGTTGCAACTGGTGTGCAATAATTCGTGCCAGCGTGGTCTTGCCGACACCCGGAGGACCCCACAAGATGAACGAGGACAGATTACCGCTCTCAATCATTCGACGCAGGATAGCTCCTTCGCCTACCAGATGTTTCTGGCCTATGTATTCGTCCAAATTCTTAGGACGCAGTCGTTCCGCTAATGGTTGCATATCAGTTGTTTAGCATTTGCTATAGCTGCATCTGTTATGTTCTTTCCGCTTAACATAGTAGCTATCTCATTGATTCGTTCGTCTGCATTGAGTAGGCGGATATGTGTCTCGGTTCGCGTGTCCGTATCGGCTTTGTAAACGCGATAATGCGTGTCTCCGAGTGCGGCAATCTGCGGCAGGTGGGTGATAGCAATCACTTGACGCGAAGCCGCTATCTCGCGCATAGTATGTGCCATCTGTGTGGCTATATCGCTACTAACACCCGTATCAATCTCGTCGAAGATGATAGTTGGCAGTCCTTTGCGTCCGGCAATGAGCGCCTTGACACACAGCATGATACGACTCATCTCACCGCCCGAAGCCACTTCGCTCACGGGTCGCAGACTCTGGTTGAGGTTGGCAGCAAAGAGCAGTTGTACCTCGTCCTTGCCGCTTGGCGTGAAATCATCAAGCGCAATGAACTGCATATCAATGTTGGCGTGCGCAATACCCAGTCGCTTAAGTTCGCTGATGAGTCGTTCGTTGATTTGCGGCGTTACCGCTTGACGTGCGTGACGCAAGGCGTCGGCCGTCTCTTGCAATTCGGCTGTACGTGCCTGTAGTGCCTTCTCTGCTTGTTCGATATCATGGTCGAACGAATCGAATCGAGTGACTTGTTGCTCCAACTCATCACGTTGGCGGATCAATTCACTCACATCCTGTGCATTGTATTTGCGTAAAAGGCCATTGAGCAGTTCGATGCGTTCTTCCAACCATTGCAGACGTTCGGGGTCCATCTCTGTGCGTTCCGCCAGACGTTCGGCCTCACGACTGATGTCTTGCAGTTCGATACGCGCACTTTCGATACGTTCTTGCAGTTCCGGCGCAGCCTCATTCAGGTGACACTGACGCAGCAGTTCTGCTACGCTCGTTCCTTCGCCCGTCAATGCGCAAACGGCTGTTTCCAACGCTGTGCGAATCGTTTCTGCGTTGCTTAGACGATAGTGTTCCGCCTCCAGTTCTTCCAATTCGCCTTCTTGCAGGTTAGCGTCCTTCAGCGTCTGATAGCGGAATAGAATATAATCTGCGTCTTGGCGACTTTGCGAAGCCAGACGTTTGATATCGGCCAATGCGCTTGTGGCCTGTTGCCATGCCTCGTAACGGGCGGAGTAGGTAGCGAGCAACGACTCGTTGCCGGCTATAGCATCTACCACACTCAGTTGGAAGGCATTGTTCTCCAGCAACAGATTGGCGTGCTGGGAATGAATATCGATGAGGCGTGCGGACAATTCCTTGAGTTCCTGCAATGTGACCAGTCCGTCATCCACGAACGAACGGCTCTTGCCGTTGCGGTACAGTTCGCGGCGAACAATGCCTTCGTCGAACTCAGCCTCAATGGTGCAACGGTCTTCGCCATCGGTGATGGCTTTGCTGTCCGCACGAGCACCCATCACCAGCGCAAGAGCACCGAGGATGATGGTCTTACCGGCACCCGTTTCACCTGTCATCACAGAGAAGCCGGTACTGAAATCGATATCCAGATGGCTGATGAGTGCGTAATTCTCTATGTGTAAATGCTTGAGCATTAGTCTTGTTGTGTTATTTTGTCGTAGGTATTCTGACGTGTCGGATCTATATCCATCAGTATTTCCTGCACGTTTTTCTTCTCCTTGTCCGTGCCGCGCTTGAAGATATCCACTATCTCGTCGGCTTTGGCGTCAAGGAAGGTATTGATAATATAAGTTGTGGGGCGAGCACGATAGGAATCTCGCAGTACAGGCATACCCTCAGCTATACGATTGCGACCATTGGTCACGTTGGCTGCCATCTCGTCCAGACCGAGACGATGGTAGGTGTAGTAGTACTCGCGATATTTGCGGAAAGCCTCGTCCAACAGGTTGTTGATAATTGCGTAACGGCTGCGATTGCTCTCGAAGGCACGCCATCCGGTCTGTTCGGTTCCCTCCATGCTGGCCGATTGACACGCATTAACGATATCCTCGCATTGCTGGAAAAACGGCGTGCCGCCCAGACGTTGATAACTGTCCATATCATGACCGATGATGAGATAGCAGTAGAAAGCCAGCATAGCCGTTAAGTTAGTGGTGAACTGATTTTGCTGATACTCGATGCGGTCGTACTCCTGATACGTAAAGTTGAACGCTTTGTCCTTGAAATTCAGCAGAGGCGTTGTGTAGGTTGTTCCATACACAGGACGACGACTTTGCAAGGTCATTTCGCAAGTGTACAGATTGTCTTCCACTTTACTGACCACAATCAGCATGGAGCATTCTATTTTTTCATGCTCAGCGAAGACCATGTTTGTCCAGCGATTTTGGTTCATATACTCCTCGATGGAGGTCTTCAACGTATTGAATACCTGTTTGTTCGAGCCTTGTATCATGTCTGAATTGATAGTGACAGTACATTTCAATTCTTGCGCCGACAGACAGAAGGTGCAGAGTAAAACACTTAATATGCAGATGATTCTTCTCATTTGGAAATAGATTCGATATTACCGGTACGTGTGTTGAAACGAATGATAGGCAGTGTAGCGCCAGTAAACAGATCGCGTGACAGCGGCACGTCAATACCAAACTGTGCAATAGGTTGTACTTTGCTGCCCAGGAACTTGTCCCTATATGTAACAGTTATGTTTGCGCTACCCGGCAGATTGTAAATCAGTTGTGATGCCTGCGGTGCATTCTTGTCCGCCTTAGCATTCTTCTTGGTAACCTCTACGGGCTTGTAGGTTTGCCACGATGCGTTCAGGCGTACGATTATTGTGTCTGCGTCCAGATTTTCAGGCTGTGTGAAACCGTTCTCGTCCGAGAAGAACAAATGCCATTCTTCGCGGTCTTGTTTGCCGTTCTCGCCCGGCATGAATGTAGCCTCGTAGTGCTCTGTGCGTGTGGTGATACGACCGGTGAAGAGTGAAACCAATTGTGTCTCTTCCTCTTTCAATTCCTCCAATACGAGTTGCATAGCCTTGCCGTCAGCCGGAGCGTGCTCTACCTCGCCGCCCAGCAGATAGACACGGCTCTCGCGGATACGATATATCTGTTTGGCTATAGCTTTTGCGCGGTCTTCCTCTTTGCGGAAATCCAATTGCTCGTCCGTCAATGGCCTAGACTCAGGGTAAGTCACTACCGGCTTGGTGCTGTTTTTCTGATGGCGCGGTTTGTTCTTTGCCTCATACGGCATGTTGTAGCCGACCAACAGACCACGGTTGTCCAGTGTCAACAGTTGGGTAGGTATGCCTTGCTCGGGCACTACTTTGTGTGCGCGCGTTGTATCTGCTATGGTGCGCGAACCTATCTCCACTTTGTTCAGCACATACGAACTGCTGTTTTCGCGAATGGCGTTGGTCACACCCAACAACGACTCGGCGTACTTGGCGTACGGACCAGCCTCGCGTATTTCAACGTTGTACTCAAAATCGAGTACCACGTAGTTCTTTGGCGCGTAATAGATGAGTGCCATCTCATTCTGACGCACCAGTTGTTGTGCGTGCATCATGCTACTGACCATTACTGCTCCCAGCAGTACAAATAATTTCTTTGTCATATCTTTTGTTTTTCAATATTCAAATTTAGTTGTCTCTTCGTCTTTACAACGTCCATATTCTCCATGCTGCTTGGGCTTGTCCTGTCAGCATATCCAGTCCGTTGTGTATGGTGGCGCCTTGTGCCTTGCCTTTGCTGAGGAAAAGTGTCTCTTCGGGATTGTAGACACAATCGAACAGCAAATGGCGTGCCGTTATCTTCTCGTACGGAATAGGTGGGCACGAATCTATATCCGGTAACATTCCCAGCGGCGTGCAATTGACGATGAGCGTATGTGCAGTCATCACATTGTCTGTCAACTCGTCGTAGCCCAGCATCCCTTCTTTCGGCGTGCGACTGACCAGAGTAGGCGTGATTCCTAATTTCGTCAACCCATAGCAAACCGCTTTGGCTGCGCCGCCTGTGCCTAGTACCAGTGCGCGGGTATCATAATTGCGCAGCAGCGGGCGTATGGATTCCATGAATCCCAGGCAATCGGTGTTGTAGCCTACACGCTTGTAGATCACATTAACAGCGCCGATCATGTTAGCAGTCTCGTCCAAACAGTCCAGATACGGAATAACGGCTTGCTTGTACGGAAAAGTGATGTTCATCCCGTCCAGACGGTCGATCAACTCTTTCACCCTTTGGCCGTTCGCTTTCTGCCATTCGTTGTTGTCAATCGGGTAGAGCGAGTATTCCGCCTCAATCTGTTCCCGTTCGAATTTCTCGTTGAAATAGTGTGCCGAGAACGAGTGGTGCAATGGGTATCCTATTATTCCGTAATGTCGCATCGAGTTATCTCCAGTTTGCCGTGTTTGATGGTTGCCGTGTGCGTCTTAGAGCGAAACTCTTTGCCGCCCTCGCCGCGTTGCAACGCATCGTAAATCTTGTCTATTTCCGCGAAGTTGTAGTTGCGAAGATCTTCATATAATCGTACAAGCCCTGCTTCGCGCGTATTTTTGCCTTCAATCATATCCACATAGCCCTGCAGACGGTCTGCCGTTTCGGCCATGTGCTCTATTTCGCTTTTGCTATAAGCACGCAGCTGTTCGCGTATCGCGTTACGTGTGATGGATGTGTCCGTATTAGTTGAATCGTTCACCCAGTCCATGTGTCTTTTGTCGCGCAGATAGTGCTCTATGTAGTCGCGTGTGGTGCAGAGTAGGGGACGAACAATCGGTACTCCGTTCGGCGCATAGGCGTTGGTGCTTAACGGCCGCATTCCCGTCAGTCCGCGCAGACCACATCCGCGACGCAGGTTCAGCAGTAGCGTCTCGGCCTGATCGTTCTGATGGTGTGCCACGGCGACTGCCTGACAATCGTTTTGTTGTGCCATTTGATTGAACCATGTATAGCGCAACTCGCGCGCAGCCATCTCTATGCTTGCGCCGTGCGCCCGCGCGTAAGCGACGGTGTCAAAAGAGGTGAGTACCAGCGGTACATCCATTCGTGCACACAGATTGCGCACAAAAGCCTCGTCGCGATTGCTTTCTTCGCCGCGCAGGTGAAAATTGCAATGAGCCGCCACACAATTGTACCCCGCCTCGTGCAACACATCCAGCAGCGCTACACTATCTGCACCGCCGCTGACTCCCACCAGCACCCGTTTGCTCTTGTCAAGCAATCCGTGCTGACGAATATATGTTGTCACTCTGTGTATCAAATATCAACTCTCCAAACTCTTGATATCCACCAGTTTGTTCACAATAGCATAGATGGTTAAACCCGCAGTAGAATGGATATTCAGTTTGCGGCTGATGTTCTTGCGGTGGGTAATCACGGTGTGCGTCGAGATGCACAGCACATCGGCTATCTCTTTGTTGCTTCGTCCGCGTACCAATTCCACCAACACATCGCGCTCGCGGTCGCTGAGTTCCTCTGTCTCTTCTCTATGCGTATTCTTTTTGCGTCTTTCTTCGGCCGCAATAGCCAATGCCGGACGCAGAATATCGTCTTCTATGTCGCAGTGGTCTGCAAAATCCTGTTCGGTATGCCACAGGTCGCTCATCACGCTGATCAAGCGGTAACTGATGATGTTCTCTTCGCTTCCCTCTGCATTATCGCCGGGATAATACTTGATGATCAGTTTCTTTATCTCGGTCAGTTTGTCCGTTATACGCTGGTCGTCATGCTCATGCTCCTCGTACATACCGGCATTCTCGTGGTCGATATGAACGCGTATCTCCTGCACAAACTCGTCGAAGCAACGCAAGATGAGGATAGGTATCTGGCTGTTCGGGTTTGCGGGATTGATGGCTTCTATCATGGCCTGGCGCAAACGCGGCAGGCGGAAGTCAAGGAAGTATGTGTGCGCTTGATGCAGGTATTTCTGCAGGGTCTGCAAGTCAATCGTATCCGCTTGCGGTTTCTGGCGGAACAGTTTGTGATTGACCACACCGAGAAAAGTAGGCGTGTGTAACTCATGCGCTTCACATACCTGCTCGATGGTCTGATCGCCCACACCCATACTCAACCCGAATCGGCTGATAATCTGTATTGCTTCCTCTTCGTGCGCCATCAGGTCGCACATTTTGTCTGTTGCCTTATACATCAACTAATTAGCGATTGTTTCCAGTTCTCAAATTCCGAATAACTTCCTTCGTACCAAACGACCTTGCCGTCGCCTTCGTACGACAAGATGTGCGTGCAGATACGATCTAGGAACCAACGGTCGTGGCTGATAACTACGGCGCAGCCGGCAAAGGCCTCGAGACCTTCCTCCAACGCACGCAGCGTATTAACATCTATATCGTTGGTCGGCTCGTCCAGCAACAGCACATTGGCTTCGCTCTTCAGCGTAAGGGCCAGATGCAAGCGGTTTCTCTCACCGCCCGCCAGCACGCCGCACTTCTTCTCCTGGTCTGCGCCGGTGAAGTTGAATCGGCTCAGGTATGCGCGTGCATTCACTTCTTTGCCGCCGACGCGGATGAACTCTGTTCCGTTGGCAATGGTCTGGAATACGGTCTTTTCCGGATCGATATTGGAGTGTTGCTGGTCCACATAGCCAATCTTGACTGTCTCGCCTACGCTGAACGTACCTTTGTCGGCTTTCTCCATGCCCATGATCATACGGAAGAGGGTAGTCTTACCGGCTCCGTTCGGACCAATCACACCTACAATGCCGTTAGGCGGCAGTACGAAATTCATATCATGGAACAGCACGCGGTCGCCAAACGATTTGGCAACGCCCTCTGCATCTATAACCTTGTTACCCAAACGCGGACCGTTCGGAATGAAGATCTCCAAACGCTCCTCGCGTTCACGCTGCTCTTCGTTCAACATCTTGTCATATGCATTCAAACGGGCTGCAGACTTGGCGTGGCGTGCTTTCGGCGCCATGCGTACCCATTCCAACTCGCGTTCCAGAGTCTTGCGACGCTTGCTGGCTTGTTTCTCCTCTTGTGCCATACGGGCGGCTTTCTGTTCCAACCAACCCGAGTAATTGCCTTTCCATGGAATACCTTCGCCGCGATCCAACTCCAGAATCCATTCGGCTACGTGATCCAGGAAATAACGGTCGTGCGTAACGCAGATAACTGTTCCTTCGTAGTCTTGCAGTATTTTCTCCAATCGGTCGATACTCTCTGCGTCCAAGTGGTTGGTCGGCTCGTC
>JAEEGL016892270.1_pt1 | contig 17721 bp, 14 predicted proteins | sample 9134231 | NCBI WGS metagenome assembly JAEEGL01 (sample SAMN16246548, study PRJNA631951) | gut metagenome | biome: gut microbiome; feature: rumen; material: fiber-attached | host: Bos | place: Iran: Karaj | collected 2018-10 | reverse complement strand
TGGCCTGCATTCCAGACACAGTTTGGATTTGTTCCTTGCTATGTAAACAGCCGCCTTACAAAGATGGGTATTCCAGTATCTTGCGAAGTTGATATTTACGGATGTCTTTCTGAATTTATCGGAACAGTTGTTTCTGATGATACAGTTACACTCCTCGACATCAACAACACAGTTCCACAGGACATCTACGACGAAGACATCAAGGGAAAACATGGAAAGTATACAATTCAGGATACATTCATGGGCTTCCACTGTGGAAACACAGCTTCTACAAAGCTTTCGTTCTGCGAAATGAAATACCAGCTCATCATGGCTCGTGCTCTTCCTATCGAAGTTACAAACGGAACTCTCGAAGGAGACATCGTACCGGGTGATATTACATTCTTCCGTCTCCAGTCTACAGCTGATGCTAAACTCCGCGCATACATTGCACAGGGTGAAGTATTACCAGTTGCAACACGCTCATTCGGTGGTATCGGTATTTTTGCTATTCCAGAAATGGGACGCTTCTACCGCCACGTACTCATCGAAAAGAACTTCCCACACCACGGTGCCGTAGCATTCGGTCACTTTGGAAAGGAACTCTACGAAGTATTCAAATACATCGGTGTTGAAGTAGATGAAATCGGATACAACCAGCCAGCTGGAGTTCGCTACCCAACAGAAAATCCGTGGAGATAATTTAATTTAAAATTATTAAATGTTGCGGGCAGCGAAGTAGTGCAATTCCTGCCTGCAGCATTTTTTTTATTTTTATTATAATATAGTTCAACATGTCAGTTACGATTAAAGATATAGCATTAAAAGCCGGAGTTTCGCGCGGAACAGTAGACCGCGTTTTACATAACAGAGCCGGCGTTAATCCGGAAGTTGCAGAAAAAATCAGAAAGCTCGCAGACGAAATGGGATTTGTTCCGAATAAAGCAGGAAAAATCCTTGCGGCAAGAAAACAGCCGATAAAATTTGCATGCCTTCTTCCGGCAAGAGCAAAACCATTTTTCGAAGACGTCATAAAAGGTTTTAAAAGAGCACAAAAAGAACTCTCAGATTACGGAGTTACAGTTGACGTTTCATTTGTAAAAGATTTTAAAACAGAAAGTCACGTTAAAGCGATAAATAAACTTGAACAAAATAAATACTCAGGACTCTGTCTTACGACACTGGACACACCGGAGGTTCAGCTTACAGTTCACAACATAATCGAAAAGGGAATCCCGGTTGTAAGCGTAAACACAGACATCCCCGACAGCGGACGCATCTGCTATGTCGGAACAGACTACGCCCGCTCAGGTAAAACTGCTGCCGGCATGCTCTGTCTTACAACAGGCGACCGTCTTGAAATTCTTGTAATCACAGGTTCATACAATATCCGCGGTCACAAAGAGCGAATCCGCGGCTTTGTAGAAGGACTTGAAGAACACAAAATAAAACACAACATCGTAACTACAATCGAGTCAGAAGATGATGACGAAACGGCATATGTAAGAACGCTCGATGCGCTCAAAGCCACCCCTGGCATCAACTGCGTCTTTATCGCTGCAGCCGGTGTAGGTGGTGTATGCCGCGCCTTAAAAAAGCTGAACAGAACAAATACCCATGTCGTAGTTTTTGACGAAACTCCGTCGACAAAAGAATTTATTCACTCAGGGCTTATAAAATTTACGATCGGGCAGGAACCAGAAATGCAGGGCTACATGGGAATCATGCGTCTTTTTTCGTGGCTCATGGAAGAAGGTAAAAGATCTTCGACCGATTACATTACGCAGACTATAATTAAAATACGCGAAAATATAGCGGAATAATACTTTTTCATGTATAATCAGACTTATGAAAAATAAGTTGAATAAGGAACTTGCAGTCTGCGGATTTGCCGCCGTAAAGACACTCGAAAAAAATAATCCCGAAAAAATCCGCCGGCTCTATTTTACAAAAGAGCGCTCTCCCCTTTTTGGCGGTTTATGCAAGGCAATGTCAAAACGCAAAGCTCCTTACAACGTCGTAGAACCAAACGAGCTTGAAAAACTCTGCGGCAGCATCCACCATCAGGGTGTCGTTGCAATGATTGACGAGCCTAAAATAATTCCGATTGATACAAAAATCCTTAACGACATAATCAGCAGAAACGAACATACAATTCTTCTTGACCGTGTAGGAAACGCAAACAACCTCGGCGCAATCGTAAGAAGCGCTGCGTTCTTTGGTATAAAAAACATCGTAATTCCAAACGACGAAGCGCAGAGTTCTATAACTACAAGTTCTTACAGAGTCGCAGAAGGCGGAATGGAATTTGTAAACATTTACTGCACAGATTCAATCTTAAAGCTTTTAAAAAGTGTCGAAGGAAAGATGGTCAGAATCGGAACCGATTTAAGCGCAAGAAAAACCGTAGGAGAGATTCAGAGTCTTTGCCGCGAAAAACCTGCTCTCATAATTCTTGGTAACGAAGAAAGCGGCATCTCAGAAGCAGTAAGAAAAAATTGTGACGAACTAGTAATCATTCCGTTCTATGGAATTAAATCAGGGAAAGCATCTCCTGTAGACAGCCTTAACGTTGCACAGGCAGCATCAATAATTTTATATGAGCTATTAAAAAAATAACAGGTGGGGAAAATGAAATATCTTATCTGCTCGGACATACACGGTTCTTTTGAATCATGTAAAAAAATCATTGAACAGTTTAATTCTCTAAAATGCGATTACATCGTTTTACTCGGTGACGTACTTTATCACGGACCAAGAAACGAAATCCCTTCGGGACATAATCCGCAGGAAGTCGCAAACCTTCTTAACAACTATGCAGATAAAATAATTGCATGTCGTGGAAACTGCGACTGCGAAGTAGATCAGATGCTTTTAAATTTTCCAATTACCCAGGATTATTCTCTCATACTCGATAACGGCACACGTATCTTTGCAACACACGGACACCTTTTTACACCGGATGATGAACGCCTTAACTATGATGTTTATTTTTCGGGTCACACACACATACAGGTTTTAGAACGCGGAAAGCACAACGCGATAATCTGCAACCCCGGTTCAACTTCGCTTCCAAAAGCGCAGTCAAGTTCTGGCTTTGCGGTTTACGAAGACCACTGTGTCATGCTCTATGATTTAGAGGGAACAAAATTAAAAACGATGTCACTCTAGAATCGTAATTTCTACGCGTCGATTTTTTGCCATTCCTTCTTTAGTTGAATTCTCTGCAACAGGTTTATTACTTCCGCTTCCTTTTACGATAAATTTTACGTTATCCATTCCGCGGTCAGAAAGAGCCTGTGCAATTACTTTTGCACGCTCTTTTGAAAGCTCCATTTCGCCTTTAATGTTTCCTGTAGATGCAGTATGTCCTTCGACAAGAAGAAGCGACACGTTTACACTCTTAAGGGCTTGTGCAATCTGATCAAGGCGCTGCGATTCGCCGTCGACAAGTTCGCTTGAGTCTGGCTTAAACTGCAGGTTAGAAATCGTAAGGCGTATTCCGGCGTTTGTTTTTTCTACTGTAAACTGCTCATTGTCGCGCAGGCTGGTATCAGCCGCGGCAATTTCAGAAGCAGGCGATGCGGCATGCGACGGGTTGCGACCTGCAATGTCGCCAGATTCTACATCGTCACGACCACCCGGAACACCCGCGCCAGACTCATCGCGCGGATTTTTCATCACGCCCTCATCAAGCATTGCGACACGGTTTATTGTCGCGATAACATCTTCATCATCTGTCGACGGCGGATACTTTGTAAAGCATGCAAATGAGCCCTTAAACGAAACAGAATTTCCGTCAGAATATTTAAATGTTTCATCAATCGTGTCACGAATTACAACCGCAGCGCCCGTTGATTTTTCTACATAAATCGTAGCCCTGTGCGAACCGGATGCCTCGATAAGTTCCTTATCGCCGCCAAAATCCAGATAAAATTTTGCACCGTAACGCGTTGCCCATCTTGCACTTAAAACAAAAACATCTTCACCGTTATAAACTTCATCATGTAGATATTCATATTCAACATAAAAAGGAATTTTTGTAATGACACCCTTGTTAAGCGGGTCGACTGCCCTTACAGCCTTTCCCGTCCATTTGTCACCCGGAACAATTTTCTTTGCAGTATATGTCGGAAAACATCTAAACGACGGATAACCGTTGTCGTTTATCATTTCAAGTTTTCCGTCTTCAGAAATTTTAAATGAAGATTCAATTGATTCACTTATTTCTTTTTTTACACTCTGCGTGTTGCGTTTTGTAGCTTCGTCAACATAAAAATCACCGTCATAATAAACAAAACCATCGTCACGCTCAGAGACAGAAATAAAAGATTTAATCTCCCGGCTTACAAGTCCCGTATACTTTCCGTTATCGTATCGTCGAAGATCAGTTCTTTCGCTGTACGTGTAGTTTTTTCCACCTTTATAAACAATCGCTTCCCTAAAATCATCTGCAAAAACAGTTGAGAAAAAACACATACAAACGATAAAAAATTTCTTCATTCCCTTCTCCAATGTAAAAATTTAAGAGAGCACTATTTATCTTTAAACTGAATTTTCTTTAGCGCCGAAACTCTTTCTACAAGTGTCGGATGATCATACTTAAAAAATGAATAGATTTTAGGCGGAAGTAATTCAGAAAGATTTTCACTGTTAAGCTTGATGAGCGCAGAAATCAAATCATCACTCTTACCGCATATCGTGGCAGCGTATTTATCTGCCTGATATTCATCACGACGGCTTGTAATTCCAGAAATCGGAGTCGTAACAAAACTTACGGCTTCGTAAAGCAGCGTCGAAAGATAAAGCCCGATAAACTGATAATTAACGATATTCGTTTCGTTTACCATCATAAATCCAAACGAATTGTACAATTCAACATTCTGAGAAAGCAGATAAAGGACAAACATTATCAAAAACTCTATCGGAAGAATAAAAAGCACGCGCTTTAAAATATGCTTTAACTTGTAATGACCAAGCTCGTGTCCTAAAACTGCAACAAGCTCATCGGTCGTAAGCTGCTTTATCAGAGTATCATAGAGAACAATTCGTTTGGTTTTCCCAAAGCCAGAAAAATAAGCGTTTGAATGGTTACTGCGCTTTGAAGCGTCCATCACGAATAGTCCGTCATTTACAAACCCTGTTTTCTCAAGAAGTCCCTGGATTTTGTTTTTTAATTCACCTTCTTCAAGAGGAGAAAATTTATTAAAAAGCGGTGCAATAAATTTCGGATAAATTATCATCATTATAAAACTGAATGCAATCATTACAGAAGAAACTAAAATCCACCAGTTAGACGGAAATTTGTTCAGGATAAAAGTAACGGCGAAAACAATTATCAAACTTAAAATAATCGAAACGACCAGCCCCTTTATAAAATCAAGAATCCAGGTTTTAACAGTCATGTTTGAAAAGCCGTATTTTTTTTCGAGTTTAAAATGAAGATAAATATCAAACGGGATTCCTAAAATCTCAGAAGGAATTCCGATTAAAACAAGAAATAAAAAAATATGAACAAAAGAATTTGTCGTTATTAAATTTGATTCAGCAAGCTTAGAAAATACAAAAGGATAAAAACCAAAAAGCACGAGGCAAAGGTTAAGGACTGCCCCTAAAACAGATTTCGGAATCCAGAAAAAATATTTTTCATTTTCATATTCCGTAATCTTTTTTAATTTTTCTTCGTCAAAGGCAGTTTTTGCAGCTTCTATATCCTTTAATTCATCAGGAATCACGCCGCCGTTTTTCTTTCTGGCAGCATAATCAATATACTCAAGAATGTGATTTGCAATAAAAGTTACTGCAATACCGGCAATATAAATCCATACAAAACAGTTAGAAAAATTTAATACCATAGTTGTATTTTACTATAAAATACGGGATTTTTAAACCATTGCCGTAACAGAAAAAAATTATTACTATTATTGTTATGGATATGAAAATTTTTGAACAGCTGGAACAGAACCTCAAGACCGACGGTCTACAGGGAAGCGACTCTGCAATCGCAAATATCTTTCTTTTAAAGCCAAAATACAATACAGAACTATATTTTGGACAGGATTTTTTTCTTCGCTATTACCACGGAAGCGAAAACAGAACAGGCTACGCTTTCCCTCTCCCGCTCAAAAATTCAAAAATCACTCACGACAACCAGACAGAATACCTTAAAAATGCATTCACCTATATCCTCGACAAAAACTCAAACGATGCAAAAAACGGCGACAACCCGATCCGCTTTTGTCTTTTTACGCTGAATCAAAAAAAAGCCTTTGATAAATTCCTTGAAGAAAACTTTCCTTCGTATAAGGTAAACTGGGATTCTCTTCGTGATGATTCTGACTATATATATCTTCAAAAAAATCTTGCAGAGCTTCCCGGTCCTGTACTTCACAAAAAGAAAAACCGTGTTTCAAAATTTCTTCGTACTTATGAAAACAAGTGGGAATATAAATCTTTCCCGGAAGAGGATATTGCAGACGATATTCTGTTAGTCGAAGAACAATGGTTTAACGAGCGAAGTAATGATGTAGAAAAATCTTTTGACGAAAAATCACTCCTCCTTGAAAAAGAAAGCATAAAACTTGCTCTAGAAAACCATAAGCTTTTAAGTATTACCGGAGGAGTAATTTACATCGAAGGCAAACCATGTGCAATGTGTCTTGCAAGTCCTGTTTCTGATGACACGCTTGATGTTCATTTTGAAAAAGTTCTTTCGCAATATGCACAGAACGGCGGTTATCCTGCAATAAACAATTTCTTTGCAAAGACAAAAGACTCATATCTTTATTTTAACCGCGAAGAAGATGTCGGCGTCGAAGGCTTACGAAAAGCAAAGCTTTCTTATAAGCCGGAAATCCTTTTGGACAAATATTTCGGGACTCTTGAAAAATGTTAAGTAAGATTTTATCAAAAGAAGAATGCGCCTCATGTAAATTCTGCTGTAGCTTCAGAAGACAGAGTCTCTGGGAAACTCCACTTTTTGACGAAAAACAGATGAATGCGGTTTTAGAAAAATACCCGGGTGTAAAATTTACAGAAGTACCTTCGAGCGTTAATCAAAGTGTGCGTAACAAAAAAATCTACACCGTAAAGCTTTCTGACAAATACAAAACCGACGACAGCGAAGAAGAAGTTTCGTGTCCGTTTTTAGACAGCACTAAAGGCTGCATTTTGCCGCGCGATTTAAAACCCTTTGACTGCAGTATATGGCCGCTTCGTGTAGTACGTTCTGATGATAATATCAAAGTTGTTCTTACTCCAACCTGCAGCGCAATTAATAAAATTGAGCTTAGTGACGTTAAAAAATTCGTAAAAGAAGAGCTTGAAGAAAAGATCCTTATATATGCAAAGAGTCATCCCGAGATTATCAAGGATGACTCTGATTTTTTCGTTAAATTATAAACTGTAAATGCCACATCGGGATTTTTTAAATCCGCATGAGCAAAAACTTTTCTGACCGCTGTCTTACTCAACCGTTACAGATTTTGCAAGATTACGAGGCTTATCAGGATTGTTTCCTTTTAATACAGAGCAGTAATATGCAAAAAGCTGAACCGGAATGATTGAAACAATTGCTGCAAACATACCTTCTGTTTCTGGAACAGTAATTACTGTATCAGCACTTCTGTTAAACACAGATGTGTCTCCCTGACCGATTACGAGAGTTGCAGCACCACGCGATTTTACTTCTTCCATGTTGCTGTTTATTTTTTCGTAAAGTGCCTTCTGAGTTGCAATTCCTACAACAAGTGTGTCTGTATCAATAAGAGCAATCGGTCCGTGTTTAAGTTCACCTGCTGCAAAAGCTTCACTGTGCATATAACTTACTTCTTTAAGTTTAAGTGCACTTTCAAGACTTGATGCGCTGTCAATAAGACGACCGATATAGAATACTTTGCTCTTGTTAAAATTCTGTGACGCAAATTTCTGAACAATACTCTGATCTTTTAAAACCTGTTCAACTTTTTCTGGAACTTCATTTAAGCTAGAAAGAAGTTTTTCATATTCTGGTTTTGAAATCGTATTTCTTGAATAAGCCATCTTAAGTGCAAGAAGACAGAGGCACATAAGCTGTGTTGTATATGCTTTTGTCGAGGCAACTGCAATTTCAGGACCCGCCCATGTATAAATTACTTTGTCTGCTTCGCGGCTTGCAGTAGAACCTACACAGTTTGTAATTGCGATAACCTGAGCGCCCGCTTCTTTTGCAAGGCGAAGGGCTGCAAGAGTATCAGCTGTTTCTCCAGACTGGCTTATGATGATTACAACATCTTTGTTAGAAATAATCGGATTTCTATAGCGGAATTCACTTGCAACATCCACTACAACCGGAACGCGCGCAAACTCTTCAAAAATGTAGCGTGCTGCAACACCGGCGTGATATGCAGTTCCGCATGCAGTAATTATGATGCGTTCAACATTCTTAAAGATAGAAGAAAAATCCATCTCATCAAACTTGATATCTACAGGTTTGTTTCCTTCAAGAACAAGTCTCGGATGAAGTGTATCTCTAAGAGCTTTTGGCTGTTCATAAATCTCTTTAAGCATAAAATGAGCATATCCGCCCTTTTCTGCAGAAGCCATGTCCCAGTCAACATGGAAAGGTTCTTTAATAATCTTTTCGCCATCTTCTGTAAATAAATCAACATGGTCAGAATAAACGACAGCAAGTTCTTTCTGATCAAGAAAGTAAACTTCGCGTGTATATTCAAGAACTGCAGGAACATCACTTGCAATAAAGTTTTCACCTTTGCCAAGCCCTACGATAAGAGGACTGTCTTTTCTTGCTGCAATAATGCGGTCAGGATAATCCTTGCAGATTACACCGAGTGCATAACTTCCTTCTAGCTTTTTGAGCGCAAGTTTTACAGCTTCAAAAATATCATTTGTCTGTTCATAGAAAAAGTTTACAAGATGTGCAATCACTTCTGTGTCTGTCTGGCTTTTAAAAACAATTCCCTGAGCCTGGAGCTGTTCCTTTAACTTTGCATAGTTTTCTACAATTCCGTTATGAACGATTGCAATAGAACCGCTTACGTTTGTATGCGGATGTGCGTTAATGTCGCTTGGCTCCCCGTGAGTCGCCCAGCGGGTATGTCCGATTCCGATTGAACCTTTGATAACCTCTTTTACAACCATTTCTTCGAGAACTTTCAAAGCGCCCTTTGCTTTTCTTACAAGAATCTCGTCGTCATTCATTACGGCAATACCTGCGCTGTCATAACCGCGGTATTCAAGTTTTTTTAAAGTATTAATTAAAACCGGAGTTGCTTCTTTGCAACCTACATATCCAACTATTCCACACATTATAAGTTAATCTCCGCAGACTGTTTATCAATTCCCTTAAGAAGAGGTTTTACTTTTTCTACTAAAGCAGTTACCTGTTCAGGACATCTTCCGATATAAAGTGAAGGTGTTAAAAGTTTATTCATCTCTTCTTCTGTAAGACCAAATTCTTTTTCTTTTGCAAGGCGAGAAAGTAAATCACATTCTTCACCGTTTTTCATTTTTGCAGTTGCTTCCATAGAACACTTTCTGATTATTTCATGAAGCGTCTGACGGTTACCGCCGCGTTTAACAGCTTCCATCATAAGGTTTTCTGTTGCAATAAACGGTAAATATTCGCGGCATGTTTTTTCTACAATCTTTTCATTAACATGAAGACCGTCTGTAACATTCTGTGCAAGACGTAAAATTGCATCGCAGCATAAAAATCCTTCTGGTAAAGATATGCGGCGGTTTGCAGAATCATCAAGAGTGCGTTCAAGCCACTGAGTACATGCAGTCATCGGCGCATTCAATGCATCTGCCATTAAATAACGGGCAAGCGAACAGATTCTTTCGCTTCTCATAGGATTTCTTTTATATGCCATTGCAGATGAACCAATCTGATTTTTTTCGAACGGTTCTTCAACCTGGCGGTCGTGCTGTAAGAGTCTTATATCGTTTGCCATTCTGTAGCAGCTCTGTGCAACAGAAGAAAGCGCGTTAAGAATGCGGCTGTCAACTTTACGGGGATAAGTCTGTCCCTGAACGTCAAAGATTTCTGTAAAACCAAAATCTTCTGCAATCATTTTGTTAAGCTGGTCACATTTTTTTCCGTCACCTTCAAACAAATCCATAAAGCTGGCTTCTGTTCCGGTTGTACCGCGGCAGCCAAGGAACTTTATATTTTCGATTGCAAAATCAATTTCTTTTAAATCAGAAAGGAAATCCTGCATCCATAAAGTTGCACGCTTACCGACTGTTACAAGCTGTGCCGGCTGGTAATGTGTATAACCGAGTGTAGGTAAATCTTTATATTTATCTGCAAAATCACAGAGATTTGAAATTACTTTTAAAAGTTCACCGCGAAGATATTTTAAACCGTCTCTGTAAATTACCAAGTCTGCATTGTCCGTTACATAGCAGCTTGTTGCTCCAAGGTGAATGATTCCCGCAGCCTGAGGCGCTACCTGACCATAAGCATAAACGTGTGCCATTACATCATGGCGAACTTCTTTTTCGCGGGCTTTAACTACATCATAGTCGATGTCAGTTACATGATCCTGAAGCTCAAGAACCTGCGATTCTGTCACAGGAAGCCCTAAAGTCATTTCTGCCTTTGCAAGAGCAACCCAGAGCTTTCTCCATGTCTGATACCTCGTATCCGATGAAAAAAGTTTTAACATATAGTCTGATGCATATCGTGATGACAACGGTGTTTCGTAAGTTTCTGTCATAAAATCTCCAAATGATAAATATATCGTAATTCTACCAAGAATCCGTATTTCTTTCAATCTAAGGTTTTATGCAGAATTTACTCAAAAACTCAGTGTATTTATGGAAATTCCGAGTTTATTTTTTGGAGAAATACTGCAGCTTTTTAAAAAAAATTCAGCCTGAAACTTGACATGCAGATAGTTTAAATATAATCATAAATTAATATTAAAAAGTATGGAGCTTATCATGAAAAAAGTTTTACTATTTACGGGCGTAGTGTCTCTATGCCTGCTCGGTTGTTCTGTCCCTTCTGTAAAGACAGTTTACAAGGCAAAAACAAATCAACAGACTTCATCATCATATGTCGTCCTCAATCCAGACCAGAATCTTGCTTCTCAGATTACAAGACCAAACTGCACTTACGAAGTTCCTTATGGCTTTGACCTCAAAGGAAGTAACCTGGTTCTTCCACAGTCTGTCGACTTAAAATTTACCGGCGGTCAGATTTACAACGGTAACGTTGTTTTTAACGACACTTACCTCGAAGGCTTTGTAAGGTTTTCAAAATGTACTTACAGCGGAAAAATTGCAACCGGAGAAGTTAACCTGTCATGGTTTGATTTTGAAGACGGCGATACGAGACCCGTCGTTCTTGGAAATACGCGTTACACTTTAAAAACTCACAGCGCGGCAGTTCTCGAATCAATCATCAATGCATGTGACGGTGGAACCGTTGTCGTTGACCAGCTTTTCGTTACGACTAAAGCAATCAACATCACCGGTACAGTTACACTCAAAGGCTTAGACAGTAACGAAGGTATCTATGCAACAAGATCCCAGAACGCAGAATACGGTTTTATAAATATAAATACGTCTGCATTTATCGCTAAACCAGGTTCAAAAGTTTCGATGTATGGAATAACCGTTTTAGGTTATATGTCTCTTTACATTTCTGGAAATATCTGGGAAAAAGAGTATGGTAACGGAACTCATCTGACAAGTCCTTATTCGCTCTGCGGTCTTGAACTTGAGCAGGGAGCAACTGCAGTAAAGATTCACGACAGCACATTTACAGCCTGGACTTATGGAATCCGTTCAAACGGCGGCACAATCGGAGAAGTAAAAAATACTTACTTCAGCTCATGCAGATTCGGTTTCTATGCAGACGGAACAAGTAATTTTACATGTCTCGGATGCAGATTCAACACAAACCTTCTTAACTTTCGCTTTCATGAAAGAAACCTTGATAACTATGTAGATGAGCACGTTCGTCTTACAAAAACAGACGGTGACCAGATTCGTAAAATCGGCGCAGGACTTTATTTAAAGAACTGTTCTAACGTTAAAATTAAAGAATGCCGTTTTGAATTTAATTTCATTCACGCAACGCTTGACGAAACAAACAGAAACATAGATATCGAAAAATGTATTTTTGACACAGGAACAATTGCACAGGTTATGATCTATAATGCGAATGCAGCAAGAAATACCGTAACAGTATTTCCAAAGCCATCTTATTCAAACATCAATATCACAGGAAATACATTTGCGCGCGGAGCACGATGTGACTTTTCAGACCAAACAGGAAAAACAAGTTATCCAGGATTTGGAATTTTCTACATTGTAGAAGGGGATAACCGCGGATCTACAATTAATATTACCGACAATATTGTTTCGGACCAGATGGAAGTAGAAAAAGGCCGAAATGTAAAATACGAAGAATCAATTTTCTGCATTCACAATACTTCGACAACTTCAAAGCTCATATCAACAGGAAATTCATTTAACAGCGCAAAGGCAGAAAATGTCTATGATGTTGTTTCGGGAAGTTCAGGAACCTACACGATTACCGCACAAAATAACAATAACGGTAGTCTCAATCTGACATCTGGAACCACTTCAGTTCTAAATTTTAATTAAAAGGTCGTAAATATGAAAAAGTTTTTAATAATATTATTATCGATTTCTGCACTATTTATTTCTTGTAAAGCTCCAACTGCAAGCGAAAATGTAATTCTTCTGGACAGACTTCCTACTGATACCTCCTATGGTTTTTTATATCTGTCTGACAAAGAAAGTTTTGCTTCACAGATAAAACTTGATCACATGATTTATTATATCGACAGTACATTTGATTTAAATAATGCTACTGTAAACATTCCTGAAAATTCAATTCTCCAGTTTGGCGACCAGGGAAAAGTTGTCAACGGCAACATTAACTTTAACGGAACTTACCTTGACGGCAATACGAAATTTGAAAACTGTTCTTTTTCGGGAAACCTCATAAACAAAACAATTACATTTTCATGGTTTGGCCCTCATACAAATTCTGTTCAGGAAGCATCTCAAAAAACAAATTCGAAGCTCCTTAGAGAAGTTTTTGCAATTACTGGAGAAATATTAATTGTTGACGGCTATTATCCTTTAGGTGAAAAAATTGTTCTTGGAAGACATATTACCATGAAAGGAAAAGACTGGACAGAAAGCTGCCACTCTAAAACCTATAATACATCTTATACACCACAGTACGGCTTCTACACCGCATTAAACACCAGCGTAATAGAATTTACAGATGGTGGCGGACTTGATGTTTACGGAATTAAATTTGTAGGAAAAAAAGATTTTTCTGCTTTAACAGGAGGAATTATTCTTCCTCTTAAAGGTTCTTTAGGTGCATGCTATAACTGTCATTTCGAAGGATTTACATGGGGAATCAGAGCTGTCGGAGGCTTTCTCGAAAAAATTCAGAATGTAAATTTTAAAGACAATCGCTATGGTCTTTCTTTGATTTATACTTCTGACTTTGACATCTTTGGATGTAAGTTTACAAATTCAAATTCAAACATAGCAATCCCATACACGGACAGCCCGACCGATTCAAATTATATCAGTCTTCAGGAAAGCGGGGCAGGCATTTATCTTTGTGCATCCGGAATGGTAAACATGCAGGACAACCTTTTTGATGGCAACATAATTAACATCATCCTTTCTCAGGCAGACATCATCATCAACATCCAGGATAACGAATTTAGAAATCCGGCTTTCTGTGATATTCTTTTGTACAACAAATTCTTCCCTGGAAATGGAAACGGTTTAATAATGGGAATTGGAAGAAACGAAGTACAGCCTGTTTCTCTAGACAATATAGTAATAACGCATAACTTGTTTTCAAAAACATTTTCTCCTGCAGCGACGTGTACTGTTTTTGTTAAAGAAGATTCAAATCGCGGAACAAACTTTATTTTCTCAGAAAACACTTTTGCAGACAGCAACATCACTGCTTTGGACTCAAATGCAATCTTTGGCGTTCAGAATACAAGCGATTCAACCGGAACTGTAGTATGCAGTAAGAATAATTTTACCAAAAGTCAGGCACGTACGTTCTGTCATTCGCTCAACAACACTTCTGGGAAATTTATATTTTCAGTTGATAACTCAAATACATTCGGAAGCAGCTTTGCAAAAAACTCTACTTCAAATGATATAAACAGCGTAATTACTTATAAGTAAAATATAACCGGCCAATAAGGTTTTTTAAAACTTAATCTTAAAAAACCTTATTGTGTTGATTCCGCCTCGTAAAAGCTCATCAAGAATCGTTGCGACAAAAACGCCTGCGACACCCATCTTGAATACAAATACAAAAAGCGCTGCAAGACATACAATCTGCACTGTTCCAAGAATCTGTGTGATAAGCATCCACATCGTATCTCCGTAACCGCGGATTCCGTTTCCGATAATAATGTTGCTTGATTTGCCAAAAAGATTTATTCCAAGCATTATAAGAAGCATTACAGACTCTTCTATTACAGCCTTATCTGTCGTAAAGAAGCCGAGAATCTGACGCGGAAAGAGAGCAAAAACTGCAAGCGTAACGACAGAAACATACATCGACCACTTTAAAGAAGTTCCGACAACCCTTCTGTAAAGAGAAAGATCTTTTGCACCGGTAGCTTCTCCAGAAACTGTAAGAGTTCCGTTTCCGATTGAACATATGATTACGATAAAAATAATTTCTACCGCAAATACCATAGAATAAATTCCTGCTGCCTTATCGCTTATAGTATTTAAAATCGAAATAATCATCAGGTTTCCAAAATTCCACAGAAAATCTTCACTTGCTGTAGGAAGTCCCTTAAACATTGATTTTAAATACGGACCGATTTTTTCACGAATCATTTTTCTTAACGACGGACTCGTTAAAAAATCTTTTCTCTTTACAATCGAAACATAAGCAATAAAAACAAAGCCTACATATTCTGCAATCGCAGTTCCAAGAGCAGCACCTTTAATTCCCATCTGAGGAAATCCAAGTTTACCGAAAATCAAAACGTAATCAAGGAACACATTGCAAGCAGAACGAATTATCCCGTACCACACAAGAGGAAGTGTCAGATTAGAAGTCTGGAATATTACACTGTAACTTGCACTAATTCCGAGAATCAAAAATACAGGAGCATAAACCCTTGTATATGTAACGCAAAGGTCAAAAACATTTTCAGGAACACCCATAAGTTTATAAATTAACGGTGAGAAAAATTCCCAGAAAATAAAAAGTAAAACCGGGATTATATTATTAAATTTTACCATTGCTCCAGCATATTCTTTTGCTTTTTCAAAATCTTTTGAACCTACCGCCTGGCTTATAAGAACCGATGCGCCAACAGAAAGAGAAAAAATAAATGACATCGAAGTCCATATAGGAGCGGTCGCATTACCGACAGCGCTCATGTATAAAATTCCCATTCGCCCAAGAAAAACTCTGTCGATAAGCATCTGAAACTGAGAAATGAGACTGCTAAGCATAATCGGGATTGCAATTTTCAATAATTTTCTTTTGTATTCTGAAATCATAAATGACATACTACTGTTTTTTTTAAATTTTGAATATAGTATTAAACTAAGACTTTAATTGCGCGGTATTTTTTTTACATGCGGAATATCAATAAAAACCATTTTATATCAAAATAAACATAATTCCACAAAAATAAAATTTGTTTTATACTGTTTTTTATGGAATCAAATCAGCAAGACTTTAAAAATTTTACTGAACAATATCACAAAATTCTCTGCAGTAAGCAGCCTGAATTTTTAAATAAATATCTTTCACTTCCGTTAATGACACGCTTAAAAGGTGTCGGACTTTTATGCGGAACTGACTGGACTCCATTTTTTAAAAACAATTTCTATTATTCACGATTTGATCACAGCGTCGGTGTTGCACTTATCGTGTGGAATTTTACTCATGACAAGGCACAGACAATCGCAGGTCTTTTGCATGATGTTTCAACCCCCGCATTCAGCCACGTTGCCGATTTTAGAAAAGGAGATTCACTTACACAGACTGCAACCGAAGAAGATAACGGCTCAATGCTTGCTTCTTCAAAAGAACTTTTAGAATGTCTGTCACGTGACGGCCTCACTCTTGAACAAGTCAACGACTATCACAAATATCCGGTTGCCGACAACGAAGTTCCGCAGCTTTCTGCCGACCGTCTTGAATACATGTTCCCTTCAGGCGCTGCTCTTTGCGGAACCTGGTCTTTAAAAGAATCCTTTACACTTTCAGAAATCAAACAGATTTATAACGATCTTACAATCTGCAAAAACGAAGACGGTATAATTGAACTTGGATTTAAAACACAAAAAATTGCAGAATTATACTGCAAACGCACAACTGACATCGCACTCTTTTTACAAAAATGCGAAGACAAAATGGTCATGCAGTTTCCTGCAGAAATTTTAAATCTTGCTGTCAAACTGAATTTACTCAAAGAAGAAGATTTTTTTACAAAAAGCGAGAGCGAGATTATAGAAAAACTTGATTCGATTTCAGGCGGCGCGCATTCTGCAGTAAACAGCACGACTACCCCAACACCTGACAGCGCCGACTTTAAAAAATTCTGCACATATTACAAAACATACAGAAGCTTTACTTCCATCACGCGTTCTGACACTTCGCTCGACGGTCACTACTGCGTAAACATCCAGGTAAAAAAACGCTACATAAATCCGCTTGTCGCCGCTTCCTCGTCGGCGCCAGACTGCGCCACTGCACAACAGCAAAACAGCATCCCAAAAGCGCGCCGCCTTACCGAAGTCTCTCCAGAGTGGAAGCAGCGCATCGACGACTTTCTATCATACAAAGACGCGCCGTATTCATGCGTTAAACTCGTGCAGTGTTTTTAAGACTTCTACTTTATATTGAAATATTTACAAGCTGGTCTTTAAATTTTTCAAGAAAAAGTTCAAGAAAATTAATAATATTTTCAAGCGATGTTGCAAAAGAATTTTCATTAAGTTTGTTCTTAATGTCTTCAAGATATGTGCGCGCGATTCTTATATTTGTCTTTATCGTCGCGTCCTTATACTGATGAAGATTGTTATAAATTTCAACAAAATGCGAAAAACAAGTATAAATTAAATCGTATATTTCTTTTTTATAATAACTGATATTCTGGCTCGAAAGAATTTTTGCAAAGTCAAGCGCAAGATCTTTGCTATAAAGATTTACTTCTTTAATCAGTTGTTCTCTGTACAAAATAAAATCTTTATCATCAATCATTTTTGCAGAAAAGCCGATTGTCCGGACCTTTGTAAAAAGATGCGCAAAACTTACCGGATTAAAATTTCTTTCTTCAGAGATTTTATTATTCAAAAAAAATTCCTTCCTAAAAAAAACCGGCGTACATCATTTTGTACACCGGGAAATCTAACCTACGCCAACGCGCTCATATCAAGTTTGTCAAAGCCGTTTAAAAGTTCGCGTGCGATTGCCTTAATCTTTTCTACGTCGCCTTTTCTTGCACCTTCGATATTAAGCGGCATAACAGGATCATGAAGACTCAAACGCAAAAGCATCCAGCCCTGTGCATCGCCATCTTTAAACGAAATACGCACACCTTCATAAGACTCCGGCAATTTATACCCTGCCTTTTCTGCGCGCATGCGGAACTGTTCAAGAACACCTTTTCCGTATTCCTTAAAATCTTCACAGAGAATTTTAAATCTGTATTCACCTTCTTCTACTAAAGGAGGAAG
>JAEEGL010456024.1_pt1 | contig 17722 bp, 19 predicted proteins | sample 9134231 | NCBI WGS metagenome assembly JAEEGL01 (sample SAMN16246548, study PRJNA631951) | gut metagenome | biome: gut microbiome; feature: rumen; material: fiber-attached | host: Bos | place: Iran: Karaj | collected 2018-10 | reverse complement strand
TGGTGCTGGAAGTAGGACTCGAACCTACGAAGGCCGAAGCCGAGAGATTTACAGTCTCTTGTCATTGCCACTAGACGATTCCAGCACGCATTAGTATTATAGCAAATTTCTGCCTAAAATCAAATAACTTTTTTGCGGTGTCGAAGCTTTGGTGTTGGTTTAGTTGCGGCTTTGATGGTTGCTTTTGGCTCTGGCTTTGCTACCATGCGGGCGCTCGTGGTTTTTTTGCCAATTTTACTGAGGGCCGGTTTGGCGCGACGCAGTAGTGGCGTTGGTTTTTTCTTGGCGTTATCTTCGGCGATTTGTTCTTCGATGCGCGCTGATGTTGCAATGATATTTTCGGCGTCTTCCATCGATTCATACAGGGCTAAAATCTGGCGTAGGGTGGTAACGTTGCGATCTAATTCATAGGCATTTTCGAGCGCCTCGATGGCTTTTTTAGGGCTACCGAGTTTTTCTTCGGCTTTTGCCAGAGCGATATAGCGAGCAGGCACGTCGCCCTCTAATTCAATTGCTTGCATAAAAGCCATTTCGGCTTTTTCATAGGCGCCCGTTTCTAGGTAGATTAAGCCAACGTTATGAATTGAAGCCGGATTGTTGTCGAGTGATTGGGCGATTTCAAAACATTCTACGGCTTCATCATATTTTTGACTTTTCGCATACAAAATACCTAGGCGGTTATAGGCGGCAGCGTTTTTTTCGTCGACTTTCAGAATTGCAAGCAATGCTTTTTCGGCGCGTAGAGGTTTTCGTTCGCGCATGGAGGTTTGGGCAATCTGCCAGAGTTTCTTAATTTGAGTGGCGTATTTTGGGGTTTTATCCTCTTCTTTCTTGGCGCGTGGCTCAAGGGGCAAGAAAAAGATAATAAATGAGGCTATCAAGATAATGCAGATTATTGCAATCATACTATTATTTTAACACGCAGCGAACGGTATATTGCGATTTTATGTTGCTATTGTCGGTAATTTGGATTAATTGTTCGTTGTCTGTTGAATGATAGAGCATAAGAGCCTTTGCGTGGTTTTCGTCTTGAAGCTCTGATGACCAGATGCGTGCTGCGCCACCAGGTAGAATAATGCGACCATATTCAGTGCCGTAGCCAGTCATTGTGATATATTGTGGGTTCGCAAATAGTGTAGTGATATCAAGATCGGCCTTGTAAGTGAGTGTGTCGCCACTTTCGCCGGCAATTTGAGTCGAGTTCGTTGTATTCATTGCGGTTGAGCCATTTACATAGGCGAACCCTTCGAGAGTATTTGCTTGGTTTGGCTGGGCGCCAGTTGCCTTTGGCAACGTCCAACCTTTTGGACAGATTGATTCAGTGCTTTGGCCATCGGTTGCTTCGACGTCGGCCGCGGCGGCTGCCCAAGAGTAGAACGAGCCAATATGATTGTGCCATGCGGCATCCGTGGCAACGAGGCTTGTGGCGTCGGTTGGGGTTATACCACCCGCAAAGTAAGTGTCACCACCGTCATTATAGCGAATATCGTTATCCTCGGCGATAGTGAGTGTTCTTGACTCTGTGACGTCGGAGTATTCTGGGGTGAGCGTGACGCCTTTTTGTGGGATTTCGAAGTCTAGGTTTTGGGTCATCCATACTGCATCGTTGTGTTTTGTAACCCAATAGATCTTTCCATCACGATAATCCATGAGCTGATAACCGGTGTCGGCCGTCATGGAGCTTGCTACGGAGCTATTAACATCCTGCATACATACCGCGGCGGAGATAGTGGTTGCGGATGGATTGCAAGGCGTGCGCCATACGGCATATAGCGTAACAGGCTCACCTGGCATAACTACGAAGACACTTTCATTTGAGCTAAATTCTGGGTTTTTAGCATCTGCTGTGCGCGCCCAGCCAATGAAATTTTTGCCAGATAGAGTTGGGACATCGGCGCCAAACGGTAGAGTGGTTTCGATGTTTTCTTCCCATGAAACACGTTCTATGCCAGCCGGTGCATTTGAGCCACCGTTAGCATTGTAGGCTAGAGAAAATTCGTTTGGTGGATCTGCGACACAGCGTACCGAGAAGCCGTCAACGCGTGAGCCTTCTTCGATTGTGGCAGTGTTTCCGGCAATCTTGATATACTTTACGTCGTTTGCGGTGGTGCCGGTGGATGAAGTCCAGACATACAGTGCGCCCGTCGTAATATCTGCACCATCAAACACGCCTACAACATTTCCAGTGGTATTGTCGAAGTGTCCACTTCTTACTATTGTGCTATCTTGCACCAATAAGTTCCCTTCGTTTGCTTTTGGCAAACGCCAACCCTTTGGGCAGATAGATTCGGCGGCTTGAGTATCGGCGGCTGCAACATTTGCGCCAGTGCCAGCTGTAGCAGAATTCCAGGAATAATATGAGCCTGCACTGAATTTTAGATCTTCACTGTAAGGGCTGAGATCATCTGTTTCGGCTGGTGTTTTGTAGCCATCAGGATAGTATAGGTCGTCGGCTGAGCGGTAATAATAAATATCGCTTGCTGAGGCAGCCCATGGTTCAACTAATGTCATGGTGCGCTCTTCTGTGACATCTGAACTGGCTGGACGAAGTATCGTGTAGTTTGGCACACCCTCGACGATGTCATTAGTAAGCTCAAGATCGAGGTTTTGTTGCATGACGATTTGGCCATCGTGCTTAATAATCCAATAAGTTTTGTTGTCACGATTATCATGTAGTTGATAGCTAACATCTTCTTGCATGCTTGCGGCAACCTCAGGGCTCATTTGTTGCATAAAGCTAATACTTCTGATGGTGTCAGGGATAATATTCGGCACAATTTCAAAATTAATCGTACAAAGATAATGGCCAGATGGTGTGTCGCCATCGATTCTGGCACCAATTACGGTAGTGATTGTATGATCCTGCACTGGCTCATCAATAGTTTCGACTAACATGCCAGTGGTGGCTGGTAAAAAGGTGTCGTTGTTGATGGCTGGGAATTTAAGACCCCAGGAATTTTGCGGAAAATCTTCGGTAAGATCAGGTGCGGCAACTGGAATTGTTGGAACAACGGTTTCGGAATTTGTGGTATTAACGAAATCCGTGACTGGAACAGAAGCATAGGCAGTGTAACCCGTGACATGGTTTGTTGAAACACCAATGTTGAATTCAGCATAATGCAAAATACCATCTGAACGAATTTCAAAATCAAGGCGATCCGGGATTCTAACATCAAGAACCGTGTCGACACCAACGCTGAAACGCGCTTTGCTGTTTTGTTTTAGAGTTGTGTTTTCTGGCACGGCGTGAGCTGAAACTGCAAAAAAGCTGGTTACAAAAACTGCCAAACCAAGCCAAAATGCTTTACCAACAGCTTCATGCACTCTACTCACCTTAAGCATAATTTTATTATAGCATAAGGCTTTTAAAAACAAGCATAATTTTTATAATAAATCAGCCACAAGATGTAACTTTAAATGTCCGTTTTTCTCGATATTATTATATGTGGTTATGAATTTTGGAATTTTTTTGATAAAGATTTGATTGCTCGTTTTAAAATACGATTTATATAGCATTTCGATTGCGACGCCGAGCACTTCTAGAGCAAACGCGCGGGTGTCGTCTTTTTTCTTAGCAATGGTTTCCGCGAGCACTGGCAAATCTTTTGGCGTTGCAGTAATGAACTGACGAGCTAGTTTCTTTATCTCATCACTAGCCACAATATCATCATCTAGCGTTTTGTTAGTCTTAAGAAAATAGATTAGTGAACGCGACAAAATCGTTGGTAGAATTTGCGAAGGATTTTCGGTTAGTAATATAAAATGGTAGTTTTCGCCTGGCTCTTCGAGATTTTTAAGCAATGCGTTGCCCGAGCTCGCATTCAGGGCTTCAGCTGGGCGGATAATAATATATTGTGCCGTGCGCGCTCTATTATTTAAAAGAGCGGTGATTTTGCGAACTTGCTCGATGCTAATACTTGCTTTTGCTTCGGGCTCGATTTTGAGAGCATTTTTGATCTCAACCGTTTTGATCTGATTTTTTGGTAAGACAAAAATTGAGCATCCAGTGTTTTTGGCGATTTCTTCGATGCTTTTTATATCATCAAAGAACATCTTTAAATTCCTTTGGCAGTGGGGCCGAGAAAGTTTTACGTTCCCCACCTGGCAAAGTGATTTCAAGCTCGGCAGCATGTAAAAATAGGCGTTGATTGGCTCCGCTACCATACACAACGTCGCCAAGAATTGGTGTGCCTAGATAATTTAGGTGCACACGTAGTTGGTGTGTGCGGCCAGTTTTTGGCTTGAGCTCAACTAAACTATATTTATTGTTGGACTTTATGACTTTGTAATATGTTTCGGATGGCTTGCCACCAGCTTCCACGCGGAAAGTATTTGGACGTTTTAAGTCGCGGTTGATTGGCAGATTGATGTTTGCTTCATCGAGTTTTGGGCGGCCTTCTACGATTGCAAAATAGGTTTTGTGGGCTTTGCGATCTTGGAATTGTTTGCGGAGGAAGGTTTGAGCTTCTTCATTTTTGGCCAAAATCACCACGCCAGACGTGTCGCGGTCTAGGCGATGCACCAAAAGTCCGTAATCTTCTAAAGTTTTTTCTGGGCAATATTCCCCTTTGGCCATACTGAGGAGCCCGGCCGGCTTATTTAAAACCAAGACATTGTCGTCTTCATAAATTACGTCGGGTTTGACGTCGGCATTTTTTAAAGTTTCAGGCACATTTAATTCTAATTTGACATCTTTTTCGAACTTTTGGTTAGCCTTTCTGGCCACTTCGCCGTCTACTTTGACAAATCCTAGTTCGATGAACTTTTGCAGAGTAGAGCGGTTATAACTTTTATATTTCTCGACCAACAGCAAATCCAGACGGAATTTTGGCTCGGCTTCTGGCGCTTCATCAAGAATCGTGTCGCCGTTAATCACGCGGGACATGTCTGGTTTGCTGAATTTTTTGCCAGTTATTATCATCGGAGTTTAAAGGCCTTTTGCACTTCGAGTAGTTTTTTGTTGGCAACGTCGTTCGCGTAGGCTTCGCCTTTGGCGAGAAGTTCGTAAACTTCGCCATCGGAGATGCTAGCGAGGCGGGATTGGAATTCACTTAAGAAGCCCGAGACGGACGAGGCGACTTTTTGCTTGAGATCGCCATAACGAGTTTCGCCAGCCCAGGTGGCAATGACATCTTCGAGCGGCACATTTGAAAGCTGCGATTCAATCACGAGAAGGTTGCTGATGCCTGGTTGGTTAAACATGTCGTATTTAATTTTACCAAGCGAATCGGTAGTGGCTGACATGATTTTTTTGGCGGCTTTGGCCGGATCGTCGTCTAACATAATCTTGGAGTTCTCTGCGGCGGTGGATTTGCTCATCTTTTTCTCTGGATTTAAAAGATCGCGGATGCGCAGAGCTTCGTCTAACTTCATAAATTTAACCTGCTCTGAAGTAGAGGCTGGGATGGTGAAGATTTCACCATATTTATTATTGAAACGCATCGCGAGGTTGCGGGTGAGCTCAATGTGCTGGAATTGATCTTCGCCAAGTGGGATATAGGTGGCGTCGTAGAGCAAAATGTCGGCAGCCATCAGGATTGGATAATCAAAAATACCAACGTTGCAGGACTCTTGGCCTTTGGATTTCTCTTTATACTGAATCATGCGGGAAGTTTCACCCATGGTAGCAACGCAGTTTAAGATCCAGCAGAGTTCGGAATGAGCTGGCACATAGGATTGGCGATAAATGTGGACGTTGTCGTTGATTTCGAGCCCAGCCGCGAGATAATATTTGAGCGTGCGGATGGTGTTTTCTCTGAGGTCACCATCGACTTCGGAAATAATCGAATGAAGGTCTGGAACAAAAATGTTTACTTGCCAGTCTTTGCTGTACTTGTTGGCAAGGCGCACCATTGGCAGCAAAGCCCCAAGGTAATTGCCTAAGGTTAGGACACTGTTTGATCTGATACCGGTAAGTATTGTTTTCATATTTTTCCTTTCTCATATTGATTATAACACACTGGATGTGATATAATATAAGTACCCGTTGGGGCATTAGCTCATTTGGTAGAGCGCTTCCATGGCATGGAAGAGGTGAGGAGTTCGAATCTCCTATGCTCCACCATTTTTGTTTAAAAACAAATTTCAAAATAAGTCGATTCGGATCTCGCTTCGTTAGGGACGCGTCCCAAGGGGCGTTCGATGCGAATCTCCTATGCTCCACCACAGAAGGAACAGAAAAAAACCAAAGCTTGCTTTGGCTTTTTTAATGTGACGCCCTGTGGTCTACTCGCGAAGCGAGGAAGACCATTTATCCAAAGCTTATTAATGCTAAGCCAATAGCGCAGAAAATAAGAGTAATGACGCGCTTTACGGTTTCAGCTTTGGTGATTTTTTCTTTGCCGATCTTTGGGAATAATTTTGTAATTAAGATACCGATGACCATCACGGCGAATGGCTGCACGCCTTGAGTCACAAACGAAACTAGAGCTACAGATGCCATAGTACCTGCAAATGTTGAAACAACTCCGCCGAAAGAGTTTAGAAGCTCATTGAGAAGGTTTAAACTAATTACTTTGGGGCCGTTGCTTTTGATCATTTTGTTAAACGATTTCCTAAATGATTTGAATATTATATAGATTAATATGCCGACAACGAAGAGCATCGCGTTTGACCAGAAAATTGTTTGATTAAAATCGTGGGTTTGGTTGACGTATCTCTCAACAATGAACCAAATCGCATAGAATAGCGACACGAACGCCATTATCGCAAGCGTGACTAGCTTTTTCTTGTCGAATTTTTTTGAATCTGGTTCATACGTCACAAATACGGCTGCGAGCATAATTACGATACTTCCGATGAGCTGCAGCAGTGTGATTGATTGATCCGCTAATACGAGCGGCGAAATTAAGAGCATAAATACTGGAATTAGCTGAAACATAATCACTACTATGGTCGTATCGTCTCTGTCTAGAGCCTTGAACCAGAGCATATTTGCGATGGTGTACACTGCGGAGTTCACGAATAACAGTATGATGCTTGGTAGATCAAAAGCTAGCTGGAAATTGCATACAAACATATAGACAATTGCCATAACGCTGCCCGCTACGATACTAGAAACCAAAATTAGCGCCCGATAATCTGCGTGCTTGACGGCTTTTGAGATTAGGTATTTGTCAATATGATTAGTGGCCGCATACATCGTAGCTGCCAGGATCGCCAACAGGATTGGTATTAACATATGTATTATTATAACAAATTTCGTCCAAGATCTTAAATCCTATTGGCAAAAATCACCAAGCGTTCGGTGGCGTCGCCGCCCCCAAGCGATTTGCCGTGGCAGGTCATAATTGAAAGATCAAATTTTTCGCCCTTGAAGGTGGCTTTAGCTACTGGTGTCATATAATTGGTGCTGTCGCCAGGGAGTTCAATTGTACCCTTCGCGACGTTTTTATTGAAGATTACAGTTTTGACGATTTTGTAGGTGTTTTCGACGCCGTCTAGGGTGACTGAGAAAGTATTCCCGACGCCGAGATTCTTAAGGCCGCCAAATACAGCGGCGCTGTTATGGCCATAGAGAAAACGGCCGTCGAAACTTCCCTTCTTAAATCTGTTAACATGATTGCCTGAATCCACGGCGGTGCTATCAACCGTGGTAATATTCAAGTTTTTGCCAGCGATTCGGATAGAATCGGCTGGTTTGCTCGTATTTGGAGCCGCAATTGGCGCTGGGTTTTGAACCGGCGTCGTATTTTGAACCGGCGCAGGCGCGGTAGGCTTTGGGGCGACCTGTTTAACTACAGGTTCGGAAACTTTTACAGATTCCTCAATTTTAGGCAAAACTGTCTCTACGCCAGCGTCCGCAATACCAGAGATAACTGGGGTTTGATCAGCCAACGAAAATGTAGGGGTAAATACCCCTGTAAGAAGTATGGATAGTAACAAAAAAAGGTGTTTTTTCACCTCTCAAACACTCCCAGTGATTACTATCTATAATTATAGCACACTTTTGTCGAAATGTCAATATGGCGCCCCTTATGCGCATCGTGATATAATGCCATCAAGGTTAGTGTGGCGTTCTTTAACTTAGAGAGGAAGGTGGTTTTTTGTGGTAATTACTCATACCCCTGAGGGGATACGCGCCGCTAAAATTTATATTAATTTCCGGCTCGAAGATTTTATGACTCGAATCGGGCATGAAGATGTTGTTTCTGAGCTTAGCTACGGTCTTCCTGTAGAGGAAGTCCAGGCCTACAAACAAGCCAAGTTACAGAGGGCGGAGGAACTTCGCGAGAAGCTTAGTCTTTCAAATCCGAACCTCAAAAACCTTGGCACCCAGGTTATAAGTTGTCATAATGCTGGTATAGTGCAGCTATTTACTGTGCTCAATCTCGTGAAGCGGAATTTGTTCACGCCGGAAGATTTTCAGTACATGATAATGACGCTTATTTTCCACGATTATGCCGAGCACGCAAAGGGAGACACGCGTGATTATATTAACACTCGCGCCCCCAGTATCGACGTCGGCGAGAGGAATATTCTTTCTCAAGACATCTCTGGCTGCGAAAACACTGCGTTGGTCGCTTGGGTACTCTTCTACGACCATCTCATGCGCGAACACAAATTCGACAACGGCCGCGGTAACTTTATGTTTATGTGTGACAAGTGCGATTTTCTAGCTTCTCTTTTAGTGTATGAATCTATTGGGCTTGGCGGCGATATCCGCTATAAAGACCTCAATAAGCTTAATACGTTCGATGAACGAAGCATCGAAATCACAGGGTCGCATCGGTCGGCGGATGTTTTCCTTTGCAATCTCTTGCTTAACTATCCAGGCACCATCAAGCAGAAGTGGTTCCCGCTCTTCATGGAATTTATTAAGTCGGTAGCTTGGGTCGCTAGAGAAGGTCAAGATGAAGATTCCAGAAATCTGAGATGGCTTGATGAATATCTCGCAAACTATTAACCCACTAACCTTTGGTCTAGGCTATTGCCTAGACCTTTTTTATGCTAAAATAAAATAAAAGGAGGTTAAATGAGCAAATTCGATGAGCAGTATCTGGACCTGTGCGAAAGGATTCTGAAATATGGGGAGAAAATTACTACTGATCCCGCCGTACTAAATAAAAAAACCGCCAAATCTACCGGCACTAACATGCCTACCCACGTGGCGCAAACGGCCAAGCCGACCACGACTTATTCTTTGCCGCATCAAGTTCTTACTTTTGACCTTCAGGAAGAATTTCCGATTCTCACTACCAAATTTGTCGCTTTTAAAACCGCCGTGCTTGAGATGCTTTGGATTTACCAAGCCATGAGCAACGACGTACGTTGGCTACACGAGCGTGGCATCAAAATTTGGGATGAATGGGAGATCGACGAAAATGGTGATTATATGGGCAAACACTTTGGCAAGGAGTTTGCGCATACGATCGGCACAGCTTACGGCTGGGTCGTCAATCGCTACCAGCTCACTTCTTCCCTTATCGAGACCCTTAAAACTGACCCGGCTAACCGCCGCATGATTATGTCGCTCTGGCAAAATGAGTGGCTCCCTACCGCCGCTTTGCCGTCTTGTGTCTGGAATTCCCAATGGAATGTCACAAATGGCCGCCTCAACATGATGGTAACCGTACGCTCAAACGACATTCCGCTTGGTATGCCGTTTAATGTTGCACAGTACGCCGTGCTCTGTCACCTAATCGCCCAGGTTACCGGTTTGAAACCAGGCCAGTTTACATATGTAATCAACAACGCTCATATCTATGAGAACCAAATCGAAGGCATTAAGGAACAGCTTGCTCGTCGCGATGAAAAAATCGCGAAAGACGGCAAGCTCTTTGACGCACCAAAGCTCTGGATTAACCCGAGAATAAAAGATTTCTTCAAATTTGATAATTCCAAAGAGCTCAAAGATATTAAACTTGAAAATTATGAGCATCAAGGCAAAATCTCGATGCCAGTTACGGAGTAAAATGTTTAGTATTATTGCGTGCATCGGTAAAAATCGCGAACTCGGCCTAAAAGGCGGCTTGGTTTTTCATATCAAAGATGACATGAAATTCTTTAAAGAAACCACGATGGGTCACCCAGTAATTATGGGCGACCGGACTTTTGCCTCTTTGCCACAAGCTCTGCCTGGTCGCACTAACTACGTTTTGACGCATCATCCAGAGAATTTGTCAGAAACAGCCGTGCCGGTAACCGACCTCGAAGAGTTTATCGCAAAATACGCCGATTCACCTGAAGAAGTTTTCGTAATTGGTGGTGGGTTTGTATATAACGAGTTTTTGCCCTACGCCGATAATTTGTATTTAACAGAGGTAGACGCTACGGCCGAGGCCGACACGTTCTTCCCGGAATTTGATAAAACGCAGTATAATAAAACCATAATCAAGAAAGGTCAGAGCGATGATTTAACCTACGCCTTCGCCAAATATACCAAACTTAATTAAGGAGCTAATATGGATCCAGTATTTAAACTAATTGAGGGTGAGAAAAAACGCCAAAGCGAAGGGCTCGAGCTTATTCCAAGTGAAAACTACGTTTCTGCGGCGGTATTAGAGGCGATGGGGTCGGTTTTGACCAACAAATATTCTGAAGGCTACCCAAGCTTCGAAGGTGTGCCGGGTTGGGATGAAGACAAAATCGCGACCGAGATTTTGCCAAACTACCGCTATTATGGTGGCCAAGACAACATCGACCGCATTGAACGCATCGCGATTGACCGCGCTTGCAGGCTTTTCCATGCCGATCACGCCAACGTGCAGCCACACTCTGGTGCTCAGGCTAACAACGCCGTCTATTTTGCATGGCTTGAGCCAGGCGACACCGTGCTTGGCATGTCACTCCCTGCTGGCGGTCACCTTACTCATGGTGCCCCTGTTACTTTGTCTGCCCACATCTACAATTTCGTAGGTTACGGCGTAGCTGAGGATGGCGACATTGATTATGATGATTTTGAGAAGAAAGCTCTCGAATGTGATCCAAAAATCATGCTTGTTGGCTACTCTGCCTTCATGAAAATTCCTGATTTTGACCGCGTAGCCGAAATTCGTAAGAAAGCCGTAGAGAAATTTGGCCATGAGATCCTCTTGATGGCCGATATGGCTCACGTGGCCGGTCTCATTGCTGGTGGTGCCCATCCAAACCCACTCGATCACGGCTTTGACGTAATGACAACCACCACCCACAAGACTCTCCGTGGCCCACGCGGCGGCATCATCCTCTCAAAAGGCAACGTTGCTTCCCCACTCAAAAGACCAGAGAAGACTTTGGCCAATATTCCAATCTTGATCGACCGCGCCGTGTTCCCTGGCACCCAGGGCGGCCCGCTCGAGCATGTGATTGCCGCAAAAGCGGTGGCCTTTGGCGAAGATTTGAAACCAGAATTCAAGGAATATGCTGCAAATATCGTAAAGAATGCCAAGACCTTGGCTGCTGAGCTCATGAATTATGGTTTTGTGCTTCAGGGTAACGGTACCGAAAACCATCTAATTCTCGCCGACGTCAAAAAGAGCTTTGGCTTTGATGGCAAAATTTACGAGCGAGCACTTGATATGGTTGGTCTCACCCTCAACGCAAACGCCGTTGCATCCGATAAAGGTGGTGCCTTCCGCCCATCTGGCGTGCGCCTTGGTACTCCTGCCATGACTACTCGCGGACTCGGCGTCGACGAGATGAAGATTTTGGCCGGCTGGATGAAGAAGGTTGCCGACATCTGCGTAAAAGCTGGCAACGAAGACAAGCTAATCGATTACAAAACTGAGCTTGATACTATTCGTGAAGAGGTTCGCGAACTAGCGCTTAAATTCCCGGTACCAGGCATCTAAAGTACCTAAAAAGTAGCCCTTCGGGGCTATTTTTTGTTGATTCAACACAAAAGTATTGTTATAATTGTTTCATCCTACAGAACACCGTAATGTGGGGTTTACAATTTAAGTTCGCCTTTAAAGTTAGGCGCTCGAGATAACACGGGTAATACCGCGAAACTCTTGGAAAAGCTTTGCCGTGGCTTAACTGGCTTAACGTTGGCACCGGGATAGACCGGTAAGAGATTATCTTTATCATCTTCATCTATCAAAACCCTAGATTCGTGTCAGGGTGAAGTAGCGCCTGCCACGCTACTTCAAGGGCCTTCTCTATGCGGATTCAGAGGCTGCTACACGACATACCGAGCTTAGTCGGTACTAATCCCCTAATACTAGGCACCGAGCCACATCGGTGGGAACAACAAAAACATCTAAAGAATCCAAGTATATGCTTCATGTTGTACATTAGAAACCCCGCGCCTTCCCTGCGGGGTTTTCTTTTTTCTTGAGTTTTATTTAACCATATGCAATAATAGAATTAATAATTAACATAAGGAATTTTATGGGAAATAAATTTTCACTAAAAAGTATTTTAATTGCCGCCGCTGCACTTATTGGCTGCATTGGCGTATTCTTGCCTTGGGGTGTTGTCAAGGTTCTCTTCATTTCTGAGTCCGTTGCTGGTACCGCAGGTGATGGCTGGCTTTCATTTGGCGCCCTCATCATTGCCGCAGCTATCGCTATGGCATTCATTAAGAAAGAAAAATTCTCAGTCGGCGGTCAAATCGCTATTACTGCATTTGGCGTCGCTGCTGGCGTGATCGCTCTTATCAAGATGTTTGATATCAACGGTATCGGCCTCGGTGCAAGCGCTGGTTTTGGCATTTACTACACCATTATCTTCAGCGTAATCGTTGCTGTCTTGCCATGGGTTCCAATCAACAAAACCCTCGGTAAATAATTCCGACTAACAAAAATAGCCCCCACCTAGGGGGTTATTTTTTGTGGAGCGTGCGGGAAAAGCTCCCTGACACTCCTCACGAACAAAAATACGAGAGTAAACTCTCGTCTTTTTATTCGTTGGTGGAGCGTGCGGGAATCAAACCCGCGACCTCAGCAATGCGAATGCTGCGCTCTATCAGCTGAGCTAACGCCCCGTGACTATTATTTTATCACATCTAAATATTAAATAAAGAAGCCCGCTACAAAGCGGGCTCTTTCCTGCATGGCAAGGTGAGTGGAGTATCATCTCTTTCTCGCCAAATCCTGCGCACGACCGCATCGTCGTGCAACGACAGACTGTTCAGCTTTCTTAAGGCAATTTTTGCGTCCTCCACCGTTAGCTTTTCAAAACGAACGTAAGCTTCTTTCTCTAACCCGTTTCCGGCCGCAAGCTCCTTTTCGTTAGCGAAGGACCTGAACCGGCCCAAGCCAGACTGCCACGGCCCCATAAACCCATATAATCCCGAGTTAAAGATGTCGTCGTGTTCTGTTCCGATATATACCGAGCAAAAACTTTTGCGGTGATATCCGTAGACCGAGCGTCTTGCCACAGGGATGGCGCGCAGATACTTAGCTTTTCGCCTTATTTCATCGATATATCTTTTCACTAGGTCGAGATCTTCAACGATGCCTTGAAAAGCACCTTCTTCATCTACAGATACATAACCTTCCATGTTGGGTCGGTCGGCACCAATCGGAGCCTTTTTGTCAAAATAAACTGAAATTTTATAAAGATCGCCCATAATTTCCCTCCTCCTTACGAGAATACTAATATTATAACATATTTTTCATATTTTTACGAGCAGTATATTTACTTTTTTATCATTTTGTGCTATAATTAAAGAATAATAAGGTCGAGCGATCGCAGTTTAGGATTGCCATGACAACCTTATTATCAGCGAGGTTGCTGATATTTCCTGCAGTTAGCCACTGGCTATAGGTCAAAATATATCAGCCATATCGGCGTGGAACACCGAATGAATATTATCTCAAACAAAACAGTAGCAACTCGGGAGAGCAACCTACGGCAAAGCACCATTGCTCACGTTGTCTGGTGCAGCTTCTCCTCTTAAGCGCATTAACTTACACCGACACAAACCAGCGCGCTTAAGAGCGTAAATGTCGTGATAGAGACGTATCACGAGATTACCCATAGTTGGCGTATATCCAGCGATGCACATCCTTTAGATGAAAACTCATAGAGCTAGAACCTACAGCAATTTTATAGATACTAGCACTTTGAGATTTAGTCTTAAGGCTAAGCATACAAAATAAAATGGAATACGAGGACCAAGTTATGGGACTTTAGCCTCGCAAATCGCTGACGCGAGGCTTTTTTCTATCCCAAAAAAATAACTCCCGGATTAGGGGAGTTATTTTTGTTAGTAGATTAACGCTTGCTGAATTGCTCTTTGCGACGAGCGGAGCGAAGACCGTATTTCTTGCGTTCTTTCTCGCGTGGGTCGCGTTTCATCATGCCAGCTTTCTTGAGCACTGGACGTAGGTCTGGGGCTTCAAGAGTGATAGCTTTAGAAATAGCGAGCTTGATTGCGTCAACTTGGCCAGCGAGACCGCCGCCTTTGACTACGATAGTGATATCGTAATCTTTTTGCTTGCCAGCGATGGCAAGAGGATCGGTGATCTCAGCGAGCTGAGTTTTGTTACCCGAAAGATATTCGAGAGCAGGCTTGTCATTAATCGTGATTTCACCTTTGCCCTTAAAGAGGCGTGCGGTAGCAGTGGCGGCTTTGCGGCGGCCAAGACCGTAGGTGTATTTTTTCGTGGTAGCCATTACTTAATCTCCTTTGGATTTTGTGCAGCGTGGGCGTGTTCAGCACCTTCAAAGATGCGGAGGCGAGCCATGCGATCTGCAGCTAATTTATTCTTTGGGAGCATTCCCTTGACAGCTTCGCGAATGACGAGGCTTGGGTCTTTTTCAATGACTTCCTCGAGTTTGAGCTCGGTGAGGCCACCTGGGAATCCACTGTGACGATAATATTTTTTGTCGGTCAATTTGTTACCGGTTACCACAATGTTTTTAGCATTAGTAACGACAACATAGTCACCGTTATCGATGTGTGGGGTGTAAGTGACTTTGGATTTGCCCATAAGTTTGTCGGCAATTACAACTGCCAATTTACCAAGAGGCAAAGTAGAAGCGTCAATTACCCACCACTCGCGACTAATTTCTGAGCCTTTTTGAGAATAGGTTTTCATTATTTAGTCTCCTTTTTGGCGGCTGGTTTCTCAAGTGAGATTTCATCTACGAATGAGATGGTACCCATTTCAGAATTATCGCCGCGGCGATATCCACTGTGCTCGATTTTAAGGTATCCGGAATCACGTTTGATTTGTGGAGCGATAACGTCCACTAAGAGGTCAGCGGTCTCGATGTCGCCCAGTCTTGCAATGATCAAACGACGATTTGAGAGGCCACCTTTTTTGGCTAGTGTGATTAATTTTTCGGTTGAGCGACGGATTTCCTTAGCACGTGCAAGCGTGGTTTCGATAGATTGATATTTAATCAGAGAGCACATGAGCCCACGAGTGAGTGCCAATCTCTGGTCGGTTTCGCGGCCGAATTTGCGGCCTTTATATCCGTGGCGGTGCATATTAAATATTTAACTCCGTTAACTTTTCTTTAACTTCATCTAATGCCTTAGCACCAAAGCCTTTGAGATCTTTAAGATCGGTCTCAGAAAGCATGACGAGGTCACGCACGGTCTTGATGTCATTGTTAATAAGGGCATTAGCGGTGCGAGCGGAGAGGTCGAGCTCTTCGATTGGGAGCATGAGACCTGAATCATCTTCTTCGCTCTTGGTGCCTGGAGCTGGAGCAGATTCGACAGTGGTGCTGCCAGCGAGGGCGGTATATTGATTGACGAGGATAGCAGCAGCTTCTTCAAAGGCTTCCTTTGGAGTGATGGTGCCATCGGTGTCAATGGTCATAGTAAGTTGTTGAAGGTTGGTATCTTGGCCAACACGAGTATTTTCAACTTTGTAGCGTACGCGAAGCACTGGAGTAAAGACGGCGTCGAGGGCGATCATGTCGCTGTGAGCACGTTCTTCACCAGATTTCTCAAGAGAGAGATAACCGCGGCCAGTTTCGACGACGAAGTGCATTTTTAGCACGAATTTTGGATCGTCGATGTGGCAAATTACCTGATTTTTGTTGGCGATTTCAACTTCGGCTGGGAGTTTGATGTCACCAGCGATCACGCGTTTGTCGCCATCTTTTTCAGACTGTTTGTCGCCTTTGATCTCAAGGTCGAGTTCGACTGGGGCATCAGTGTGGCATTTGAAGCGAATATTCTTCAAATTCAACATGATGTCAACCACGTCTTCACGAATACCTGGAATGGCGGCAAATTCATGGGTAGAACCCTCAATGCTAAAGGAGGTAATTGCGGCACCTTTGATGCTTGAGAGAAGCACGCGGCGAAGTGAGTTGCCAAGGGTGTTGCCATAGCCGTAGTAAAGTGGGCGGATGGTAAACTCTGCACTGTTTTCACCGAGTTCTTTTACATCGGTAAGAGCTGCTTCGTGAATAGTTTTAGTTGTCATATTCTATCTTTCTCCTTAGCGTGAGTAATACTCAACGATTAATTGTTCGTTAATACCTGGTTCTGCCTCTTCGCGTTTAGGAAGACCAGTGATTTCGATTTTCATTTTCTTAGCATCGGCTTTCATCCAGGAAAGTGGAGTAGCGTTTGCTGCACTGACAATATTTGGGAGATTTTTGAAATATTCAGAATTAGTTGATTTTGGACGGACTTCAAGAACATCACCCGGGTTCAAGCGAATTGATGGAATATCAATACGACGACCGTTCAAAAGGAAGTGGCCATGAGAGACGAGTTGGCGAGCTTGACGACGAGTCAAAGCAAAACCAGCGCGGAACACAGCGTTATCGGCGCGGCGCTCGAGGTATTCCAAGAGGTTTTCACCAGTTAGACCCTCGGCGTTTTGTGCTTCTTTCATGATTTTTGCGAATTGCTTTTCGAGGAGGCCGTAGAGACGGCGAACTTTTTGCTTTTCGCGAAGCTGAGTGAGGTAAAGGCTACCGCCACGTACGCGCATATCACCATGTTGACCTGGAATACCAGATTTTTTAGCCATGACTTTATGAGCTTTTGGAGCGAGAGCAAAACCTTCACGACGGCTTTGTTTTACGATTGGAGAATGATCACGTGCCATTACGGTTTCCTTTCTCCCTTTGGACGCACACCACCGTGTGCGATTGGGGTTACATCAGTAATACTATCAATCTTGATACCGACGGAAGAGACGGCGCGGATGGCGCTGTCGCGACCAAGGCCAATACCTTTGACGAAAACGTCTACGGAATTCATGGCGTGATCTTTCTTAGCGATATTCAAGCATTTTTCAGCTGCGATTTGAGCGGCATAAGCGGTGCCTTTCTTCGAACCACGGAAACCATTGGCTCCGGCGGATGAAGCAGCGAGCACTTCGCCTTTCTTATCGGTGACACTGATGATGGTGTTGTTAAAGGTAGCTTGAATGTGAAGCTCACCAGCGTTAACAACGCGTTTACCTTTTTTGCCAGCTTTAGACTTTTTAGCTTCTGGAGCGGCTGCTTCAGTAGCTTCAGGAGCTTCAGCGGCAACAGTAGTTTTAATTTCTTCTTCTGCCATAATTTAGACTCCTTTCTAAGTTTTACTTGCTGCTTTTGGTTGTGCACCACCGACCGCGATCGCCTTACCCTTACGTGTACGTGCGTTCGTACGAGTACGTTGGCCGTTGACTGGCAATTTTGCCTTGTGGCGGATACCTTTGTAAGAATTGATATCCTTTAGACGTTTAATATTGTTGCTCACGAGGCGCTTCAAATCACCTTCAACATGATATTTCGCGGAAATAATGTCGTTGATTTTTTGTTCGTCAGCCTCGGTGAGATCTTTCACCCGAGTGGTAGGCTCGATTTTAGCCTCCGCAAGGATGGCTTTAGA
>JAEEGL016227393.1_pt1 | contig 17723 bp, 13 predicted proteins | sample 9134231 | NCBI WGS metagenome assembly JAEEGL01 (sample SAMN16246548, study PRJNA631951) | gut metagenome | biome: gut microbiome; feature: rumen; material: fiber-attached | host: Bos | place: Iran: Karaj | collected 2018-10 | reverse complement strand
CACGTCGAACCGCGCGTTGTGTCCCACGACGGGAACCTTATCGGTATTCCCGATAAAATCCAGGAACCGGGGAATCCAGTATTCGTAATTGCCCTGTCCCCTGACCTGGTCGTCTGTGATGGTGGTCAGCTCGGTGATTCTCGGAGGAATCGGGCGCTCCGGATCAATAAACTGTGAAAAGCGTTCCACTATCCTGTGATCCCGGATCTTGACCGCGCCGATTTCAATGATGCGGTCATTGGCCTCGGAAAAGCCGGTGGTCTCAATATCGAATACCACAAATTCCCCGTCCAGGGACTGGCCTCTCGAACGCCGTACCGCATTGCGGGTATCGTCCACCAGATGTCCCGTAATGCCGTAGAGCAGTTTCAGTTTGGAACCCTTGGAGAGGGCTTTGGATGCCGCCGGAAAGGCCTGTACAGTATCGTCATCCGTAATAGCCAGTGCCTTCCAGCCCCATTTTTCCGCCATTTTAATGTACTGCGCAATATCACCGATCCCATCCAGGCTCATTTTGCAGTGCAGGTCCAGTTCCACACGTTTCAGGCCTTCATGGCTATCCATGCGCTGGCCTGCCGGATCCACGGCTTTTTTGATATTCTTTACCCTGCCGATCGTCAGTGCGGGAGAATACTGGTTGGGCGGCTCCACCATGCCGGTCAGCATGATATACTGCCCGTCCTTCAGCTTGCCCTCCAGTTCATTTTTGGCATTTTCATCACAGAAAACCCGGCAGGTCACAGAGTCCGTATGATCTGTCAGGTTGAAACGGATAATGAACTTTTCGTTGCGGGTGCGGATCATTTCCTGGCCGAAAATACTGCCGCGGATGATCACTTCTCCCATGCCGTCCTCAAGAGAGGAAATCGGCAGGGGCTCTCCCTTAAAATCATAGCCGTAAATAACGTCCGGATTCTGTGACTTCCTGTCCTGCTTGGGTGTCCACTGGCTCTGTGCCTGGCGGAAGCCTTCCTGACCGGGCTTCTTGGGCGCTTTTCCGTTCGTGCCTGAAGCGCCATGTCCGCCGTTCTGAAAAGAACCGGATGCGCCGTTTGCCCCATGGCTGTCAGCGCCCATCCCCTGTCCGGCTGTATTCACCAGGCTGACCCGGATATGCTTTTCACCGAAAATTTTATGCCGGATCGCTTCCTCCGCTGCCTGCATCGTCTGACGCGGCAGTTCTTCCTTCAGTCTGAGGTACACGGTCAGGCTGGTGCGGTCCGCGGACAGGAGCACACGAACCACCTCCGCATCCTTTAACAGGCTGCGGTCTGTCATGTCCATATCCAGATTTACAAATACACTGCTGAAGCGGTTGTCCATCTTCTATCCTTTCAGGCCGGTATTATTCCTCATCCGATCATTGCCCGTCTGTCTGCCCTGCGTTTTCCCGCATGCGGATTCCCGCGAGTTTATCCAGTTCCGCGCGGAAAGCGGAAAGCAGTTCGTTTTCCGGCACCTTGCAGATCACCTCTCCGCGCCGGATGATCAGGCCTTCCCCCAGGCCTCCGCAGATGCCCAGGTCAGCCTCCCGTGCTTCGCCGGGCCCGTTCACTGCGCATCCCATACAGGCAATTTTCATTTCCAGTTTACTGTATTGCGGTTCCTGCACCAGCCGGTTGACCCGGTCCGCCAGATCCGCAAGATCTATCTTTGTCCTTCCGCAGGTAGGGCAGCTTACCACTTCGATTCCGCCCTTCCTGAGCCCCATGGTTTTCAGGATCAGCTTTGCGCTGCGGACCTCTTCCACCGGGTCCCCCGTCAGGCTCACACGAATGGTGTCCCCGATGCCCTGGTGCAGGATCATGCCCAGCCCCATGGCGGATTTAATATTGCCCGCCCAGACGGTGCCCGCTTCCGTAATGCCCACATGCAGCGGGTGATTGGTACGTTCTTTGATCAGCTCATGCGCCCGGACACACATCATCACATCCGAGGATTTGATGCTGATCACAATGTTATGGTAGTCCATGGCGTCGATCATGGCCGCCTTATCAAGGGCGGAATCCACCAGGCCCTCCGCCGTCACATGTCCGCCGTATTTCGCGATCAGTTCTTTTTCAAGCGATCCTGAATTGACCCCTACCCTGATGGGAATATTCTTTTCCGCAGCTGCCGTCACCACTGCTTCCAGTTTTTCCCTGCCGCCGATATTGCCGGGGTTGATGCGGATTTTGTCCGCCCCGTTCTCAATGGCGGCAATCGCCAGCCGGTAATCAAAATGAATGTCCGCCACCAGGGGGATCCGGATCCGGGAGCGGATCCTGTGCAGAGCTTTCGCTGCCTGCATATCCGGCACCGCCACCCGTATGATCTCGCAGCCGGCGTCCTCCAGCCTGTGGATCTGCTCCACTGTCGCCTCTGTATCCGATGTATCGGTATTGCACATGGACTGGATCGCGACAGGATTTGCCCCGCCGATCACGACGCCGCCAATATTAACTTCATGGGTGAACATTCTCATAATTACACACTCTTTTCTCAAACCCGGCTCTGATCCGGAAACCAGGGTCAAGCTGCAGCCCTTATCTGAAAATCAGCGAAATCACATCATTGAAGAGAATCATTGCCATCAGGCCAAGCAGGAGCAGCATGCCCGCCGCATGGACCCTGCTTTCGATCTCCCTCGGAACCGGCCTGCGGATAATCATTTCCACCAGGATGAACAGCAGGCGTCCGCCGTCCAGGGCCGGAATCGGGAGCAGGTTCATGAAACCGAGAGATCCAGAAATCAGGATCATGATATTGATCAGCGTCATCACGGCTGCTACAACGCCGCCGCTGCTGGCTGCCTCATCCATGCTTTCATCCATGGCTGCCACCATGCCCACCGGCCCTACGACGTCCCCGGCGTTGGCCCTGCCGCGTACCAGCATCCGGATCGACTCCAGGGAAGAACGCATGCAGAAAATAACATTATAGGCGGCGTACCGGACTACTTCGCCGGCATTGTCCGCCGGCGCGTAAGCCGTGCTGTAGGTAAATCCCAGACGGTACCGTCCTGCCTCTTCATCATAAGAGGGCACTACCCCGGCTGTTTTTGGAGTATTTCCCTCTGAGAAATCAAGATAACGGACAATAAAAACTGCCCCGGACTGCATTTCCCTGTCATGCGCCGTCATAAACAGACTGATATCCCTGGCGGTGTCTATATGGGATAAATGCATATGACGGGTGATTTCCACCGTCATCCCGCCTGTTTCCACAGGTGCTTCCGCCAGGATTCCCAGTCCGGTAATCGTGTCCCCTGATTCAATTCCCGCCTCGGCCATGGCCATCCCGGGATCCGTTTCCAGGATCGTCGCCCGGTCATAGCCATAATGCATCGTGATGATTAATCCGAAAACAAAGGCCAGGAAGAAATTGAAAACCGGTCCTGCCAGCACTACCAGGAAACGCTGCCATGCAGGCTTCAGCGAAAACTTTGAACTTTTGGGATAATACCTGCCGTCAATAATATAGGCATCTTCCGTGATATCCAGCGTTTCCGCACCGTATGCTGCGCAGAGATCCGCCAGGCGTTCTTCATCCGCTGTATCGGGGCCTGTTCCGTCCTCGTCCAGCATCATGCAGGAACCGCCAAACGGCATCGCCTTCAGTGAATACCGGGTATTGCCCTTTACAAAGGACAGGATTCTGGGGCCCATGCCGATGGAATACTCAATAACGCCCACGCCGAAAAGCTTGGCCACAGCAAAGTGGCCCAGCTCATGAAATGCAATGATAAAGCCCAGGGCGATGATGGAAATGATGAGACTCAGCATGTTTTCTTTTTATTGCTCCTCCTGCCGGTTCAGCCGAGACGGTAGCGTTCCCGGATAAAGCGGCGCGCTTCGTCTTCCGCAGCAAAGATCTCCTCCACGGAAGGATCGGCAATCATGCGGTGTCTCTCCATACACTCGCCGATGCCGTCCGCAATCTGCAGGAAGCCGATCTTTCCTTTGCGGAATGCCGCAACACATTCTTCATTGGCAGCGTTGTATACCGTAGTCAGGGTGCCGCCCTTCCGGCAGGCCTCCTGTCCCAGCCGCAGACCTGCAAAGGTCTCCGTATCCGGTTCCATAAAACGGATCTCCGAAAGCTCTTTGAAGCCCAGGCATCTTTTGCCCGGATAATCCATTCTCCGCCCACGGTGCAGCGCATAGGAAATCGGCACCTTCATGTCCGGCGCCCCCAGCTGCGCTTTGACCGCGCCGTCGGCAAACTGCACCATGCTGTGCACCACGGAACCGGGCTGCACCGCCACGATAATATCTTCCTCCGGCACGCCGAAGAGATAATGGGCTTCAATAACTTCCAGCCCCTTGTTGACCAAAGTTGCGGAGTCGATGGTGATTTTGGCGCCCATGCTCCAGTTGGGGTGCTTCAGGGTCTGCTCCAGGGTGACATTTTCCAGCTCGGCCCGTTTCTTTCCGCGGAAGGGCCCCCCGGAACAGGTGAGCCAGATCTTATCTATGGCATTTCCCTTTTCTCCCTGCAGACACTGGAAAATAGCGCTGTGCTCCGAATCCACCGGCCAGAACTCCACGCCCTTTTCCTTTGCGAGCGGCATGATGATATGTCCCGCGCACACAATGGGCTCTTTGTTGGCCTGGGCGATATGTTTGCCCGCTTTGATGGCTTCTATCGTGGGGAGAATGCCGATCATGCCCACCACACTGACCAGTACCGTATCCGCATAGGGTCCGGCGGCACAGGCGATCAGGCCTTCCATCCCGCTGACTATTTCCGGCACGCGAAACGCGGCTTTATCTTTCTGCCCTTCCCCGTTTCCGCTCTCCAGCCAGAGCCGGTGCTTCAGTTCCTTTGCTTTTTCCTCATCAAAAACACAGCAGATCTCCGGCTGAAACGCATGGATCTGCTCTGTTAAAAGATCTATATTCTGCAGCGCTGCCAGCGCTGTGACCCGGATCTCCGGGTCCTTTTCCACCAGTTCCAGGGTCTGACGCCCGATGGAACCGGTACTGCCGAGTATGCATAAATTCATAAACCAAACCGCTCCAGCAATGTAATAGCGTAGTAAATGGCAGGGGCTGTAAAAAGCACAGAATCGAAACGGTCCAGGACGCCCCCGTGCCCCGGGATCAGATTTCCGTAATCCTTGATGTCGTGATTTCGTTTAATGGCGGAAGCCGCCAGGTCGCCGATCATGGAAATGACCGCGCCGGCCGCGCAGGCGATACTGCAGGTCAGCTTCGGCGACAGGGTTTCTGCCATCCGGCTCTTGAAAATATATCCGTACAAAAATCCCAGCAGGGCTGCACCGATAACACCGCCGGCGGCTCCTTCCCAGCTTTTTTTCGGGCTGAGCCGCGGCACCATCTTGTGTCTGCCCAGCAGCATTCCCGTACAGTATGCCAGTGTGTCCGAACCCCAGGAGCTCAGCAGGATCAGCCATACAGTATAACGGCCGTCCGTATGTTCACGGGTAAGATAAACATAACTCATCAATACGGAGACGTAGCACATACCGAAGAAGGCGCCTGTGATTTCCTCCGTTTTATATTCAGGAAAAGTTGCAACATAGGCCGTCATAAACAGGATCAGGGTCCCCACGATCATGGCCGTCATATAGGCGCGCCCTTCAAAAAAAACCAGCAGATAGTAAACCACCGTCATGAAATACCCGATAACGGAAATGCCCTTGTGATCAATACCGATGGCCCTGTAGAGTTCACGCTGCCCGATCAGGGAAAGACCTCCAAGTACAATAAGCAGCGGCGTCCCGCCTGTTAAAAGCAGGGCTACCGCTGCCGCCAGCAAAAAGACTCCACTGATCAGCCTGGTGCGAAACAATTTTATGCTCCTCCGAATCTCCGGTTTCTCTTGTTGAATTCTTCGATACAGCGAATCAGCTCTTCACGGTCAAAATCCGGCCACAGCGTATCTGTCACCACAATCTCCGCGTAAGCCGCCTGCCATACCAGGAAGTTGCTGAGCCTGAGTTCCCCGGAAGTCCGGATTACCAGATCCGGATCAGGAATATCCGCCGTATCCAGATAGGCGGCAAACCCTTCCTCCGTCAGCTCGCCTTCCGGAACCCTGGCATTTGCCCCTGCATATGCCTCCGGAGCTACACGGCCGGCCTTATAATCCTCCGCATACCGCATGGCGGCCCTGCGCAGTTCATCACGGCCGCCGTAATTGGCAGCCATCACAAAGGTCAGGCCCGTGTTGTCCTTCGTTTCCTTTTCCAGGAGATTGATAGAATCAATAATGTCCTTCGGAAAACGCCGCCTGTCTCCGATCATGCGGATGCGGACATTGTTCTCCCGGGCAGACTTCAGAAGCCGTCCCGCATAATAGCGGAACAGCTGCATCAGGCCCTGGACTTCTTCTTCCGAACGCTTCCAGTTTTCTGTGGAAAAAGCGTAGACCGTCAGATAACGGATCCCAAGCTTGCCTGCTTCCGGCACCAGGGCTTCCACGGCTTTACAGCCCTCTTTGTGTCCCATGGTGCGGGGCAGGCCCCGTTTTTTGGCCCAGCGCCCGTTGCCGTCCATAATGATGGCAACGGAAGCGGGGATGCGAATGTTTTCGTTCATAATGTTAGTGCTTCGCGGCGCGTGTCTTTTTTCCTCATGTTCGTTGCTCTTCCAAATGTCCACGTCTGCCTGCAGATACATCTGCGTCATCCGTGTCCATTCGTCAGGGCTTATACGGTCATGATGTCCTTCGTCTTTTCTTCGACCATTTTGTCGATGGTGGCGATGGAATCATCGGTGTATTTCTGGATTTCCTTGTCGGCTTCCTTGACGTCGTCCTCTGTCATTTCGCCGGCTTTTTCCATTTTTTTGGTGTTGTCGTTGGCATCGCGGCGGATGTTGCGGACAGCCACCTTGGCTTCTTCGCCGTATTTCTTGATCTGCTTGGCCAGGTCTTTACGTCTCTCCTCGTTCAGCTCCGGGAATACCAGACGGATTACGTTGCCGTCATTGGTGGGGTTGATGCCGATGTCGGACATGTTGATGGCTTTTTCGATTTCCTTGATCAGGCTTTTCTCCCAGGGCTGGATCACGATGACGCGGGCCTCCGGGATGGAGATGTTGCCGACCTGCTGGATCGGGGACATGGTCCCGTAATAATTGACTCTTACCTTGTCCAGTACATGGGGGTTGGCACGGCCTGCGCGGATACTCTGGAAATTCTCCTGCAGATTGTCAATGGTCTTCTGCATCTTCTCTTCATATACTCTTAATTCTTCCATGGTGCTTTTCCTCCTGTGGATTGTTCAGTATTTTTCATTTATGTCAGAAATATTGTATTGCTGTCTGTTTTCAGTACGGCCTGTACTTATCCAGTAAAATCCGTTTTACTCCGCCGTTACAATTGTTCCGTCAATCTCTCCGTTCAGCGCCCTGGCAATGTTGCCTGCTTTGTTCAGGGAGAATACCGCCAGCGGCAGGTGATTTTCCTTACAGAGCACCGACGCCGTCATGTCGATGACCTGCAGGCCTTTTTCTACGACTTCGCTGAGGCTGACGCGGTCATAGCGCACCGCATTGGGATCCTTCTTCGGATCCGCGCTGTAGACGCCGTCCACGGCTTTGGCCAGGAGAATGACGTCTGCTTCAATCTCAATCGCGCGAAGCGCTGTTCCTGTATCGGTGCTGAAATACGGATGTCCCGTCCCGCCTGCAAAGAAGACTACACATCCCCTCGCAAATGCCGCATTGACCTCGTCCTTATCAAATACGGGGACCATGCCGGGAATCTCAAATGCGCTGAATACAGCGGTTTTCATTCCCGCGCTCCTGAACACCTCGGAAACGTACAGGGAGTTCATCACGGTTGCCAGCATACCGATCTGGTCGGATTTGACACGGTCAATCTCATTGCCCGTACGTCCTCTCCAGAAATTACCGCCGCCAATGACTACCGCAATCTCCACTCCTTCATCATAGGCTGCCTTCACTTCTCCTGCCACGGTTTCCACAGTCGGAAGGTCAAAGCCCATATGCTTATCTCCGGCCAGTGCCTCTCCTGACAGTTTCAGCATGACACGTCTCTTTTTATCCATAAAGTTCAGATCACCTCATTTCTGTGTTCGTCTGTACGGAATGCGTTCCAGAGTCTCTGCAGAATGATCCGCACATCAGAATCAGTATATCACAAAGACGCCCTCTTGACATCCTGAAAAACAGTCATCTGCTCTGTTTTATACTTTTTAATCCCCCGGCGTTCCGGTCTCCTCCTTCTGCGGCCCTATCCTGTTCTCCAGACGGGTTTCCCTCCGGGTAAAGCGTTCAAAGATATCCGCATTGCACTCCTCCACCGCTTCCTTCAGCTCTCTTGCGGAAAGGCGCATGGCTCCCTCGCCGAATACGATGGTCTGCTCCAGGCCGTCCGAAGTGGCTACCGTCACCCGGTGCTTCCGCCCGATTTCATGGACCGTGGCTTCTATATAGGCATCCGCTGTCTGGGCTTCTTTCGTATACACTATATAAATATTGTGATACTTTTCGATGGAGCCCTGGCCTCCCCGGACCTTGTATGCGTCGAATACCAGGATCAGGGTCATTCCTTTATAGCCCTGGTAGTTGGCCAGGATATCTGTCAGCGCGGCTCTCGCGCTGTCAATGCTGACGGCGGCCAGCTCCTTCAGTTCGTCCCAGCCGAAAATAATATTGTAGCCGTCTACCAGCAGAAATTGCTTTTTAGGCTCCGGTATGCTGCGGGTTTCTCCCGGAACCATCTGCTCCGGCTTTCGCAGGCTGTCCCCGCCGCGATTTTGCCTGCTGCTTTTATCACTGCGCCGGTTAGCCCCCAGGGTCTGCAGGAATATCGCCTCCAGCTCCCTGTCCTGTGCCAGGCCCGCGCCCAGATAGTCTGTTCTGCCTTCCTTGCTGCCGGAAGCTCTCCCGGCCATTCCGGCCTGTGCGGCACCCGCCCTTTCCGAAGCGGGGACGGCTGTCTGCGCTGCATCTTCCAAAGGCATCTCTTTTTCCTGTCTTTCCGCTTTTTCCAGATGCAGGTTGGCATCCACTTCATCCCAGGGCATGTAGTAGCCCGCTCCGTGGACGCAGAATACGGAGCCGGACGGATTGTCCGGATCCAGTTCGGGATCATAGTTGCTGGCCGCCAGCGCCGCCGCTTCATCCCGGCAGCGGTCATATCCGTCAAATGTAAGCGCCAGCCTCCCGAATCCGCCGGTATAGGAAATCATTTCCCTGTCGTATCCCTGCATGGCAGAGACTGCAGCCCGCCCGCAAAAGACAGCGGTTTCCCCGTCCCAGTCCGGCCCATCAAAGCTTCCCGCGATCCGACTCAGGTCCGTCATGGCGCGTCCTGCGGACTCTCTGGGTACCCGGAGCTCAAAACTGTACCAGGGTTCCAGAAGCATGCATTCTCCCAGGGAGCGGCTCTTCATCAGGCCCTGCCGGATTGCCCGGTAGGTAGCCTGCCGGAAATCCCCGCCTTCTGTATGCTTTGCATGTGCCCGCGCATTGACGAGCACCACCCGCACATCTGTCATTTCCCCGCCGGTCAGGGTGCCTGTATGTGCCTTTTCCATCACATGGGTCAGGATCAGCCGCTGGAAATGTCTGGGCAGCACATCTTCGCTCAAGGCGGAAACCGCTTCCACCCCACTTCCCCTTTCCAGGGGCTCCAGTACAAGGTGTACCTCCGAATATTGCTTCAGCGGCTCATAGAGGCCGGCACAATACACCGGTGCCGTAATTGTTTCTTTATAGACGATGGAAGCCGGCGCAAAGCGGATATCCATGTCCCAGCGTTCCTTCAGGAGGGAGCGGATCACATCTGTCTGGACCTCTCCCATCAGCTGGCAGTGGAGCTCCCCGTCCCTGCCCCTTGTTTCAATGCGGATTTCGGGGATTTCTTCCTCCAGGGACTTCAGGATATCGTACAGGCGGTGCGGGTCCACATCCTCCGGCGGAAGGATCCGGGAACTGAAAATAGGAACCAGCAGGGGCCGAGTGGAAACCGTCTCGGCGCCCAGGAGCGATCCCGCCCTGGTTTCCTTCAATCCTGTCAGCGCGACAATCCTGCCGGCTTCCGCTTCCGGCAGCTGCTCCGTTTTCCCTCCCTGCATTTTCAGGATCTGTTCCGCTTTGGTTTCCTGCCCGTCTGCCAGGATAAGGTCTTTTGCCTTCAGGATGCCTCCTGTAATTCTGACATGGCTGAGCCGGTTTCCCTTGCTGTCTCTTGTGATTTTGAATACCCTTGCGGAAAATGCTTCCGGATATTCCTTTTCCTGCGTATAGTCCGAGAGCAGCTCCAGCAGCCGGTCCACCCCCTGGTCCTTCAGGGCAGATCCGAATACCACAGGGAATATTCTCCGTTCTGCAATGGCAGCCGCAAGCATCTGTCCTGTAACCGTTTCCCCTTCCAGATAGGCCTGCATCACATTTTCATCCAGCATGGCTGCAGATTCCAGGAATACTTCTGAACCGGTATTCTCCGGAAACTCCAGGAAACCCTCCCCAAGTTCTTTTTGCAGTTCTGTCAGAATTTCCTCCCTGCCGCGGTCTGTCAGGTCCATTTTGTTGACAAAGACAAAAACCGGGATTCGGTAGGTCCTGAACAGCTTCCAGAGTGTCAGGTCCTGTCCCCGGACCCCGTCTGGCGCGCTGATGATCAGCACCGCATAATCCAGTACGTTGAGCACGCGCTCCATCTCCGCGGAAAAATCCGCGTGTCCGGGAGTATCAATCAGGGTAAAGATCTTTTCTCCCAAAGGGAATTCCGCCTCCTTGGAAAAGATCGTGATTCCCCTCGCTCTCTCTTCCCTGGCATTGTCAAAAAAGCTGTCCCCGTGATCCACGCGGCCAGCCTTTCTGATAACTCCAGTGTGATACAGAATACTCTCCGAGAGAGTGGTCTTGCCCGCGTCCACATGGGCCGTCAGGGCAATGCTGATAAATCTGCTTTTCATAAATCTTCGTTTCGGCATCAGCCGGCGTAAATAACATCCTCAAACAGCTCGTCCTCGGGATAGCCGTTAATCTTATGCGGCCAGTCTTCCCTGTCCGTAATCTCCGCGCGGATGATTTCCGTACTGGTGCCTTCAAAGTACAGGAAGTCCACGTAATCCTTGCCGTCTGTACGGTACATCATCAGTTCCGTTCCTTTTTTCAGCGGGATCGGCTCCACAAAATTGCCTTCCTCATCGACTACTGACAGCTCTGCATCCATATTCAGTGTCAGTGAACCGCCCACTTCGTACCACTGGCTGTTGGGAATGAGTTCCGCATTGTCTCCCAGTCTGTAGCTCCTGATGCCGCCCAGGGTTCCGATCACAAAGAGCCTGCTTTCCAGCGTCATATCCATCGGATCCGTCAGCGTATACCAGGTAAGATAGTCCTCATCCCAACCGGAAATGGGGATGGCCCCGTTCATGGTTGTGCCGGGTTTGGGAATGCCGTCCGTGATTTCATATGTAGAAAGTATTTTGTAATCATTGTCGGAACTCGTGAACAGCAGCAGATAGCTGCGGCCGTCATTTTTAGCATAATACGGATGAATATCATACGCCCAGAAGCTTCCGTAACCGCTGTCCTCATCTTCATCCGCATCTTCCGGCATGGGATATTCATTGAATTCGTACTTTTCCCCGTCGATTTCGATAAAGATTTTGGTGTAGGCATCCGGATACTCGCTGTCATACTCCCCATAGACCTTCAGATTATTCGGCTTGCCGTCATTCGTTACATCTACACGGTTATCGGCGTAACATTCCAATGGGATAATATAGTTTTCGGGTATCGTCGAATATTTTTTGACAAACAGCTCCGGATAATCTGCAAATGAGATTTCCGCCACCTGCATTCCCTCCGCATAAGAGGCGAGCACATAGGGGTTAAAGTAGAAAACCAGTCCCTCATAGCCCAGGTTCCAGCAGAGGAGTTCTGTTTCATCCTCATTCTCCGCATCTTCAGACCCGGATGAGCTGTCCCCCTCGCCGGTCATTGCGGCAAAAGCCTGGTCCAGGTGCTCTTTCACCGTATCTTCATAAAGATCCGGGTAATTCTTCATCAGGTTCTTATAGATGGCTTCCTTCAGTGCGTCCGGATCGGTAACGATATCCGTCAGTGCCAGGCGGGCGCCTGTCCCGGAATCAAAGGTTGTGCCGTCGTTGCTGTAATAGCCGTGCGCGCCGCCGGTATACCCTTCATAATGTGTCTGGATACTGAATACCGCGGAATCCGCCCTCATTACATTGGCATCGGTATAGTATTCATACCCGCTGTAGGTATAGCGCATCTCCGGATTATCGCGCTCCTCCTTATCCAGAAGCTCATAGATTTCTTTGGACAGCTCTACCACTTCCTTGTGGTCAGCGGCCGCGGCCTTATACTGTGCCAGGTTCCACTCCTCCAGGGCATCAGACAAATCTTCGTACTGATAAGCTTCTTTTTCGGAAAGGTGGACAGCCGGATAATGCTGGATCAGCCGGTGGAGCTCCAGTTCCTCATCATATTCGTCCATGTTGCAGCTATCGATCAGGGGGTGCAGTACCACCGGAGCCTCAATGGGCCCCTCTTCTGCTGCCTTTGTCTCCGCTTCCGCCCCGGTCTCCGCTTCCGCTTCGGTCCCGGCTTCCGCCTCAGTCTCCGCCTCGGCTTCGCTTTCCGCGTCCTTGGCGGTTTCCGTCTCTGCCTCAGCGGACTCCGGTGCTTTGTCTGTTTCCTTTTCTTCCTTCACCTCTGCAGCTGCTGCTTCCGCAGTAGTCTCTGCCGCCGCAAAGGTCCTTGCTTCGGCAGAGCTTGCTGCCTCCGTGGCCTGCGCCGCAGCCCCGTCTCCCGCAGTTTCTTTCTTCCCGCAGCCGGCGGCCAGGCAAAGACTCAGCGCTGCTGCCGTTCCGATCACAAGCAGTCTCTTTTTCATAATCTCCTCCGTTTCAGGTCTCAGGTTTTTTATCTCTCAGCATCAGTGCCCGGACAGTGGATGCCGGATTGGCTCCGTGATTCACAATCGCATCTACCGCGAAAATGATCGGGAGCTCCACATGATATTTTTCAGCCAGTTCCAGCGCGGCGGGAATCGCATATATCCCCTCCACTACCATGCCTACTTCCTTCACGGCCTCCTCTGCGCTTTTTCCTTTTCCCATCAGCATGCCCGCCCGGTTATTGCGGGAATGCATACTGGTGGCGGTGACAATCAGGTCGCCCACACCGGCAAGACCCGAAAATGTTTCCTTATGGCATCCCATTGCCAGGCCCAGCCTGGTGATTTCCGCAAGGCCCCTGGTGATCAGTGCCGCTTTGGTATTGTCGCCGAAGCCCAGACCCGTAGAAATACCGGAGGCCAGGGCGATAATATTTTTCATGGCGCCGCAGAGCTGGATCCCGCGGACGTCCTCGTTGGTATAAACCCGCATGTTGTCATTCATGAAAACATTCTGGATGTATTCCGCCGCTTCCATATCCCTGGAAGCGGATACAATGGTGGTGGGAATATCCAGCGCCACCTCTTCCGCATGGGTGGGGCCGCTCAGGGCGACTACCCGGGCGGATTTGCCGGCCTTCTCCAGTTCATCTTCAATCACTTCCGTCAGGGTCATGAGGGTCTCCGCCTCCATGCCCTTACCCACATTTACAATAATCTGGCCGTCCCGGATATACGGAGCGAACTGCCTTGCCACAGAGCGCACATAATTGGACGGGATTGCGACCAGCATCACATCCTTATCCCGGCAGACATCCTCAATATTTTTCGTAAAACGGATCTCCGAAGGGATCACCATTCCCGGCAGGTTAGGATGCCGGCGGGTCGCGGAGTATTCCTCAATCTCACGCTCCAGCGCAGACCATACCAGTACATCATTCCCATGAATGGAAAGCATTCTCGCCAGCGCCATCCCCCAGGTGCCGGCGCCTAAAGCTCCTATATTATACATTTTCAGCCTCCTGAAATAATATATTCTGTCCTATTATACACTTACTTTGGATTCCTGTCACCTTGCTCTGCCCGGCTGGTCTTGGCTTATGTCAACCTCCCGCTTTCCGTCCTGCGCAGCCCGTTTTCTGCCGATATACCATATCCGGTCAATGATCCCGGCCCCGAGAATAATGGTCCCGATATAAATCAGGATGACCGCCCCGTTGGGCAGCACCGTCAGCATTTCCCTGTACACCAGCTGTTCCATCGGATAATGCGGATTGATATAGAACATATTGATCACATCATAACGGTCCAGGGCCAGGTTCAGCGCTTCTGCAATCCCGCAGCAGAGCAGGAAAATGCCGGTGGCTCTGAGGAAAGGCCGGGCCTTTGGAATTTCCCTTTCCCGACTTTGTATAATGCCGGCGCATATCCCCAGCCCGATCAGCAGGAAATGCCAGAGAAAAGAGTGGACGGTCAGCGGCGCGTAACCATAGTGCATGCCTGATGTATCCAGGAATACCATAATGCCGGAAAGCAGTGTATAGGTGGAAAGAAAACAGAGCAGAGCCTGCCTGGGCTGCTGCCTGTCCCAGAAAATCCCAAGCAGGATACAAAGATACATGGGGACCGAACAGAGCTGGAACGGCAGGTACCACAAAAACACCCGTCCGTACAGCCTGGTGTACAGTGCATACTGTTTCCAGATTTCGGACAGGAGCATCAGGCATCCGGCAGCCAGAAAAAAGCGCCGGCAGCCGGACAATGATATCTCTCTCTTTTGGTTTCCTGTCATAAGCCCTTTGGTTTTGCCTGCATGACTCTCTGTATGATTCCCGGTCCTGCTCCTGAGCTTTTACTTCAGCATCAGGAACGCGGCCATGCTGCCGCGGGCATTGCCCATGCGGCGGTGGGAATAATATCTTTCCGCCTGGTGATATGTGCATTCGGAGGAGATGGAAATATTCTCCTGCCGTAATCCCGCATCCGTCAGAATCCGCAGATTGGCTGCCTTCTGATCCAGCAGGAACCTGCCGTTCTCCCTGTGAAGCAGCATTTGGCCCTCTTTTCCCCATTTCCGCCCCCAGGAAAGACTGCCGGCATTTTCAGGGCCTTCCTCAATGATTTCTTCCCCATACATCGCTGCAAACTGTTCTGCCACTTCAGGCCCGACTTCATAGCAGTTGCCGCAGATACAGGGCCCGATCGCCGCGATAACATCCCCGGGATCTGTCCCGAACTCTGTTTTCATGGTGTCCAGCGCGGCCTGGCCGATCTTCTGCACGGTGCCCCGCCAGCCGGAGTGAACCATGCCGATGGCGCGGTGTACCGGATCCAGAAGGAATACCGGCGTACAGTCCGCATGAAATGTACACAGCAGCAGGCCGGGGATATCCGTAACCAGGCCGTCGATATCCCGGTAGTTCCTTTCCCGGGTGACGCCTTTGCCGGCATCCTCCGCGCTTACACGGCGGATGTTGGCCGTGTGGGTCTGCTGCCCGCAGACAATCTGCGAAGGCAGGGCATGGAAAAAGGCGGCAGCCCTGCGGAAATTCTCATCCACATCTGTCTCATCGTCTCCCCTGGTATAGGAAAGATCCAGGCTTTCATAGCATCCTTTACTGACACCCCCTGTCCTCGTGGAAAAGCCATGTTCCACCAGGCCGGTCCTCTCCAGCAGGGGGAATGTCACAAAGGAAAGTCCCTGTTTTGTTGTCATTTTTTCCGGTCCCATGAATGTCACCCATGTATATTATTCGTATTCCCCGGCCTGCACATCCTTCCTGTAAGCGCTGCGTACGGCGGGGCATGATACGGTTTCCTCTTATGCATTTCATTATAATACATTTCCCGTTCACAGACAAAAGAAAACAGCCCCGCCTCCCGGCCGTACCCCGAAAGGGCTGCCAGGTAAGCGCAGGCTGTCGTGTTGCAGATCGGATAAATGCACACATCCGAAAGACATGCAGGCCGGTTCAGGCAAAAAACGCCCTGATTTCCTTTTCTCCTGCCTGCAGGGAACCCTGGGCAAAACCGTCCCTGCCGCCCCCTCTTCCGTTCAGCGCCGCATTCAGGGCTTTGACCTTTTCGGAAAATGCCTTTGGCTCAAGGCTCTTATCCAGGAGGGCGTATTTATACTCCTTTCCCGCTCCCGCAAAGACCGCGCAGCTGCCGCCGCAGCGGTCACCGATCATGACAGTGAGTCGCCTGAGGCTGTCGGAGCTTAAGGAATCCCTGATCAGCAGGACGTCTCCGGCCCCGGCATATTCTTCCGCCACAGAGGCCAGATAGTATTTCTCCATTTCCGCCAGCTTCATCTTGGCATCGATCAGCTCCTGCTTCTGTTTTTCATAAACCGCGGCCGTTTTATCCAGGCTGGCGGCCATGCTGACACCGATCGCGCGGTTCTGCTCCCAGTTCATGGTGAGGTACTGCAGGGCGCGTTTGCCGCAGACCAGCTCAAAGCGTGTTCCCTTGGCAATCTTCTGTGCGGAAAGGACCTTGAGAAGCCCCACCTGGCCGGAGGTGTTCACATGGGTGCCGCAGCAGGCGCACATGTCCGCACCCGGGAAGGAAACAATGCGTACGTCCCCCTCCAGTTCGATCTTGCTGCGGTACTGCAGGTCTTTCAGTTCCTCTGCCGAAGGCCAGAGAACCTTCAGCGCATGGTCCTCCCAGATATAGCGGTTGGCCTCTGCCTCGATCTCCAGGATGTGCTCCCAGCTGATAGAAGCATTATAATCGATGACTACAATATCATGGCCCATATGGAAGCCCACGTTGTCGCAGTCATATCTGGAACAGATCATCCCGCTGATGATATGCTCGCCGCTGTGCTGCTGCATATGGTCAAAACGCCGTTCCCAGTCGATCCGGCCCAGGACCTTCGTTCCCGGTTCAATGGCGCTTTCGCAGTAATGGAAAATGCGGCCGGCCTGTTCATGCACATCCTTTACCCGGATTTCTTTATCCCCGGCCAGGATGACACCTTCATCTGCAGGCTGTCCTCCCCCTTCCGGATAGAAACAGCTTTGATCCAGTTCCACCAACCAGCATTTCTGCTTGTCACTGTAGCTGCAGTCCAGCACAGTAGCTTCAAATTCGGTCCGGTAAGCATCCTCATAATACAGCTTCAGGGTTCCGTGCCTGATGTCTGTCCCGTGTCCTTTATCTGTCATTCTGAATTATATCCTTGTCCCTTTATTATTCTGTCTGTAATCCTGTACTTCGGATCCTGTTTACATTTCTGCCAGGCAGGCGCGTACCAGAGCCGAGAAGTTCTGGGATGCCCGCATAGCTGCCTCGTTGACTTCTTCACCCGACAGCTTCTTCGGCAATACGCCGGCTGCCATGTTGGTCAGGACTGTAATACCCAGGATCTCCATGCCTGCATGGGCTGCCACTGTAGCTTCCGGCACGGTGCTCATGCCGACCGCATCGGCACCCAGCACCCTTGCTGCGCGGACTTCTGCCGGCGTCTCGAAGTTGGGGCCGGGGAAGTACATATAAACACCCTTATTAAGCGGGATATCCAGGGCGCGCGCTTTCTTTTCCGCCAGTTCCTGCAGACGGGGAGTATATACATAGCTCATGTCGCAGAAACGGGGTCCGAACTCACCAATGTTCTCACCGTTTAAGGGGCCGAAGGTAGCCAGACGGATGTGGTCGCTGATGAGCATGAGTTCGCCGGCATGCCAGCTGGTATTCACACAGCCGGCGGCGTTGGTCAGGAGGAGTTTCTGTACTCCCAGGAGACGGAGCGTCCTGTAAGGATAGGTTACCTCCTCCATGGTATATCCTTCATAGCAGTGCAGTCTTCCCTGCATCACGGCGACCTTCTTGCCGCACAGTGTTCCGAATACGAATCTTCCTTT
>JAEEGL013495876.1_pt1 | contig 17723 bp, 13 predicted proteins | sample 9134231 | NCBI WGS metagenome assembly JAEEGL01 (sample SAMN16246548, study PRJNA631951) | gut metagenome | biome: gut microbiome; feature: rumen; material: fiber-attached | host: Bos | place: Iran: Karaj | collected 2018-10 | reverse complement strand
CTACCTGCTTAATCGAATGCTTATAATAAGGGGATTGGCTGACAGTTTTTTGTGCGGATGCTTGATCCAAAAGGCCGCATGTCAGGCCAATTACTCCCCGTATTATAAGAAAAGTGCAACTGTCGGAGTTAATTACTCTCTAACAATTACACTTTCTATGGTACTAAACAGGCTGCCCCGGAATTTCCGGAACAGCCCGCTGATCAATCAAAAATAGTCCGCTTATTATTTGTTTAACGGTCTTGCGAAAATAAGTACCAGTCTGTCTTCCTTCGAATCGAAAGGATTTGCAGCCAGAGATGACAGAGATGAAGCCTCGGAACCGCCGCTCATTGATGAGAGGAGCTTACCGCCGTCATCATCGATCGTGGAAACGAGTACCCAGCCTTCTGCAGACTTCTTCTTAAGGAGTTTTGAAAGAGCCTCAACGTTAACTTCGGAAGCCTTGTTATGCTCAACAGTCTCAACAGAATACTCCATCGGGCCGCCGGCACCACCGCCGCCTGCTCTTACCTTCTTCTCCAACTCTGCTACTGCATTGTCAAGCGATGCAAGCTTCTTCTCGAGCTCTGCCTTCTCCATCTCCGTCTCCTTGATCTTCTTATTTAATTCAGCAATTTCATTATTCTTGGCTTCGATCTCATCGAGGATCTTTCCCTTATCGCTCTCACTCAGAGCAGCCTGCTTAAGGAATACTGCCTGCTTCTCAGCGTTGAGAACGATCTCCTGGGCTGCTGCCTCAGCAAGAACCGTGGCATTCTCGGAATCCTTGATGATAAGCTTTGCTTCCTTAAGTTCAGCCTGGAGTCCTTCGATCTGGTCCTGAATGTTATCTGACTGCTGCTGATATTCCATGCAGGCCTTCTCGGCTGCTTCCATCTTTGCCTGGGATTCAGCGAGTTCAGTTCTTGCCGCATTGAGAGCATCATCGAGTTCTTTCTGCTGCTTTCTTGCTGCCTTCTCGAAATTATCGATCTCAGCTGCCATCTCGTCACGCTTTGCAGCAGCTGCTTCAGCCTCTGACATGACGATCTTGGCCTTCTCTGTCATCTCGTCGAGTTCAGCCTGGGCAGCCTTATTACGCTCTTCGAGCTCAATGACGATCTGGTCTCTTTCAGCCTGTGCTGCAGCAATGAGCTGCTCCTTCTCTGCATTGGCTCTGTCTCTGTCACGCTCTGCTTCCTGCTTCATCTTGAGAGCTTCTGCAGCCTGCTCTTCAGCGATCTTCTTATTCTCAGCCTCAAGCTTGCTCCTCTGCTTCTCATAATCTTCTTCGAGCTGGCTTCTCTGCTTCTCGTAATCACTCTCGAGCTTATTCTTTTCCTTCTCGAAATCATCCTGGAGCTTAACGATCTTATCTTCAGCAGCCTTAACTTCTTTTTCCTTCTCGGCAATGATCTTGTCAGCGTTGTCCATCATTGCCTGGACTTCCTTGGCCTGGGCAATGACTTCATCTCTCTTGGCCATTGCATCGGCATATTCTTTCTCAACCTGGGCAGCTATCTGTTCTGTCTGCTTCTGGGTCTCTTCGTAGATCTTCTCCTGCTCGACTCTGGCAGCCTCGATCATCTCATCATGTTCTTTCTGAGAATCTTTCTTGGCCTTAGCCATCATCTCGTCTGCTTCCTTACGTAGAGCATCGCGCTTATCGCGGGCTTCTGTTACTTCATCACGGAGAGTCTCAACTGTTGTCTCAAGAGCTGTCTTCTCCTCGAGTTTCTTCTTCTGGAAAGTCGTAAATTCCTTATCGAGCTTATTCTTCTCAGTCTCGAACTGCTCCTGCATTGCCGAGTAATCCTTCTTAAGCTTCTCCAAAGCCTCAAGGATTCTCTTCTCTTCTTCAGAACGCTTAGCCTCTGCTCTCGCGATGTTATCCTGTTCCTTCTTGATCAGGACCTTCTTCGCTTCAGCAGCAGCCTCTTCATTGTTACCCAACGAAGCCTTCTGGAAGTCATATTTGCACATTGAGCAACGGGCAACATTGTCACCCATCATAACGCCGCAGACCGGACACTTCTTCATACTATGGTTCTCCTAAAAAGTACGCAAAATAAACCGCGTACAAAAATAATATGGACATATTATATACCAGCCCACAAAAAATTATTATCTTTTCTTCAAACAGATTTTATAAATTTTTAGTTAATTTTCGGAATAGACCGGTCCGGCGGCGGCTTTTTTTTGTGAGCGTTGTCATATATAAGCACTATCGGCCGTTCCTTATAATTAATTAACTATTTTCTGGAGGGGAAAAATGAACAGTATTATTAAGAAATCAGTGGTTTTCGCATCTGTTCTGGGCTTAAGCGTTACTGCCATGGCAGGCTGCACCAAGAAGAACGATGCCAACAACTATGCCGTAGTAGGCATCACCCAGGAACCCGGTATCTTCGATCCTCATACCGTAGTTGCCGCAGGCGACGAAGAGATCATCTTCAATGTCTACGAAGGCCTATACAAGTACGATCACGAAGGCAATCTTAATCCCTGCCTTGCCACGGATGTTGAGATTTCCGCCGATTCTTCCGTATATACGTTTACAATCAGAGACGGCGTCAAGTTCCATGACGGTTCCGATCTCGATGCAAATGACGTTGTTTATTCCCTTAAGCGTGCAGCAGGCCTGCTCGACACACAGGACGGAACAGCGCTCGTCAGCGAGCTTGATCCCATCTCTGACGTATCAGTTACCGCCGACGGACGAGTTGAGGTAAAGCTCGAAGTATCCAACGTTGAGCTCTTAAGCTACTTCACGACAGGCATCATTCCCGAAGGATATGACAACTGCCAGGCAGCTCCTGTCGGAACAGGTCCTTTTAAGTTCGAATCATATACTCCCGGTCAGAGCGTAGTTCTCGTAAAGAACGACAACTACTGGCAGAAGGGTTTCCCTTATCTTGATAAGGTTACGTTCAAGGTATGTGCCGACATGGATGCAGGTCTTACAGAGCTCGCAAACGGCAGCATCGACATCTTCCCTTACCTCACAGCTGACCGTGCCAGCCAGCTCGATACCGCTAAGTACAACGTTTTGTCCAACGGTTCCAACATGGTCCAGATCTTCGCTCTTAACAACACTGTTGCACCTCTGAACGATGTAAGAGTCCGTCAGGCAATGAATCTGGCCATCAACAGAAAAGACATCATCTCAGTTACGATGGACGGCGCAGGCGTTGAGCTCACAACTGCCATGAGCCCTGCTATGGGAAGCTATTACGATACTTCACTTGACGGAACTTTCGATCAGGATCTCGAGAAGGCAAAGGCTCTTATGGCCGAAGCAGGTTATGAGAACGGATTTGATATCACATGCACTGTTCCCTCTTCTTACCTCGTTCACGTTAATACCGCAGTCGAGCTTGCTTCCGAGCTCAAGGCCATCGGTATCAACATGGAGATCAAGCAGGTGGACTGGGCAACATGGCTCGACGAGGTCTATGCAGGCCGTCACTATGAGACAACAGTCATCTGCCTTACAAGTTCTTATGCGCCTTTCGACGTTCTGGGCCGTTACAAGTCAACAGATGACGGCAACTTCATCAACTACTCCAACGCAAAGGTTGACGAGCTCTTAGAGCAGATCCCCCAGACAGCTGATGACAAGGCAAGAACAGAGATGTATCACCAGGTTCTCGGAATCCTTACTGAGGATGCATGCTCGGTTTACATCCAGGACCCTACAACAATAACTGCAGTATCCACAAGACTCGAAGGCTATCACGTATATCCTATGTATGTTCAGGATATGTCCACGGTCAAATTAGTCACTAACTGATCCTTACGGGGAGTTTTTGAGTTTATATCAACAAAGGCTGTCTCAACCTTGAGGCAGCCTTTATGTTTCTTATATAAAGTGTTTTTAATGCGAAAACCATATATAATAAGATTTTATGTACTAAATAAAGGGGGTGCGGGATTTGACGGGCAAGGCCGGCTATCTCATCGGCAAACTGATAGAGCTGCTGCTGACACTGTTTGTAGTGTCGCTGCTCGTTTTCGCTGCATTCTCGATAATCCCCGGAGATGCCGCGAGAGTAATGCTCGGACCGGACGCTTCACAGGCACAGGTGGATCTTCTCCGTGCCCAGTTAGGTCTTGATAAGCCCCTGATAGTCCGTTACGGCACCTGGATGCTGGGCGTATTTACGTTCAATCCCGGCATTTCCTATGCATATCACGTAAGCGTCAGCGAACTGATCGCCCAAAGACTCCCCGTAACGCTCGGAATGAGTGCCATCGCGATGATCATGGTTATCGTGATCTCTTACCCGCTCGCAGTATTAAGCGCGCGCAGACCCGGACGTATCGGAGATCAGATATGTTCTGTCATCGGTCATATCCTGTTCGCGATCCCGCCGTATGTCGCATCTCTCCTTCTGATCCTTATGGCAAGTTCGGTATTCTCGCTCCTTACCGTCGGCAATTACGTGACACCGTCAGAAGACTTCATCGGCTATGTCGGATGCCTTATACTCCCGTCATTTGCGGTCGCTCTTCCGAAGATCGCCATGAGCTTTAAGTTCTTAAGATCTTCCATAATCGAGCAGAAGAGCGCAGATTATGTACGCACATCAAAGAGTCACGGCCTGTCCGATCTCAAGATCATGATGCGCCATGTGCTGCCTAACTCAAATGTATCTTCGATTACCATCATATCGATCATTCTGTCAGACATCCTGGGCGGAAGCCTCATAGTAGAGCAGGTATTTAACCTGCCCGGACTGGGCCGCCTCCTGCTGTCTGCAATATCACGAAGAGATTTTCCTTTGCTCTCGGGCATCGTATTCTATCTCGCGCTAATAACAGTCCTCCTGTACTTCATCTCCGACATCGCTGCCAGCCTTGCCGATCCGAGGATCAGGCTGAAATAAGGAGGAATGACAGTGGCAAAGCTGAACAGTAAGAACAGATCTCCCGAAGCATCCGCATTCTATACGGCGGGCATTATCATGCTGGGAATAATAATCATAATGTTCATCATTTCACTGTTCTGGACTCCCTATTCGCCCGACGCGACAAATGCGGCTGCCAAACTCATGGCACCCTCACTCGAGCACCCGTTCGGCACCGACAATTTCGGAAGAGACGTTCTGTCACGCGTAATGGCAGCGTCCAAATATACGATATTCATTTCTGTTGCAGGCGTAGCCATCGCCTTGATCCTCGGAACACTCGCAGGCATACCCGCTGGTTACTACGGCGGTATCGGAGACAGGATAATAATGCTCCTGGGCAACAGCATCATGTGCTTCCCCGGCATTCTCCTGGCACTTGTGGCAGTGGCGATCTTCGGTGCCTCGGTAACCAACGTAATATGGGCTCTGGGACTTGTTTTCGCGCCGACATTCGCGAGAGTCTGCCGGCTCGGAACGATGGAAATAAAGGAACTTGATTACATAACGCATGCGCGCGTCATGAAGGTCCATCCTGACCGCATCATGGCATTCCACATCTTCCCTAACCTTGTTCCACAGCTTCTGCCGGCAACCGTGATCGGTCTGGCGAACATGACACTGTTCGAATCAGGCATGAGCTATCTGGGACTCGGTGTACAGCCGCCGGATGCATCCTTCGGCAAAATGCTCTCGGATGCGCAGTCATATATCCGTGTAGCACCCTGGCTCATCGTATTTCCCGCCGTTATGCTCGTCATATACATTCTGGGACTCTATTTCGTTTCTGAGGGACTTCGCGTCAGCCTCTCGAAAGGAGGCAAGTGATGGAACGACATATCCACATTGTTAAAGTTCATCACCTGAACCTCTCTTTCCGTACCCGAAGGAATCCCAATCCCAAGCCGGTATTGGATGACGTCGATTTCGGCATCAGGGACGGCGAGATACTGGGACTTATCGGCAACTCCGGAAGCGGCAAGACGATGACTTCTCTTGCCATCGCCGGACTCCTGCCCGATAATGCCGAGATCACTTCAGGGTCGATCAAATTCGCAGGCAAAGACCTGCTCGCGATGAATCCCAAGGAACGCCGCGCAATGCTCGGTAAGGATATCGGCATGATTTTCCAGGAACCGTCAACGGCATTAGATCCGCTGATGGTCATAGGCAAACAGCTCGAGGAAGTCCTTACTGCGCACGAAGACAGATCCGGGACCAAAGAAGACCGCCACAAGAAGATCGTTGATATGCTCGAACTCGTCGGATTCAAGAATGCCGAAGAGATCTGCGGGCGTTATCCACACCAGCTCTCGGGCGGCCAGCGCCAGAGGGTACTGATTGCGGGAGCCGCTCTTCTCAAGCCGCGTCTTCTCATCTGCGATGAGCCAACCTCGTCGCTCGACACGGTCACGACCATATCGATCCTCGCACTGCTCAAGGAACTGTGCCACAAACTGCACATAACGATTCTTTTCATCTCACACGACCTGTCTGCGGTAAGAGGGTTCTGCGACCGCGTAATGGTCATGAAAGACGGTAAGATCGTAGATAAAGATACGGCCTCCGACATCCTCACGAACCCTAAGAACGCTTACACGGCCGAGCTCCTGACCAATGCAAGGCTCGACACGAGGATACTCGGATTTGAGCCTGCGACCGTTGACTATTCGAAGAGCCCGGTCCTCACGGCAAAGGATATAACGGCAGGTTACGGCAGATCGCTTTTCGAGCGTATCAGGACAAAATCTTCCGCCCCAAAAACAGATAACAACATCCTCCATGAGGTCTCACTGGAGGTCTATCCTAACGAGATATTAGGTCTCATCGGAGGATCCGGCAGCGGCAAGACGACGCTGATCAGATCTCTGTTAGGCCTTCTCCCGCACGAAGGAACTGTAAACATTAAGAGTGAGAGTATCGGCGCCATCTTCCAGGATCCCGTATCCTGCCTGAATCCGGCTCACACTGTAAAATGGCATCTGGCAGAGGCTTTGAGAGCATCAAAGAAAACAGCAAGAGGTCCGGAGGCGCTTAAACGCATAACGGCAGTTCTCGAAGAATGCGGCCTCGGAGCAGAATACCTGTCCCGCCGTCCTCACGAATTATCAGGCGGCCAGCGCCAGAGGATCGCCATCGCAATGTGCCTTATCCAGGAACCGGCCCTCATTATCGCAGATGAGCCGTTCTCATCTCTTGATGCCAGTTCCTCCGCCGAACTCTTAAAGCTCATGACGGACATCAACCGCGAGCGCAATACTGCGTTCCTTCTTATCACGCACAACATTCATATCGTAAGACAGATCTGTCCGAGGATCATTGTCATGCACGACGGCAGGATATGCGAGGAAGGGACCACATCTGAGGTTCTCAATAACCCTAAGTCAGAAGCTACAGCGGCTCTCCTTGAAGCCGAGCGCAAGATCCACGGTATCTGATTTTCTTTTTCAATACATAAAGAAAGGCTGCTCACGTGGAGCAGCCCATCTCAAGGGTGATCTATATAAAGTGATGTCACTTTATTGCTATTTTTTACTATGCCTTCCATTCTTATTGTTTTAGATAGTACAGTAACAAAATCTAGATCTTTATATGGTTGATAATCAACCGAACTTTACAGAAACCTTTCCTTCCTGATTGCTGTCGTATGTGACTGAGAAGCCCTGCAACTGAGTATCCGGCGGGCTGTAAATCGCATCATTACCGGTAAGCTTATAAGTGATTTCAAATGTTCTGTCATCAACCTGTTTGATATCGTACTTCCAGTTATTGAAGCTCCACTGATAGATCTCACCCTCTTCAACTGTAATTGTGCACTTGGAAATCTGAGCATTTCCGGAAGAACTGATACTTACATTAGAAGTTGTTGTAGGTGTGTTGGATCCCCACTGACCTACATTGGGATTCCATCTTGTACCACTGGATGTTGTTGTTGTTACATTACCTGTGCTGCCTGCCGGCGGATTGGTATTAGTATTTGTATTAGTATTTGTATTAGTATTTGTATTTGTATTCGTATTTGTGTTGTTATTGTTATTATTATTGTTATTGTTGTTATTATTGTTATTGTTGTTAGAAGTATTATTGTTCTTATTATGTGCAGCGTTGTATTCTTCTAAATACTGCTCATATGTCTTACCGTCGTGAAGTTCAGGATCCCAATTCGTTGTGATTACATATCCTGTATCACCATAAGTAACTTCGATCTCTTCATCCTTCCAACCAAAAGCCTTGAGCCTTGAAACTTCCTGATCTGCCTTCTTCTTAGGTGTATACTTCGGAATTGCTGACCAGTCTACTACGCCGGCCTCAAGATTCTTGATCTGCGTACGTGCTTCGATCTCGAAGTTATCTGCATGGTCTTCAATTGCTGCCTGCTTTTCCTGTGCGTTGTTAAGTGTGACTGCTACGCCTGTGAATGCTGCTGCTGAAAGAATCAAAATGATTGCAACAACGATCATGATTTCTACGAGGGTAAAACCTCTCTTGTTTCCATTAATCTTCTTCATATAGATCACGCTCCCTTCAATTTTGAGTTTGAGTTTGATTTCCCTTGATACGAAAATTATACGGGAGCAATTTTTGACAATTCAATCACTAAGATATTGATTTTATGAGTACGTTGTAAGCAATATGTTACGAAATGTTAAACAGTCTCAACCCCAATGATTTCAAGGGCTTCATTAATCAAAGAGACTTTAGAATTATCACATTTTTCTTCTATATATAACTCAAATAATCTTGTCAGGATCTCACCTACACGGGGGCCTTTTTCGACCCCTAATTTGATAATGTCATTTCCGTCGATCGCAAGATCCCTGACCGCGAAAACAGCTCCCGAAGATCTCAGTTCGCCGCTTATCTCCATGATCGCCTTAAGATGCTCCATCCTCTTTAATCCGAGAGGCGAATGGGCAAGGATATCCGCCCTCTGCAGAATCTGGAGTTTATCTATTATCTCAAGCGGATATTCACTCATAAACCTGTGGATCGCGATCCTGTCAGTTTCAACATATGTATCGTGGAGCTTCACAAGAAGACAGACATCCTGAATGAACTGCTTCGGATATTTAAGTTCGTTTAAAACTCTTTCCGCGATCCTGCAGCTGACACGCGGATGACCTTTCATGTGACCTGAACCGTTTGAATCGATGATGAAACATTCGGGCTTACCGAGATCGTGGAAGAGAGCCGCAACGGCGAGTTCCGGATCACGGCCCTCATTCTCAGCATAAGGAATATTATCAAGCACGCTCAGGGTGTGTTCGAGAACGTCCCGGTCATGATATTTGGATTTCTGGTCGAATCCGTGGCAGACTGCGATCTCAGGTATGATAACGCTTAATATCTTCCATCCGGTCCTTATAGCCTGCGGCGCGAACTTACCCGTGACTATACCCGTAAGTTCTGTCGCGATACGCTCGGCAGAAATGTCTTTCAATTCTTCTGCACAGATCTCCATCGCATTAAGAGTCTGTTCTTCTATATCAAACCCCAGTTTCGAAACAAATCTTAAACCTCTTAAGATCCTGAGCGCATCCTCTTCAAAACGCTCCCCGGGGTTTCCGACAGCCCTTATCAGATGCCGGGCACAATCCTCCTGACCGCCTTCCGGATCATGGATTCCGGCCGATGAATCCATATACATTGCATTAATGGTGAAGTCTCTTCTCTTAACATCCTCTTCAATCGTGGTCTTGAAAACGACATCATCAGGTCTTCTTAAGTCAGAATAAGAACCGTCTTCCCTGAATGTGGTAACTTCCAGGTTCCCTCCTGATGTTATCGCGGTAACGGTTCCGTGCTTTACACCGGTATCGAAAAACTCTATCCCCGCTTCATTAAATACCTTTATGGTCTCTTCCGGTCTTGCGGAAGTAGCTATGTCGTAGTCGTGAGGCTGTTTCCCGAGAACAATATCGCGCACTGCGCCGCCGGCCACATACGCGCTGTATCCGGCCCCTTCGAGCAATTCCATCATGCTGCGCACATAATCAGGAATGCTACCTTGTTTGTCCTTGTTTTCGAGAGTTAGATTAACCATACATTGATTATATCAAACCCTAAAGTGTCATATTCTCGAAATATTAGGAACTTATCTTATGGTTATAATATTTTTGTTTATTATAAACACGTGCGCGTTTTATGCAGGAGGATAATATGATATTTACCAGGAAACCTTATCAGATCGATTCCGTATATTTTGAAGACAATACACTTAAGATCGGCTGCCAGTGCAAGGAATACACAGAGGCTCTCACAGGCGGCAAGGCCTGCTTTACTGACAGCAAAGGAAGAATAACCGTATCCTTCTTCTCACCTGCAGCCAACATAATCACGGTCAAGGTAACAAACCATCATGCAGAACCCAGGGCAAAGAACTCTTCGGTCATCAATCTGGGACCTACCGCGAGTGGCACGATCGAGGACAGAGGAAATATCATCGCATTTAAGAGCGGTTCTCTCGAAGCGCAGATCAATAAGAATACATTAGATATTAAATATTTCTACTATGGCAATGAGATAGCATCCCAGGCAGCCAACATGCCCATCTACTACAAGACGGATTCCGGCTCTGAGAGCGGATATGCGGTCTCAAACAATGCATCCGCAGGCGCCGCATTCAATCTCAAACCCGGCGAGATGATCTACGGTCTGGGCGGTGCGGGTTCATGCTTTATCCGTAACGGACAGTATGTTAAGGGTGAGGATTTCTCACGCATTCCCGGAACAGAACACATCCCGTTCATCCTGTCATCATCCAAATACGGTCTGTTCGTAAATACAGACCGCCCGATCACCTTTGATGTCGGTTCTGACAGTTCCGAGATCAGATTTGAGGCTGAAGGTGAGATCCTTGAGTATAACGTTATCGCAAACGATTCTATGATTCAGATCCTTGAGCTCTATAACCAGCTCAACGGACGCACACCTGTACTTCCTTACACGACAGGCGGCATTTCTCTGGTTCTTAATGACGACTACACCATCACGGCTCAGGGCATCATCGATTCTGTCAGAGAAGCTATCCAGGCAGGTGTTAATATCACAGAACTCTGGCTCGGCAACTCATGGCATCCGGATTATGCGCCTTACGGTTTCACATGGGATAATGTCAGATTCCCTGATCCGGCAGGTTTCTCACGTGCAATGAGCGACATGGGAATCACACTCGGTATCTCCATCAATCCGTTCATCTCAGAGAGAGCACCCGAGTATCCTGATCTTCTCGATACAGGATGCTTTGTTTCCTTCCCTGACGGCAGAGCAGTTCTCTGCGATGCGGAGAAAGGCGGCGTTGCTCTCCTCGATCTTAACCAGCCTGATGCAAGAAGTTACATCGTCAACGCATGCAATCTCTTATCAGGTGACGGATTCAACATTTACGAATCAAACTATACCAGCGCTCTGGCAGATGCTTTCGAGAAGGCAGCAGGAAAGAAAGAATATCTTCTCGGTTTCACCGGCATCCTCAATTCGGCATTGACAGATATTTCGGCACGTGAGCGCGGAAGATTCGGTTCATTCATCATCGCCGATGCCGTAAGTTCCGGCGACCAGAGATGTCCTTACAGAAACATCTTCAATACTCTTACACCCGGTTTCAATGAATTAAACAGTGCAGTCAAGAATGTCATCTCCTATAACCTCACGGGTTTCGGCGGAATCAACATCGACATTCCCGAGAAGGATCTTACCGATCCCAAGCTCTTCGACCGCTGGGTAGGATTTGCCGCTTATGCTCCGCACGCAAGATTCAGAGGCTCTCTCAAGTTCCTCCAGGATGCGCGCAATCTCGATACGATCAAGGCATTCTGTGCGATCAGAACAGGTCTTGCACCTTACATCTATTCCAGCATCTGCGAGAATGTTAACTACGGTACACCCGTATTCCGCGCAATGGGTCTTGAATTCTCCGCTGACCCTGCGGCAATATTCTCAGATTCCGAATACATGATGGGCCAGGCGCTCCTCGTAGCTCCCGTTACGACCGCAAACGACACATTGAGAGTTTATATCCCGGCCGGCATTTGGACGGATTTCATGACTCACGAGAGGATCCAGGGACCCCGCTATATCTCACGCAAGGTCTCTCCCAACACCGTACCGGTATTCGTCCGTCCTAATTCGATTGTAGCTACCAGAACACCGGACAGCCACTCTGCCAGCACACTCGATAACCTCACATTCACCTGCTTCGGTCTTTCCAACGGCACCACAGCTGCATGTGAAGTTTTCGGTGAGGGCGGCCAGGCTTCAGGCGTTATCACTGCTGCAGTCGAAGGCAATAAGATCACCGTCCGCACGAACAATCTCGGCGGCAACAAGCGTCTTATCCTCTCAGGCATATTCAATGTTGTGGGACTCTCCGAATCCGTACCCGAGAAGCTCAGTTACGGTACTTCGATCGAGTTCATGAGCAACGAATTAGTTATTAGTCTGGGCTAAAGGGATCTCGTCAAAATAGGCTATAAGATCAGCGAAATACTCTTCCTTCACGGGTTCGTTCATGAGCTCGTGACGGTAGGGTCCGTAGTTCTTTGCCTTTACGTTAGTGCCTGACGCCTTCATCCGTGCAATTACCTTCTCTACGCCTTCGGCATAGCTGCCTACAGGATCCCCGTCCGCATACAGGAACATGCACGGACGGTCAGGTATCAGCGCATATGCTTCCTTGCTCTGCATGAATGCTATAAGGCTGAACAATGTCTTGAAACCTTCGCTCGTAAAATAGAATCCGCACATCGGATCGTCGATATATTTCTGAACCTCGGCCGGGTCTGTCGACAGCCAGTCGTAACTGGTTTTCGCGCCTTTGATCCGCTTTGTATAACTGCCGAACGCGATAATGCTCAGGAGTTTGTCGGGTCTCTTGGCACCTCCGAAAACGCACGCGGTGCCCGCCAGGAACTTGCCCAGTCCGACCGCGGGATTAGGTCCCATTGTCGATGCGAAAACAAATCCGTCAAACTGTTTGCTGTATCTGGGCGTGGAATAGATAGACCTGACGACAAATGAACCCATGGAGTGTCCGTACAGGATGTATTTGAGGCCGTCCGTGCCGAATCTCTTGACGGCATATTCGTGCATCCCCAGTTCATCGGTAAGAAGTATCTTCCACGCGTTCTTAACGCCTCCGAAATATCCCTTCGGATAACCGGCCTCTTTATTCAGATAGTAAGTCTGGCCGTGTCCCGGCATATCCATTCCGCAAACGTGATAGCCTGCCTCGTTAAGACGCTCGATCATGACCCTGTAACGCTCAAGATACTCAGCCATTCCGTGGCAGATCTGTACGACGCCCTTTATCTCGGGAGCTGCAGAGGGATAGAAGAATCCGACGATCTTAACGCACTTGCCGATCGAACTTACGAAAGATATTTTCTCGGGTTTAAGTACTGTCATTTGTTCCTCCCTCTCTAAGTTCAGGCACTTGAGTTCTCTCTTATTCTAACATCTTTTCCATACCCGGTGAGGCTGCCTGAACATTCCCGAAAAGTATAAATTGATTTTTATTCTTTTTTGTTACAATAAGAAACAATAAGTTTTTTGAACACAATTTCATATTGTCATAGGATATCTTGTTTGGTATGCTACCATACAAGATAGTTATCGAATATGAATCTTCGAAAACTAAACTTCCTTCAGGAGGGATAGATCAGATGTTTGAAATAGTAACCAAGAAGATGCTTGGACCCAAGGTCTTCCTTATGGATATCGTGGCTCCGCTCGTAGCCGGCAAGGCTATGCCCGGACAGTTCCTGATCGTCAGAGCTGACAAAGACGGCGAGAGGATCCCCCTTACCGTCTGCGACTTTGACCGCGAGAAAGGCATCGTCACCATCGTTTACCAGACAGTAGGCGCAGAGACCGAGCGCATGAGCAGGCTCAATGAAGGCGACTGCTTTGCCGATGTAGTAGGTCCTCTGGGCAATCCTTCCGACCTCTGCGATCTTCCGATCGAGGAACTCAAGGCAAAGAAGATCCTCTTCATCGCCGGCGGTGTCGGAACAGCTCCCGTTTATAACCAGCTCAAATGGCTCCACGACAACGGCATTGAGGTCGACTGCATCCAGGGTGCCCGTACAAAGGACCTTCTCATCTTTGAAGACGAGATGAGAGCAGTTACAAAGAATCTGTATTTTGCAACCGATGACGGTTCCTACGGAATCCACGGAAACGTCTGTGTAGCCCTGCAGCAGCTCTGGGATGAAGGCATCCGTTACGATCACTGCGTCGTCATCGGACCAGTCATCATGATGAAGTTCGCATGCCAGCTCACAAAGAAGCTCGGCATCCACACCGTAATATCAATGAATACAATCATGGTGGACGGCACAGGCATGTGCGGCGCCTGCAGACTCCTGGTCGGCGGCGAAGTAAAGTTCGCATGCGTTGACGGACCTGAGTTCGACGGCCACGAGGTTGATTTCGATCAGGCACTGCAGCGTTCACGCCTGTATAAGACACAGGAAGGCGAACTCATGTTAAGGCTCACCGAAGGCGATACGCACAGCGGCGGCTGCGGAATGTGCTCATAAAGGAGAATAAGGCTAATGGATATAGATGTATTGAAGAAAGTACCCGTCGCAGAACAGGATCCCAAGATCCGCGCTGCGAATTTCGATGAGGTAAACCTCGGCTATACAAAGGAAGAAGCAGTACTGGAAGCATCACGCTGCCTTACCTGCAAGAACGCGCGCTGCGTTCAGGGATGTCCCGTATCGATCGACATTCCCGGATTTATCTCTAAGGTCAAGGAAGGCGATGTGGAGGGCGCATATAACGTTATCTCCTTATCTTCCTCCCTGCCCGCGGTATGCGGCCGCGTATGCCCTCAGGAGACCCAGTGCGAGGCACAGTGCGTAAGAGGCATCAAGGGCGAGGCAGTATCCATCGGACGTCTCGAAAGATTCGTTGCAGACACTGCAAAGGAGATCGGACTTAAGCCTCAGCTCCCTGCCGGCATGGTCAAAAAGGGCAAGAAGGTTGCCGTTATCGGTGCCGGCCCGTCAGGACTTACATGCGCAGGAGATCTCGCAAAGATGGGATATGACGTAACCATCTTCGAAGCATTGCACAAGGCAGGCGGCGTTCTCGTTTACGGTATCCCCGAGTTCCGTCTTCCCAAGGAGAAGGTCGTAGCCAAGGAAGTCGAGAACATTAAGGCATTGGGCGTTGAGATCGTCACGGATGCCGTCATCGGCCGCTCACTTACGATCGATGACCTGTTTGAGAATGAGGGCTTCTCTGCCGTATTCATCGGTTCAGGCGCAGGTCTTCCCCGCTTCATGAATATTCCGGGCGAGCAGGCATTGGGCGTGTTCTCCGCTAACGAATATCTCACAAGATCAAATCTCATGGGTGCATTCTCACCCGACTCACGCACACCGATCATGAGAGCTAAAAAAGCTGTCATCGTAGGCGGCGGAAACGTTGCGATGGATGCTGCACGTACCGCAAAGCGTCTCGGTTCTGAGGTACACATTGTTTACCGCCGTTCAGAGGAAGAGCTCCCTGCCCGTAAGGAAGAAGTCCATCATGCAAAAGAGGAAGGCATCATATTTGACCTTCTCACCAACCCCGTTGAGATCCTCACGGACGAGAACGGCTGGGTTAAGGGCTGCAAGTGCATCCGCATGGAATTGGGCGAGCCTGACGCTTCAGGCAGAAGATCACCTGTTCCTGTTGAGGGTTCCGAATTCACAATCGACTGTGACGCAGTAATCATGTCACTCGGCACATCACCTAACCCGCTCATAAAGAAAACCACCTCCGGCCTTGAAGTAAACAAGCGCGGAGGCATCATCGTTAATGAAGCAGAGATGACTTCAAGAGAAGGTGTTTTCGCAGGCGGAGATGCTGTCACAGGTGCAGCTACCGTAATCCTTGCTATGGGCGCAGGTAAATCTGCTGCAAAAGGCATAGACGAATACCTGTCCAAGAACTGATGGGGAAATGATCATGGAAGCAACACCGGTTAATGTGGAAATACCCAATCAGGAAGAAAAGAAAGTCTGGGACGAAAAAGCCATAAATGAATTTATGGAGGAACAGAAAAAGGCCCTGAAGACCTGCACTCATGTCTGGATAGGTGTGCTGGCATATCTTCTGATCATCGGCATAGTTGCCTGCTTTATCGTGTACGGTGTTCTTATGCTGGGTATGTTTGTAGTCAATCTTATATTCTTCCTTAAGACGAAGAAATTTCTGAAAAGCTTAGAAAACGGCGAAGTGGACCTGAAAGCTCTCTATGGATTTTATGAATCGATGGGCAGCCGCGCTCTGAAGTTATTCACTCTGAATCTGTTATGCGGTGGTCTTTTCGGTGTTATCGGATCCATTTATGAAATGCGCATTGCCGGAAAAGCATTACCTGTCGCAGAAGAGATCCTCGGAGATGACTTCAAAGAAGAGAGAAAAACAGCCGATCCGAATGCACAGTGGCATTACTGCATCTACTGCAAAAAGAATAAAAGAGAAGGTAACCATCTTTTTAGGCTGAAAGACGGCGTGATCTGCACTGACTGTCTGGATAAATATGCGTCGATGCTTCCCAAAAGAACTGTTGATCCCATGCTTGTAAAGGAAAAAGGAATTGCAAGCATTCCGAATATTGATAAATTTCTTCCCCAATTGTCATCAAAGGATCTGGAAGAACGCCTTGAATATCTGAAACAGAATAATGAACAGTATTCGGATTTCAACCCTACCAAAACCATTTGTGACGGATGTCTGGAATTAGACGAAGCAAAGTCTCTTTTCCGCGTCGTGAGGGCCGACGAAGACATTTATAACAGTGCAAAACGAGGTATGCCAAGCGGCCTGATACATCCATACAGCGATGTTAAGGGCATTTGTTATGAGATGGTTTATGAATATGAGGAAGGTTATGGCGAGGATTCGATCTCGAGATGGAAATATACGGATACCAACACGATCGTACTTGCAATCGAGGACAAGTATCTGAAAGAGGAAGTTTTCGTGTTAGACAAAGTCCCTACCGCTTCCGGCTTATTCGCAAATACCAAAAAGCCTCAGATCGAATATGCGGAACAAACGGTTAAGGAACTTCAGGAGATCTTTAACAAGCCCGTTCTGCCTTTCAGGAAATTACATTGAAAATAATTAACCATATAAAAAGAGGATGTCCTTTTGGACATCCTCTTTTTGTTGCTCGTGATATCAGTGCTGGAATTTGCCCAACAGTATTCCGGCAGATGAATAGAACTCTACTGTAACAAGTTCCGGACGGATCTTGTAAGCTTTCTCGATCTTATCCTTTATCTGGGTGATCTGTGCATCCTCGTTCATATTGAGGATCTGCGTTTTGATGGCGATCTCCTGGGACTGGTCGAGATACTGGCCTATATAGACTCTGAAGAATAACTGATTCCCCTGGACATCCAATTCCGCACGATCGAAAAAATCCTTGAAATCTTCTTGTTTGGCCATCTCCTGTGCAAAGCGGTCACGGTCTCTCTGGCTTATTCTCTCTTCAAGAGTCTTACCCATGAAGCATCCCGTAAACATAACGATGCACATTAGAACTGACACAATACCTGTTACTGTTTTTCTCATAATTTTTTCCTCCCTTAATCCATATGCCGGCATAATTACCGGCAGAATCCATTTTCTCAAAAATTTATTACTCCTACAAATATCATTTTCAACAAAAAGGACCCGCGCTCCGGAAAGCACGGGTCCTGATTAATTCAGTTGTATATCAACTTATGCGTTGCAGATGATTGAGAAATCCTCAGCCTTGAGGGAAGCACCACCTACGAGACCGCCGTTGATGTCAGCCTGAGCGAAGAGGCCTGCAGCGTT
>JAEEGL015195035.1_pt1 | contig 17724 bp, 6 predicted proteins | sample 9134231 | NCBI WGS metagenome assembly JAEEGL01 (sample SAMN16246548, study PRJNA631951) | gut metagenome | biome: gut microbiome; feature: rumen; material: fiber-attached | host: Bos | place: Iran: Karaj | collected 2018-10 | reverse complement strand
TCTAAAAATCTAAATATTTCTTTTTTATATTTTTATAAAAAATAATCAATCTAATTTTTCTTCATTTCATTAAAAATATATATATAAATTAAGGAAAAAAATGATTAAATTAAAAGTTTATATAAGATAAAGATAAAATAAAAATTATTTTAAAATTTATTAAAAGCGATAAAAATTGTAATCTACATAATATATTATTTCAGAAAAAAAGAAAAGTCTTTCATGATATGAAAAGGAAAAGAATTTTGAGATACTTTATTAACAATAAATATCTAACTAATTAACAAAATAATTTTATAAAAAAATTTATATTATATTTATTGGCTTAAATAAATAATTTAAATCAGAATTATTCAAAAATTCATTGAATAAAATCAGCCATAAATAACTATTTTTTTTTGAAATTTTTTTTTACGATGGTTTTAATGAGTTTTTCAATTATGAAAAAAAATAATATATATTTTTTTAAATAATATTTGATGGATTATAAAGATAAATTAGATAATCAAATTAATGATTTGGCAAGAGAAAATAAAAATTTAAGAGATACTAACCAACAATTAGTAACATCTTATTTAAATTTGCAAAATAAATATTCAAAATTAAAGACAGTTTATAGTTTAGTTTCTTCTAAAGAATCTCAATTTACAAATTTAGAAAAAGAAATTGATAAAAAAGATAAAGAAATATTGGATTTGAAAGAACAAAATTTAAAATTAAAATCAAATTTTGAAAAATATAAATCAGAATATGATGTTCAATATGAAAAAGATGTTAGACAAATGAAATATTTTAATGAAAATAACCAAAGTAAAATTGAAAATACAAATAAATTAGAAAAATTAAATAAACTATTATATTATAAAGTTCTTTCATTAGAAGAAGAATTAAGAGAATATGAAGAAAAAGAAAAAAAAAGGATGAAAGAAAAAGAAATAGAATATGAAAAGAAATTATCTATGATTAAAAAAAGAATGTTAGATTTTCTAAGAAAAGGAGGAATTAACGCAAAACATTTATCAACAGTTCAAAATAGTTTAAATCATAAATTAAATAAGTTACATGATAAAGAATTAATGAAAGAATTAGAATTTCAATCATATCAAATTGAAGATCTTTTAAAACAAAGAGATCATTTAGATAGAATAATAGATAATTATAAATGTGATATAAAGATTCATCAAAATGTTGAAAAAAGTTTAAGTGATAAAAATAAAAAATATTCTAGAATGATTAAAGTTCTTTCTGATAAAATTGATTCTTTTAATCATAAAATAATTAATTCTAGAAGTTCTGATATAGATAATAATTATAATTTAAAAAAACACAAATCATATAATGATTTTCATAAAATTAAAAATTTAAATGATAATTCAAAAAAAGAAAAAACTATTACTTTGACTAAAGAATATATAAATAAAAATAAAGAACTTGAGTCTTTAAAAATGAAATATGATACTTTAAAAGCAAAACTTGATTCAATTCATTCAAAATTTTATAATATTATAAATCTATTTGATGAAATATTTGAAAAAATTTATTCTGACCAAAATTTTGATAATTTAAAAAGTATTTACGTGAATGTTGAAGAATTAAAAAAATGTGAATTTGAACAATTAAATTCAGAACAAAAATATTCATTAATTATATTAATAATTAAATATATATTACCATTTTTAAATAATGTAAAAATATCAAATAAATATATTGATAAAATAAATAATATTCAAACAGTATATTTTGGACAAACAAGTTTAGAAACAACTTTTAGTCCTGCTAATACAAAAACTTCTTTAAATACAAAAGAAATAATGAAAAAAAAAATTTGTTTAATGAAAGATTTAAATAAAACTAGATTTAATAAAATTAATACTAGTTTTTTATTTAATCCAACTCAAAATTATTATTTTTTACATAATTCTGATTCAAAACCAACTATAAGAAAGTCATATTCCCTTCTTAAATTATAAAATAAATATTATTAAATATTTATTTTTTGATAAAACTAAATTTTATTAATTTAATATCAAAATAAAATTATTAATCATTCTTTTTCTTTTAAATGCTTGATATTTTAATAAAATAATTTTTAAAAAAAAAATAAAAAAATTAAATAAAATAAATAGTTGAATGACAGAAGAAATCATATTATTCGAAGATAATAATGTTTCAATTAAAGAAAGATTTTATTTTTTTATGGATTTACTTGTATCAAATAAATCAGGAACTCGAATTGAACAAATTTGTTTATTCTTAATTTTTTATATTCAAATTATTTCTGTTTTTTTTGATACTAGAATAAAAGTATTTAATCCAGATGAAAATCTATCTGATAAAATATTACTATATTTTTATAAAGTTTTTAGAATAGTTGGTATAATTTCAAATCATAAATCATATTATGTAAAAATAATTTATATAATTCCAATTTTTATGCTTTTTTTAACATTATTTGCTTTCTTTGTGTTTTATAAAACAAATAAAAATTCTCTTTATCATTTTATACATTTTTTATTGAATTTATTGTTGAAATGTTTTATCTTCATTTTTTATAATATTTCTCTTGATTTTTTTACACATTTAATATGCTTTAAATCAAAATATAATGATTATATAAAAGGATATTCATGTTCAATACAAGATAATAAATTTACTTTTATAATATCTTTAATTACTACAATTTATATTGTTTTTGTAATTATTTTTATTCTTCATTTTTATAATGATTCTTTTTATCTGTCTATGAATTATTATGCTCAAACTTGTACTTATTATAATATTTATCTTGTTTTAAATTGTATTCTTTTATCATTAATGTTTTCAATAATTAATCATTTAACAATTGAAGTTTTTCTTTTTACAAATTTAATAATTTCAATTAGTTTTTTAATTTATTTTATGAAAAAAATAATTTATTATGAAAGAATTACAAATTTAATATGTGGAACTTTTCACATAATATATATTTGGACTACAATTTTTTGTTTAATATTTAAATATGTTGATGTTTCAGAAAAAGGATTAGTTTGGTTAATAACATCAATAATTCTTTCATTTACATTTTTAAATTTTAAAAAATATTTTGATAATGTATTATTTTATAATAAACCATATTATACAATTAAAAATATTGATCATTTACTTTATTATTTTAGGAAATTAGTATATATGATAAATTATGATTCTCAAGATACAGAATTAAAATCAACTTTAACAGGAATTATTCAATTACATGTTATTGAATGTCCTAATAAAAATTGCATTGTTAAGAAAAAAGAACAATTATTTTTACCAAAAACAGAAAAATGGTCTAACAGGACTAAGCCTTTTATTTTAGATGATGTATTTCTTTCTCATTTTTTAATTGATGTTAATGATTATTTTCTTTCCATTAATTTATTTAATCCAGAATTTCTCATAAATTTATCATATTATTATTTAAATTTTATTGGTAATATCATTCAAAGTATTTACTTTTTTCATAAAGTTAAAAAAATGAAATTAACTATTCAAGAAAAATTTTTTTTAAAAAGATTAGAAATAGCAATTTCAAGAAAATTAATAGAAAAATTAAAATATGAAAATGAAATATGTGAAAATTTAGATGAATTAAATCCTTCTCATTATTATAGTTATGAATATTATAAAGAGCAATTTTATAGTTTAATTTTTAAAGATTTAGAACTTTTAAAAAAATTTTGGGGAAAATTTTCTCATCGAGAAAATAAATCTTTTATAGATTATAATGAAGTTTTTAAATTAACTGAAAAAATAATGATATGTAAGATCAAAATTGAAAATTTATGGAAAAAATTATTTTCAATTTATTCAGGAATGAATGAAGTATTTGATTTTTATATTGATTATGTAGAACAAATAAATGATGATTCTTTTTTAAAAATAAATTTAGAAAGTATTAAAAGGAAAACAGAGAATTCTACAGAACATATTCATCAAAATTTTTATAATATGATGTTTAATAAAGAAACAGGAATTATAATTTGTAATGGTGATTATGGAAAAGAAGGTTTAATTGAAAAAGTAAATCATTCTTTTGAAAAAATATTTAAATTTACTTTTGATGAAATGAGAGGAATGAATATTTCACTTTTAATGCCAAAAATTTTTGAAAAAGAACATCATAAATTTATGAAGGAATATATTAAAGTCGGAAAAAAATATTTACTAAATTATAAAGGTCATCATACTTTTGGTAAAGATAAAAATAATTCCATTATATTAATTAAAATAAATTTAAAAATATTTCCTGTATTAAATCAAAGTGTTTATTTTTTAGCAATGATAATCCCTGAAAAAGTAGATGATTTAATTTTTATAGATTCAAACTTTATAATTCAAGGAATGAGTAAAAAATTAACAGAAAAATTTCAAATATCAAATAAATATTTCTTCATGAATTATAATATTCCTTTTTATATGATATGTAAAAATTTTATTCATTTTTATAAAACATTCATGAAAGAAAATCAAGAAGATAAAGAAAATAATTCATTAGATTTAAATTTATCTCAACAAGAATTAGATATAGATTCATCAAATGAAATAAAAAAGAAGGATATAAATATAGAAATAAATGAAAATATAGAATTAGAATATGAGATAAAAATTCCAAGTTTTATATTAAAATATGAAAAAATATCCAAAAAAGAAAATTTATATCATTATTTCTCAGACATAGAAGGAAATATAGAATTTAATAGAAATAGTTCAACTGAAAATTTTGATACATCAAATAATGGTATAACATCAACTACAATAATTAATGAAGAAATCACTCCTTTAATTCAAAGTCCAGTTTTTCCAATAATAAAAAAAAGAGCAAGTGCTCATGTAATAAATAATAATTTTCAAACTCCCTTTTCAACTCCTAAACTTTTAGAAAAATTTACTCCTCATAATGATACTGTTAATTCTACTATAAAAAATGAAGTTAATTATGGAAATAGAGGTTCTCAAATTCAAATTAATAATGAAGAATTAATTTTTTTAAATAAATTAAAAGTTTATAAAAATTTATTTGTTAATGGTCATTTTTCTAAATTAGAAGAAATTATTGATTCAGATACAAAGGAAGAGTGTATCACATATAAATTTAATTTTACTTTTAAGAAATATAATTATAATCAAAATAAAGTTTGTTTTATTATAAGATGTGTTGATAATAAAAATGAACATGGTTTAGGTTATTCTTCTTCTGTTAGTGAAGGTTTAAATTTTGGAGTAAAAATAATTTCTGATAAAGATAAATTAACTTCTCTTCAAACAATGTATAAAATCGGTGAAAATGAGAAAAAAAATATCGAAGAAAATATTACTGAATTTGGAAATTATTTTTATATAGATAATCAAATGCAAAAAATGTTTAAAGTGTATAAAGATTATATGAAAAAATTTTCTAGAATTCATGGTAAAAAAAAACATAATTCTGTAATGGATGATGAAAATTCTTCTCAAACTGCAGCTACTAGTTATAATTCAGATTTATCAAAAATAAATAGAATATTTGAGATGAAAGAAAATGTTTTAACTACAAAAAAAAAAATATCATATATCTATAATTTAATCTTTATTATGATTTTACTTGTTTTAGGTTCTTCAGTTTTTTCTGCAGTCTTTTTCCGCATAGTAAAAAAAATACACTCAGGATTAAAATTAATAACATTATTAAATAGTAATATATTCTTTATTAATTTAAGAATAACAGGAACAACTTCAATAATCATATCATTAAAAACATTATATAATTTTTATTTTGATGATAATTTTAAAAATAACACAATGAATACATTCATAGATGAACATTTATATTTTTACCAATTACAAGAAAAAGCAATTGATTGGGTATCAGAAAGTTATGAAATGATAAATAATTTTGAAGGAAATATTACTCATGCTGCAAATAAATATAATGTTGATTTATGGAATCAAATACCAGAAAATTATATTGCTGCTTTTCCAGAAGATGATAGTGAAAGTTATATTCAAACTGTAGTGAATACTTTAACTATAAGTCAATCTTTTTTAACTTTAAAATTTTTTAATTTAAATAATAATAATCTGACTAATAATGATAAATTAGAATTTAGATATATTAGTTTCGGAGCTATTGAAAATCCTGTTGATTTTGGTATTCCTAATGGATTAGAAAAAATTCCTGATATTATGGGATTACTTATTAAATATAACAATGAAAAAATTAATAATGTTTATCTTTCGATGATTGTTTTTATAATTTTCATTTTTATTTTAGAAATTATTTATATCATAATTTTATATAGGACTAATAAATATATTGCTTTTGGGTTTTTAAAAATTGAAAAAATATCTCAAGAAAATATTGAAATTATGATACAGAAAATAAAAAATTTTTCAGAACATTATAAAAAAAGGAATGAAATTTTATTATCAATGAATGATAATTTTTTCGAACAAAATAATACTGTAATAAACAGTAATCAACCAAGTCAAACTTTATCACAAAATAATCAATTAAGAAAGGTTAATAGTGATTTTAGTTTAGAAACGAAAAAACATAAACAATTAATTATATTAAACACAAATTATATTCATTTTCCTTTAATTTTCTTTGTATGTGTAGTAGTAAATTTTCTTTTATATTATATATCTCATAGTGCGATTAAAAGTAATGCTTCAATGATAAAAATTCAAACATATTTATTTGGTAAATTTTTATCTGTTTCTTGTTCGACAGTAAATATAAAATGTATATTAGCACAGTGTAATGTTAATAATACTTTAGATTGTGATTCTTTTCTTGATGAGGAATTATCTTATACTTTATATCATTCATTTAATAAATTTCCAACTTTAGATATATTTTATAATGAATATTTTTTAAAAGATGCATGTGCTGCTATTTTTGATAAAGAAGATGAAAGATATGAGAATTGTTTAAAAAATTCTATGGTTAAATTAATTAATAATACTAATTCATTTTTAGATTATGTTAAAGAATGTGTAAATAATTTATTAGGCGAACATCAAAATAATCAATTACAAAATCCAAGTTATTCTTCTTTTGATCTCTTTGCTTCAGATACTTATAGAAAAATGGAAGAAGGATTTTTTAATTATATTGTTCCTGTTGTTAAAAAAATGGATAATATTATTATCGATGCTTTGAATAATTTTGTAAAGAATGAATATAATATTGCAATTTCTGTTATCAGTGTTTTTCTTGTTGTTATTGTTGCTTTCTTTTTCTTTGTTATTATGGTATTTATAAAAAAATTAGAGTATTCCATTAAAATTTCAAAAAATATTTTTAGAATAACTCCAAGTATTATCATTTCATCAAATCAAGATTTAGAAAATTGGTTAGAATCAATAAATAATGAATCTTAATTTATGTCATTTATATATTATTAAAATTTAAATACTAATTATAATCAATATAATATAATAATTATATTTAATATAATATTTTATAAATTTAAAAACATTAATTATAAATTATCAGACCAAAAATAAAAACACAAAAATGAAATTCCACAATTTTCTTTTTATTTTTATCATAAATCAAATTATTTCTTTGGAAAAAAAAGGAAATAATTATGCAGTTTTAGTAGCAGGTTCAAATAATTATATTAATTATCGCCATCAAGCAGACGTTTTTCATTTATATCATATATTACTTACTTTAGGATTTGAGAAAGAAAATATTATATTATTTGCTTATGATGATATTGTTAATAATATACATAATCCTTTCAAAGGAAAAGTTTTCAATGATCAAACTGGTAAAAATTATTATGAAAATATTAAAATAGATTATAGAGAAAATGAAGTTAACATTGAAAATTATATTAACGTTTTATTAGGTAATAAAACAGAAAAATCAAAAAAAGTTTTGGAAACAAATTCAGAAGATAATATATTTTTATATTTTTCAGATCATGGTTCAGAAGGATTTATTATTTTTCCAGATTTTAAATTTTTATATGCTGATAAATTACAAGAAACTTTTGTTAAAATGAAAGAAAAAAAAATGTTTAATAAATTAATATATTATCTTGAAGCTTGTCATTCAGGTTCAATGTTTAATTCTTTACCTAATAATTTAAATATTTATAGTGTTACTGCTGCAAATTCAAATGAATCTTCTTATGCTTATTTTTGTTATCCTAATGATATTGTTAATGGAGTATCTATTGGAAGTTGTTTAGGTGATGAATTTACCTATCATTTATTTAATATTTTAAATCTAAATTTATATAATGCTAATTTTACTTTTCATCAAAGTTTTTTAGAAACTAAAAGATTAACTAAAAAATCACATGTTATGGAATTTGGAAATAAAAATTTAGGGAATGAAAATATCAGAAATTTTTTCTTTGAAAATAAAATAAAAGAAATAAATTTAATGAGTATTATGAAAAATATAAATCAATCTAAATTAAATCAAAAAATAAAAAGAATTAAATCTACAAATGTAAAATTAGCATATTTAGAATTGAAAGCTTCAAGAACAAATAATATAAATGCTTTAATAGAATATCAAAAAGAATTACAATTAACACAAGAGACAAAAAAAAGATTTGAAAAATTTACATTTATCATTCATTCATTAAATAAAGAAAATAAAAATGAAATAAAAACAGATTTTAATTGTTTACGATTTTCAAATGAAATTTATAGAGAAAAATGTGGAATTGACGAAAGAGATATAGAATTTCTTTCTATATTTTCTAATTTTTGTTCTATATATAATCTAAATTATTTAGATTTATATAAAGCAATTAGTTTAATTTGTGAGAAATAGATTTTAAAAATAGATTATATAAATTTATTATAATATATAAATCTATAAATGAATTATATTTCATCATTATAATTTGAAATTTATTTATTTATTATTTAATTATAAAATGCAATAAAAATAATTTATTATTTGAATTATAAAATATTTAAGTTTTATTTTCTTCAATCCAATTTTCTAATTCCTGAGTACTATTTATAACATTTGAGGGAATTATTTTTACAATACATCTTGAAACTCCAAGTAAATAAATTAATTTCTTAATAAAACAAAAAGCAATATAAGTACATTGAAATAAAACCATAATAAAGAAAATAATAGCCAAAAAAACAACAGAATTCCTTTTAATTTTTAAAAAATGTAATAAAGATAAAGAACAAATTTTAGCAAAATTATCAGATACTGGAGCTACATAATTATAATATATAGTTTCTAAATTATTAAAAGATGTAGATTCATATAAATAATAATATTTAAATTCAACTTTTTCCCCATTAATTATAATATAATTTAATTCAGAATATAAATTAATATCTTTAATCAAATCATCAACAGTTTCTTCAACTAATTTTAATAAACTATCAGTATTATTTGCACTTTTTACTAATTCATTTTCTAAACAATTTTGATATTTTTCTGAATCTTCTAAATAAACAGCTTTACATGCATTTAATAAATAATAATCATTATAATAAACATTTAATTCTTTAAATAAACTTATTCCTTGAATAATTTTTTGAATGTTATTTAGATTTACTAATTCACTATAATTTAATTGATTAGTATTATTACATTCACTCAATAAGCATTTAATTTTTAAAGTCGATGCTCCTGCCATAATAATTTTACCAAAAATATAATTTTCAACATTAATTAATTTATTAGTAGAAGTCACCATTGAATTGGTAATTAAATATATTGGAATTAAAAAAGCACATAAAATACAAAATAACATTCCAGTTTGTAAATATGCAGAAGTTAAAACTTTTAATGGAATTGTTTTTTTTGAATCTGAAGCAAAACCACTTAGATTTAAAGTTGAAGTTGTTCTTATTTGTGATTCTTCGTTTGTTTTATTTGAACCTTTTTGTAATTGTGATGATGGATCTATTGATTTATCATTATTTCCTTCTTTTGTTGAAGAATTTTCTAAATCTTTTAGAAAATAATTTCTTAAGGATATATTAAATCCTTCTATTTTTTTTATTGTTTCATCAATTTTTTCTAGTTTAATTTTTAAAATTTTTTCTAATCCTTCTCCCATATTTAAATTTGAAATATATAATAAAACTGAATAAAAAATACAGAAAATAACCATTAATAAAGCATAAATTAATAAAAATACAAATAATATATTTCTTGAAGATCCATTAAAACTTTGAAGTAAATTTGGAATTTTAAGAATTTTTAAAAATAAATTTGGAATTAAATTATCATAAGTATTTTCAATTGCAATATATGAAATATAATCAATATAATTTTTTGTATTTTCATCTAAAACTATGTTATTTAAATTAAAATTTTGATTTAATAAAAGTGAATTTATATCACTCATTGTTTGAGCCAAAAGTGAAGGAAAAAGTCCTTTATCATTTAATTCATGATAATAATAATTCATTTTTTCACTATCCCAAAATAAATTTAAAGTATTTTCCTTATCTAAATATTTTCCTATTTTATGTTCGAATTCTCCGAAATAATATGTAATATTATTATATAATGTATAACATTGAGATTTTAAATAACTAAAATATTCTTCATTATCATTAATAAAAGAATTAAAAGAATATGTTAAATTATTTTCAGTTTTTTTATGAAGAGTTCTTAAAGAAACTAAACCTCCAATTAAAGAAATTAACCAATTAGTAATTTGGAATAATTCAATGTTTAATTTATTAACAGTTTTTAAATCATCAAAGATTTTATAAAACAAAATTAAATATATAATCCCATATAAAATAGTAAAAAGCGAAATAAGAAAAACTGAGATTTTAATATATTTTAAAGTATAAAAATTTGAAATATTAGTTAATAAATTTGCTCTAATTTCTTCAATTCTTTCTTTTTTAACTAAATCAGAATTAAATCCAGTTTGTCCAATTTGAGAAGCATTTTCATCATCCATAATTTCATCTTTTTTTTGCCCATGAACCATACTCATTTTATTAATATCTTGTCTACATAAATCTAATAAATTTTGAAAATTTTGATTTTGAACAGATAAAGTATAAAAATTATGAGGTTGAGCAATAATTAAACTTTTTTCTTGATTTAATAATTCATATAAAGGTTTAATTGCATCTGCTTTTTCCTTTTTATATTTATTAATTTTTGGATCATCAAAAGAATCTTCATCATCTTTTGATGCATCATTTTTATTATCAATACATCTTATTATATATGCCATATTTTGATTACCAAATTTAATTCTATCAAAAGTAAAATTAAATTTAAAAACCTGAGAATTATTATCATAATTACATTCATCAATAAATTCACATAATTCTTCAAATTTTCCTGATTCAAATAATTCTCTATATTTCTTAATTTTAGAAATAAATTCTTTATAATCTTCATCTTGATTTTCCATTCTTGAAACATTTAAAATTTCAGGTAATTCATTTTGTTCATAAGGTTTAATTGTTTCAAAATCATTCATTTTTGGAGTTGGAGTTGGAGTTAATGTTGGACTAGGAGTTTGTCCTATTGTTGTAGGTAAACTTAAATTTATGTTCTTTGATAATGATGTTGGCTGTGGAGTAAAACTTATTCTTAATTTTTTATGAGATATGTTGTTTGTTATATTACTAATAATATTATTCTTAGTTTTTATTTTCTTTTTCCCTTTTTCAATTTCTTCAATTGAATTTTCATTATCATTATAACTTTTTTCTTCTTCATTTACTAATAAATCATTTTCTCCAAATTCATCTATTGTTTCATTATTATTTAATTCATCATTTCCTGGATCAAGATAAGAATCTTGTTGAATAATTTGAGTGTCTTTTTCATTTAAATTACCTATTTTTGAAGATTCTGAGTAATTTATTAAAAATTCAGGAAGTAAAATTTCATATTCTAATTCAATATTTTCATTTATTTCTACATTCTCTTGTAATTCTTTTTCCTTTTCTTTTTCTTTATCTTTTATCTCATTTTTGTTATTCACACTTTTACTTAAAATACTTTCATTATTACTTTCTGATATATCATTCACATGAGATGATGTTTCTATTAATAATGAATTTGATTTTTTTGTTTGACTTTCTTTTTCATTTTGTTTTTTACCTTGTAAAAAAATTTTATGAAAATTTATAAATTGCTTGCAAATAACATAAAAAGGAATATCATTTTCTTGGAATAATAAATTATTATCTAAATTTAATATTTTCATTATTTTTGAACTTGTTCCTTGAATATTGAATTTTGAATCTATAAATATAATATCATCTATATTTTCCTTAGCAATAATTCCTATAAAATATACATTTTCATTTAAAATTGGAAATAATTTGACAACTATTTGAATCTTCACAATTGTATTTTCTCTATCTTTTCCAAAAGTTTTTAAATCTTTTTTATCTATGGCTATTTTTTCCCCAATTTCATAATATCTTTTCATAAAATCAGTGTGAATTTTACTATAAATTTTAGGCATTAAAATATTAATATTCATTCCTTTTAATTCATCATATTTATATTTAAAAATCTTTTCAATTTGTAAATTTGCTTTTTCAATTATACCTTCTTTTCCTTTATCTCCATTTGCAATTATAATTCCTGTTTCTTTATTAAATATCATAGAATAATAATTTTGAGATAATTGTTCTGAAAAATTTTCATTCTTTCTTTTTAAACTTTCTAAATCTCTTTTCTTTAAATCATCATCATTTATTTGTTCTACATAATCACTATATAATATAAATAAATCATTTACTCCACTATAAATGGAGATTAATTTATTCCATAATTTTTCAATTCTATCTTTTGTAATTCTTATTTTATTTGTTAAAAAAAATATTTTATTAAAATCAATTTGTGTTTTAGAATCAATATGTGCCTTTTGAAATATTTTCCAAAATTCTAAAGATAAATTTATATCATTACTAATTTCATCTATGAATTTATCACTTAAATCAGAATATTTAAAATATATTGTAGTATCTAAATCTTTAATTGAAGTACATTCTTCTAATGGTGATTTTAATTTTTCAATTAAAGCATTTGAAATTTTTATTTTTAATCTTTCTAATGAAAATTTCTCTTGAAACGTTAATTTCATTTTTTTAACTTTTTTATAAAAAAACATAGATAAACAGTAATTACCAATAATTTCTAAATAATAAAAAGAAAGATTAATGATTAAATCTGGAGAATAATAATTTTGGTCGATAAAATAACTCATTACTATAATAACAAAATTTATAAGAAAAACATTATCATCAATATTTGGTTTACTTCTATCACTCCATTGATTTGTTATTGGTAAGTAAATTTTTTCTTTAGTTTTTGCTAAACAATTTGGATTTGGACATTCTACTGAATGCATATGTATAATTCCTGCTAAAATTGCCTTTTTTTCTGGATTTTCATTAACATTATTAATTTTATCTATCAAATTTTTTATATAATATAAAAAATGAGATTTATTTGTTATTTTATAAAAAGGAGTGTCTAAAAATATTTTTTCCTCAATTCTATTTTTTAAACTGTAATAAAAATATGATATTATTACACTTGAAGTTAAATAAATTATTCCTTTTTCATAAATATTAATATATGCAAAAATCAAACAAAATAAACTTGTCCAGACATATAAAATATGAAATAAACCAACTAATGAATTTGTGATTGAATCATAATATAAATAATGTTTTAAATAAAATCTTAAGAAAAGTATACTTATCGTCATATTATATAATAAGAAAATTTCTTTTGATAAATATTTACTTTGAATTAAAAATATTGAATAAAAAATACAATTTAAACTATTATAAATTTCATAATTACAAGAAATTCTTGAAAAATATGAAGTTGATAAATAAAATGAATCACAATAAAAACATTGAAGAAAAAATATTAAAACCACAGAAACAATAAATAAAAGTAATGAAAGAATAATAATGAAAACATGCTCATTGATTGAACATGATACTCCTTTAAAATAAGGATTTGTTTCATTTTCTCCAAAACAAAAATTTGCAAAAACAAAATCTAAAATAATATTAAATCCAATAAAAACAAAACATTTAATAAAATAATTAATTATTTTCTCATTATAAGAATAAAAGGAATTTTCATGAATTTTTGAACAAACAATAAAACAAAATATTATAAATAAAATTAAAATAGATAATAATGCTGAAATAATAAATTTAAATTCTGAATATTTATTGACAATTAAGTCTATTAATCTTATTATTTTTTCCAAATAAAATAAAAGTTTATCTGAAGATGATTCATTATTAAAAACTCCAATTTGTTTTGCAAAAAAACCAGAAATCATTTGTAAATAAGAAATACTGAAAAATATTACACATTCTGTTCTTGATGCTGGTTGATTTGTTATTAATATATCCATTAAAATAAAAAATTTTTCATTAAAACTTAATGAATCTTTTTTAAATAATATCAATTCTTTTGACATTTTTTTAAAATTTATTTAATACTATTATATATTAATGTTTTTTAAGAAAATTTATTTCAAATTTATCTTAAGTCATTAATGTATATAGATTTTTAAGAATTCTTTGAAAAAGAAAATATCTTTATTCTTTAAAAGGGATAATGAGAAAAAAAATATTATTTTTTCAAATAATTAAATTAAAAATGATTATTTATGAATTATATTTATTTAAGGTTTAATTTTTATAAAAAAAATAATTCAAATGATATAATTCTTATTTTTCATTTTAAAAAAAAAATAAAATAAACTTTAAAGGGTTAATTAAAAATTTTTATAAAAAAAAATATAAAATGATAAAAATATTAAGTTTAATCATAATTATAAAATTTAATTCAATTTATTATACAAAGAATAAAAATTATAATAAATTTATTGGAGAAAAAATTAAAATTATAATATTACAAAATTATCTCTTTTCAAAAGGAAAACCAAAAAATTTTTATAAATGCATATAAAAATATATCCTAAAAAAATTAACCTAAATGCAAAACATAAAGAATAAAATTTCTCACAACAAAAAAATACAAATAGTATTTAAAAAAATCTACAAATATAAAACATTATATAAATCTAAGATACTTTGAAAATTTTTATAAAAATATGGAAAGTACAGATCATAAAGAAAATAAGCGTGATCCTTGGCAATCAGATGCAATTCATGCTCATACATATTTAACATATTTGAAAAAAATATTTTTTAGTCCTTCAACAACAAAAAAAGTTTTTATCTTAGGAAATCCATCAAATGATATGGATTGTGTGATATCATGTTATTTAGTATCAATAGGAGAAAATTTACGTAATAAAGTAATTGAAATTGATGATGCAAATCATATGAAATTAAATAAAAATGCAAATTTAGTTTATTATCCAGTTTTAAATACAAAAAGAGGAACTTTTAAATATAGATTAGATGAACAATATGTTTTCGATAAATTTCATTTAAATTCAGAAGATTTTTTCTATATTGATGATCCTTATATAACTGAAGAAGGAATAAAACAACAAGGTAATGTTTCAATAATATTAGTTGATCATTCTGTTTTAGATGTTTCTGAAAAATATTTAACTCCTTACGTTACTGAATTATATGATCATCATATTATTGAAGATTTAAAATTCCCAAATTTAAAAAATAGATTTATTAAATATCCTGTTGGTTCTTGTTCTACTTTAGTTTTATTATCTTTATTCTTAGATTATTATCCTTCAACTATGCTTCCTCCTTTATTTGCTGTTTCTGCTATTCTTTTAGATACTCATAATTTCAGAAAAGATTTTTATAATAATAAATGGACTGATCTAGATAAAACTGTTTTTAATCTTATTATGAGTCATTCTCAATCTAATGTTGATTCAGATAAATATTATAAAGAAATGAATGGAGCAAAAAAAAATTTAGAAAAAAACTTAGAACAAGGTATTGTTGCTTTATATGAAAAAGATAAAAAAACTTTTGAATGGGGAAAAAATTTATGTGTTTGGAGTTCATTACCTATTTCTTTTAATAAAGTTATTGAAAAATTTAGTCTTCAAGAAATTTATAAATATTTTGAAGAATATAAAGGAAAAGCTAAATATTATATTACAAGTTCTTTTGTTGAAAATGGGAATAAAGTTTTTTATTTATATGATCAAGACCATTTTGAAGGTGTTAATAGAAGTGAATTAAAAGAAAAGTTAAATAATGCTCTTAAAGATTATTTTACAACTATTAAAATTGATGATGATTTGGAACATATGTTTGTTTTTGAATTGGATTCTACTTCTTCTAGAAAAGCTGTTGAACCTTTTATTAAAAATGTTTTTAATAAAGAATAATCATCATTTTATTTCTAAATAATTTCTCATTTGATTAAATATTAAAAAAATTTAAGAGAGTATTTATTTAATAATTATTTTCAAATTATTATATTTTAGTGTTATCATTTGATATAATAATTTTTTATTGGTTTTAAATTCAAAATAAATCAATTATTAATAAAAATATGAGTTAAATGTATTTAATATTAATAATCATCTCATTCTATATTATCATATTCATTATAATTATAACTTCCAAAAAAATCATTATCATAAATTATTTATGATATATTTTCATAATATTCTTCAAAACAATAATTAATTTTTATTATATTAGGTATCATAAGTAGATAAACAAAGTTTATTTTTCTCAATTTAACAAATAATCTTTAAATTCAATTAATTATTAAATATTTGAACTTTAAGAATATACTTTTAATAAGTTTTATTAAGAATCTTTTTTATCTTCTTTATATTCACTAATTTATTCTATTTTATATTATTTCCTTAACATAATATTAATTTTTTGAGAATTTAATTTATTATTACAATTTTTTATATGTGATGGATTCTTTTAATCTTAATGATCAAATAATTTGGTTAATCGTAAATTTAATTGTTTTCCATAACATTTGAGCTCTGGGCTTAGACATCCATTAAATTTTTACCCAATGAATATTTTATTATTCATTTAAAAAAGTAGAATCTTAATTATATTATCTTCATTTTGTTATTTCAATTATTTCAATATCAATTAACAATTCTTTCTTTTGATTTTATGTATCTTATATTTAGCCTCTGTTCTTTTTTCTGTATAATATTCTCTGAATTTTTTATTTTTTTTGATTTAAATTGAATAAAATTCAAAACTTTATTCTAACTAATTTTTATTTATTATTTATTAAAAATCTAAGATTAAATAGAATCATGAACAATTTTAGTACTTTCCTTTTTTTATCTATCCATATATGAATAATTATCTGGATAATAACTATCACTTGAATAAATAGAATAGTTTTGATTTAAAAAACAATATAAAAAATAATGAAATACAAAAAATTAATACCTGTTTTGATTATTTCTCTAATTTTTATTCTACAAACAATTATGGGATAATTAATTTAAAAAAAATTTGTAAAGAATTAATTATGATTAATTTATAAAATTTTGAAATTGATTTAAAATAATTGGAAATCGATTATTCTTTTTCTTATATAAATTTCCCAAACTTCTTATAATTTATTTTAATCATATTATAAATATTTATTTTAATTTTTTTTAATATAATAAACTTTGTTTTAAGAAAATTTAAGGGAATATTAATTATAGATATTAATGATGAGTTAAGTATTTTTTTTCATATTTTAATGATTTATTTATTGATACATTCTTCTTGGTTTTCGATCTCATATTATTCATAAAAAATTTCTATTAT
>JAEEGL011442716.1_pt1 | contig 17724 bp, 13 predicted proteins | sample 9134231 | NCBI WGS metagenome assembly JAEEGL01 (sample SAMN16246548, study PRJNA631951) | gut metagenome | biome: gut microbiome; feature: rumen; material: fiber-attached | host: Bos | place: Iran: Karaj | collected 2018-10 | reverse complement strand
TGCCGGTTACTGGCCAACGCTCTGGGGGTATCACTGGATGATCTGGCCAACCATGATCGCAGCGAAGACATGGGCTTTGGCATACCACCCAGAGGCAAGCACATCTTTGGCGTGGTAACGGTCGGTGAAAAGGGACAGATCGTCATCCCGGCCAAGGCCCGGAAGATCTTTGACATCAGTGCCGGTGATTCGCTGGTCATTCTGGGTGATGAAACTCAGGGCATGGCCATCATGAAGGCCGAAAACTTCCTCTATCTGGCTGAGATGATCAGAAAGAATAGTACCACTCAGTAAAGTGGTGAAATTTTGTTATAGCAGAGATGAAAAATATTGATTTATGAGGTTTTTTATAATTCGTTTGACAATTTAGTGCTCTATGTACTTGACCGAATTTTTCTCGTATGATTCTGCTCCATCCGACAACAAGTACTTTTCCTTCTGCAAATAGAAGACTAGATTATTTTCACAAACTGTTAAGCACTTGCGTGTGGAACAACCTTCTCACGTAATCGTCAAACTGCATAAACAGGCTCCGTTGACAACTGATCCCCCTAAAAATACAACAGCCATTCCCATTTTTCTCCGGGAATGGCCATTTTTTTGATCTGACGTCTCTACGTTAGATGCTTACGTGGGATAAGGCTGAAAACAAATAGCCTTCCGTTTAGAATTCCTTCTTTTCCATGATCCGGACGCTTCTCAGATAGGACAGCAGCGTCAGTGCTGCAACGACTGCCGCGATGCAGCCAAACACCAACGCCGGCGACACCTGATCCAGCGCCAGGATGAACGCGGGCGGCTGTGTGCCGCTCATCAGCTTGCTGACAAGAAACGCCAGCACGGCGATGCCGCCGTAGATCATCATCAGGATGACCCTTGCGCGCTCTGCGCCGAATTTCAGCTGGAGCGGGATCATCAACGCGATCATCAGCACCATGACCAACGGCAGGACGGTGGCCTCCGCCAGTCCGCCGAAACTCCCGCCGGTGAACGCGTTGCGAATGAACTCCATTACGGTGCCCAGAAGCGATCCGGCAAGGAGCATGCCGAGGCAGAAAACATATTTCTCCCGGACATAGGTCCTGCAGTCCACGGGGAGCGTGAAGAGGAACTGAAAACCGTTGTCCGCTTCGTCATAGGTTACCGTTCCGATGGCGGTGATCCCAGCCATCAGGGAGAGATAACCGGGCAGGAAACTGCCCTCCAGTGTGAATGCCATCAGGATGCTGATGCCTATCATGGATACCAGAACAGTCCGCTGCTGGCCCATCATCCGGATGTCTTTGATCAGTAATCCCTTCATCTCTTTTTACCTCCCAGGATCAGGATCATATCGTCGATCGATCCTCTTTCCACCACCAGTCCGGGGTAATTCTCCTCGTAATACTGGCGTTCGTCCGTGAAGCAACTGTATCCGAAGGACTCCTTCCTTACGCCGAGGATGTGCTCCTTATCCAGCGCCTCATATCCGGCTTCATCCGTCTTGATGACGCCGTAACTGCTCAGGATTCGGTCCGTGTCTTCATGCAGCACCAGTTTCCCGTCGTGGATCATGTACAGGTCGTCGCAAAGCCCCTCCAGATCGGACGAGATGTGGGAGGAGATCAGGATCGAGCAATCCTCGTTCTCCGCAAGATAATCCCGGATCATATCCAGGATCTCCATCCGGGCTTCCACATCCAGTCCCGCAGTGGGCTCGTCCAACACCAGCAGCTTCGCTTTATGACTCAGGGCGACGAGCACCCGGAGTTTTGCCTTCATGCCGGTAGAGAATTCCTTGATTTTCTTGTCCAGAGGCAGTCCCGCTCCATCACAGGTATCCAGATACTGTTTCTTATTGAAACCGGGGTACAATCCCGCAAGGATATCCGCGGTATCGCGGATGTTCAGCAGACTGCTGAAGCCCGCTTCCGACATCGCCGCGCCAATATTGTATTTATCTGCCGGAGTCAGTTTTGTACTGTCTTTTCCGAAGACCTTCACGCTGCCCGCATCAGGGCGGATCAGTCCCAAAATCGCCTTGATCGTCGTAGATTTCCCCGCGCCGTTGCGGCCTACCAGACCGCTCACCCTTCCTGCCGGGACATGCATGGAAAGATCCAGTGTGAATCCGCTGTATTCTTTTTTCAGACCATCAATCTGAATCATCTGTCCGTTTCCTCCAATATGATCTCCAATGCCGCACGGATCTCGTCGTCATCCAGGCCCGCCGCCCTTGCCCGCTGTACCGCTGCGGCGAAGTCGTCCTCCACAGCCTTCCTCCGGGCTTCCGCAGCCATCTGTCTGTCCGCCGTGTTCACGAACGTTCCCTTGCCGTGCACCGTAGTCACGAAGCCCTCGTCTTCCAGTTTGTCGTAGGCCTTCTTGACCGTCAGCGCGCTGATCCGAAGATCCGCCGACATGGTCCGGACGGAGGGAAGAACCTCCCCGTCCGCTATCTCTCCGCTGATGATCCCGCTCTTGATCTGGGAGATCAGCTGCTCATAGATGGGTTCCATCGATCGGTTGTTAATGATGATGCGCATATCATTCACCTCGTAAACAGTGTATAACAGTATATAACTGTTGTCAACACTATTTGAAATTATTTGCATAAAAGTATGGCGCCGGGAGACCGGCGCCATTGTTTCAGGGGTTAGATCTATTCAGGTTTATTCCACAGTCAGCGTCAGTTTCCGCTCTTCCAGTCCTGCTCCGGACACGGTCACCTCGATGGTACCCGGCTCATAGCCCGCGCGGACCGCGGCAAGCGCCTTTCCGTAGTAGGTGGTGTGCGTATCGCTGTAGAAATTCTCCGCCATGTGCGGGCGGGCAGAACCGAACGCCTGAAGCGTTCCGGCGCCGCTCACAGTCACCGTCAGTTTCCGGTCTTCGGAGGATTTCACCACGCCGTCCTCGCCGACAAGTTCCAGGTCAAGGAAGCAGAGATCCTGTCCGTTCGCTTTCAGGACGGTCTTCTCAGGCGAAACAGAGATCCGGGTGCCGCCTTTGGCTGTGGACAGGCTCGTCTCCGAGACCTTGTTTCCAGCCGCGTCATAGGCGACGGCGGTAACGGTGCCGGGTTCATAGACGACTTTACTGAAGTGAGCCTTATCTTCCTTGACCTTCTTCTTTCCGTAGGACTTGCCGTTGACCAGCAGCTCCACCGTCGGGGAACCGCTGTAGACGACGACCGTGGATTTCTTTCCTTCGCATCCTGCCCAGGACCAGCTTTCCACCGCGTCGGTGTCGCGCCACATGGAAGCGGCGGCAAATTCGCCCACATGGGTATAGGGCTCCACGCCGATGCCCGGCGTGTTCTGAAGTCCCCAGATGATGCGGTCCCAGTGCGTCTCGGGGCGCTTCTTGCCGCAGATATCCACGACACCGGCGCCGCCGGAGACGATCAGGCCGTCTTCCGCATCCTTCTTTTTGTTTCTTTTATCCTTGTACCGGATGGTTCCGATACCGGACTCTCCGAGATAATCCCATCCTGTCCACATGAAGTCGCCGGTAAGCTGGGGCAGTTCGTTGACCAACTGCCAGTTCTTGAAGAGCATTTTGGGCAATGTCTCAGACCCTACGAACGGACGGTTCGGATAGATCTTAGCTTCCTTGCGGTATCTCGCGTTCGCGTAGTTGTAACCGGGCATATCCAGACTGCCTTCCAGCGCTTTCACGACCTTGTCCGGTCCCTTTCCGTTGGAGGCCATCTCCATCAGACTGCCCATACGGTTCATCAGAATATTGAAGAAGGTGCTGGTGGGCATGTTGTCCAAAGCACTGCTGCCCATGCCGGTGTCCTTCTCGTCCTCTTTTCCGTTTCCGTATAGTCCTTTGCCCTTTGCCACCATCGAAGCCAACATCAGATTGATGCCAAGCGTGACGGGGCGGGTGCTGTCCTGGCTGCGTACGAAATCCGCGATCTCCCTGCAGAGTTTCTGTCCTTCTTCAGCACCGAGATCCGAGATTTCGTTACCGATGGAGTACATCAGAACACAGGGATGGCTGTAGTCCTTGCGGATCATGGCAGCCGTGTCGGCTTTCCACCATTTTTTGAAAGTTTCTCCGGCATAGTCATAGGGATTCTTGTGGATGAGCCACATATCGAAGGTTTCATCCATGACGTACATACCCATACGGTCACAGGCGTCCAGCATGGATTTGGACATGGGGTTGTGTGCGGAACGTATAGCGTTGAAACCGGCTTCCTTCAGAATCCTGACTCTGCGCTCTTCCGCATCAGCGAAGCACGCCGCACCAAGGATACCATTGTCATGATGGATGCACGCACCCCGCAGAAGGACCTCTTTTCCGTTGACTCTAAGCCCATTTCCATCCCAGGAGATCGTGCGGAAGCCGAACGCAGTCTGCGCGTCGTCCAGCACTTTACCTTCCTTCCGGATGGTGACTCTGCAGCAGTAAAGTTCAGGCGTTTCGGCGCTCCAGAGTCTGGCGCCTGGCACGGTCAGTGTGACCTTCTCCCCTTCCGCGGAGGCAGCGACTGTCTCTCCGTCCAGAATTTCTGTGAGAACTGTCACGCCTTCTTTCTCACCGAGAAGCCGGACCTCGACCGATACGGTCTCGGAATCCCTGTTCGTAATGAGGATACCCTGAGGAGCAACGGAAACCGCCCCGCCTACATGGAGCCAGACCGGACGGTAGATACCGCTGCCGGAATACCAGCGGGTATTCGGCGCCGCGGCGTTGTCCGCGATTACGGTCAGTTCGTTGCTTTCCCCGTATTTCAGTTCCTTGGAAAGGTCCACATAGAAATCGGTATAGCCGTACGGACGTTCTGTCAGCAGTTTTCCGTTGAGGAATACCGACGCGTTCTGATAGACGGCCTCACATTCCAGCAGGACGTGTTTTCCTTCCCATTCCGCAGGTGCTTCGACCGTTCTTGTATAAGTATATTTCCCGTTTTCAAAGTAACCGCCGCCGCTGCTGCTCTTAGCCTCACGGCTTCTGGGCTCATAGAGCATGGCGTCATGGGGAAGATCCACCGTTTTGAAGGCATCAGTTCCTTCCTTCCGGACGTTCCAGCCACGGTTCAGATCGTATTTTTTCATGAGTTCTGTCTCCTTATCGCTGAATTATTCACTCAGAAGCGCTTCAGCCTCTTCATCCAGCGCTTCAAAATCGGTGCCCTTGGTCTCGCTGCTGTATTTCATGATCAGGAACATGGCGACGATCATGCCCGGGATCGCGGAGATCGCGCAGGCGATGCCGATCATATCATCCGTAATGAATACCTGAGCGACAGTAAGCAGCAGCGCGCCGACGCCGATACCGATATACTGCAGCAGGTTCAGTCCGCCGAGGACAGAGCCGCGGATCTTGGTAGGCACCTTTTCGGATGCCATAAAAACCATATAGTCTTGACTGGTCCAGTAACCGCCGAGGAAACCGGAATATAGAACACCGATCAGCCAGGAATTCCAGTGATTGCGCACGCCGATGACAAACAGAATGAAAGTGACGATTGACATGATGCCCGTGACCAGGACGGTCGTTTTCCTTCCCAGATTGTCCCCGATCAGGCCGAAAACGATGACGAGAAGAGCGTAACCGAACGCGTAGACCGCCTGGGCGTTGGTGATCTCCTGCTCATTCATTCCTGTCGCCATGATGACGTTGACATTCATGGCGATACCCATCATGCCTATGGCAAAAACAATCACCGCAATCGTGGTCCACATCAGATCCTTGTTGTGATGGAAGAGGTAACTGATGGCACTGAAGACACCGCTCTTATTGGCTTTTGCCTTCGCCGCCTTCTTCTCTTCCCTTGTCAGTTTCTTCTTTTCCGGATGGCGGATCTCATAGGGCTGCTGCAGATGGTTCACCCGCTGCTCAAGGAAGACCTTGGATTCTTTGGTCAGGAACTGTGTCAGCAGCGCTACGCCGATACCGCAAAGACCGGGAATCAGGTAGACGTTCTTCCACAGAGATGCGTCGCGGTCCACGAAGAACCTGCGCAGGAACGGAACCGCAAACAGACCGACCGTACCGATGCCCTTGGTGACTGCGTAGATCGTCGCGCGGTATTTGGGCGGCGCGGATTCCTGGATATACACGACCTGGAGGTCATGGGCAATGAAGAATGTAATGATCGTGGTACCGATGAGATAACCGACGATCGAATTGGAGAAATAGGCGATGATCATACCGAGAGAAAATCCCAGCGTGTTCAGAACCAGGAACATCTTTCTGCCGAATTTGTCGGACAGCGCCTTGTAGAACGGCGCCAGCATCGAGATCGTTCCCAGAGGAGAAGACAGCGCGGTCAGCGCCGCTTTGCCCGTGGAAAGATCAAGATTGGGGAAGAACTGTCTGATAGCGTTACTTTCCACCATTCCCGCCGTATTGGTCGCGATCTCGTCGATGATATGTACCAGCACGATGACGATGCAGAGTACCCACAGATAACCCTTGTACTCCGGTTTATCCAGCTGTTTCTGCCGGCGTTCCAGTTCCAGCCGGTCTCTGGATTCCCACTGTTCTTTTGTTCTGCTCATTCTTTATCTGCTCCTTCCGGTCAGCAATATGGAATACTTATATATAAACTATACAAAAAAATAGCGAAAGAATGATATATTTTTTTGATTATCGATACCGTTTATTTGTTATTCTGACAGTCGAACGCACCTTTTTTCCGCTTCTTCTGTGTTCTTGCCGACATACAGCGTCACCTGCTCCGGAATGACCATTTCCCCTTTCACACGGTCATACAGACGCAGATCCTGCTTCGGGATCGTGACGAGGCATTCCTTTTCCTCGCCGGGCTCCAGCGCAACACGGGAAAAACCTTTCAGCAGTTTACGCGGTTTGCCTTCGATACCGCTTCCGGCGAATACCAGAACCGCCTCCTCACCGGCGTATTCCCCCGTGTTCCGGACAGTGCACCGGACTTCGATCCGGTCGCCAAGATCTTTCGCTTCGGGTTTGCCGTAGGCGTATTCCGTATAGGAAAGACCCCAGCCGAACGGATATTCCGGTTTCTTCCCTTCTTTCTCGAAAAGCGCATAGCCGTGATAATACCCATATTCCACGCGCTGATCTTTCTCATCCGAATAAGGGAAGTAAGGGTAATCCTTCTCGTCTTCCGCAACAGTGAACGGAAGTTTGCCGGACGGATTCACTTTTCCTGCCACGATGTCTGCAAGCGTATTGCAGCCTTCCATTCCGGGATAACCGGCATACAGGATGGCGTTTGCGTCCTCCGCCCATTCCTTCGTGATCACAGCGGATCCGGAGTAAAAGATGACGGTCAAAGGCTTCCCGGTCGCATGTAGCGCACGGATCAGGGCGACCTCATCGTCATGCAGACGCAGGGATTTTCTGTCGCCTCCGGTAACGAGTTTGGGATTGGAATTGGTGACGAATTCTCCTTCGTCCCGGTAGTCGTTGCCTACCACCGCAATGACTGCGTCGGCCTGCTCCGCAGCAGCCACACAAGGGGCGGTCTCGTTGTTCGGGACCAGCGTCACATTGCCGAATACCTTGGAAAAGCCCTCATAAGGCGTGGTGATATAAGGCGGATGGACCATGGAAGAACCGTGGTCACCGATCACCTTGTCGTTGGCGAACCGTCCGACCAGAGCGATCTTCTTCCCGGTATCCCGAATCGGCAGCATGCCGTCATTTTTCAGCAGCACCGTGCCTTTTTCCATGACCTTTCTTGCCAGTGCGGTGTGCGCTTTGCTGCATACTATGTCTTTGCCGAAAGACTGCGAACGGTAAACGTTCTGGAAGCGGAGCATGGTCGCGATGATATTCTCGCAGTGCTCGTCCAACAGTTTCTCATCCAGTTCGCCCTTCTTGACCGCTTTCACAAGCCTGCCGCCGCGCTTGAGCGTCAGCGGCATCTCCACGTCGAGTCCCGCACGGAGGCTCTCGGGGCCGTCATGAACGCCCCAGACGAAGTCGGAGATGGAGAATCCCTCGAAGCCCAGTTTCTTCAGATTGTCGAAAACTTCCTTGTTCTCGCCGCAATAGGTCCCGTTGACCTTGTTGTATGCGGACATGACCGAACCGGCACCGGCACGGAAGCAGTCCTCAAAATGATAGAGGTAGACGTCCCTCAGCGTCTCCTCGTCTGCGTCCGCGGATGCGGAGAAGCGAAGATTCTCGATGGAATTCATATAGTAATGCTTCGGGCACGAGATCACACCGTATTTCTGCAGTCCTCTGGTCAGTGCCACGCCGTATTTCGCTGTGAGGAACTGATCCTCGCCATAGGCCTCCTGCGCTCTCCCCCAGGAGGGATGACGAAGCAGGTTGATGCAGACGCCGGCGAAATAGTTGGCGCCGAGCGCGATGGATTCTTTCGCGATAGCCTCGCCCACTTCCTCCTCAAGCGAGACATCGAAAGCCGCGGCACGGGTGTTGGATGTGGGGAAGCATGTGGCATTCTTCATGACGACGCCTCTGGGACCGTCCGTGAAAAGGAGCGGCGGGATGCGAAGACGTTTGCATCCGCCTCCAGCAATGGGATCGTAGTTGTAGACACGCCCGTGGAGCATACCGTTCAGTGTATTCCAGTGCCCGCTGAGCATGTAGGATTTCTCTTTGAGCGTCATTTTGGCGATCAGTTCGCGCGCAAGCTCCCTGGCGAGTTCCGGATGATTAGCTCTGGGGCTGTCCAGTTCCTCCACTCCGGCATCTTTCATGATCTTCAGCGCATCGTCGAAATTCCTGACTGAATAATTGTCCATTTCCTTCCTCCATTCTTAATCCTGAAGCTGTTTCAGCAGCGGATACAATTTTCTGAATGTCTCATACCGTTTCCGGTAAGCATCGAATCGATCGGGATCCGGCTGGATCGTCTCGCTGGTCCGGACGATCCGGTCTGCGGCTTCCTCAACGGAACCATAAGCCCCCGTACCCACCATAGCCAGGATCGCAGCTCCGTAGCCGGGTCCCTGTTCGGTGGTGAGGATACGCACGGGCATCTCCAGAATATCGGCGCAGATCTGCCTCCACACTTTGCTTCTGGCGCCGCCGCCGCAGAGGTTCGTGGAACGGATATCCAGTCCGTTGGCTTCCGCGATCTCCAGACAGTCCTTCAGTGCGAAAGTGACGCCTTCCATGACGGCTCTTGACATCTGCGCTCTGGTAGTATCCGCGGAAAGGCCGATGAAGGCGCCGCGGATCCGGGTATCGTTGTGCGGGCTGCGTTCGCCCATCAGGTACGGCAGAAAGATCACGCCGGTATCTTCTGTCTCGGCGATTTCTTCCTCATCCCCACTGTAGTCGTCGGTCCCGAGAATGTCTTCCAGCCACCACATCCGGCAGGATGCCGCGGAAAGAATGCAGCCCATCAGGTGATAGCGCCCGTTGGCGTGCGCAAAGGAATGCAGCGCGTTCCTGCTGTCCACCGAGAAACTGTCCTGTGCGATGAAAACGGTCCCGCTGGTACCCAGCGAAATATTGCAGTCACCGTTCCGGACCGTTCCCGTTCCGATGGCGGCAGCGGCATTGTCTCCTGCTCCCGCCGTCACGACGGCGTTGGGCAGACCGTAGGTTTTCTTCACGGTGCCGACGATCTCCGCACTCTCATGCAGTTGTGGCAGCCAGTCCTCTTTGACGCCGCAGATCTCGCACATCTCTCCGCTCCAGCAGCGGTGCTGCACATCCAAAAGCAGCATGCCTGATGCGTCGGAATAATCGCAGGAAAAACTGCCGGTCAGCACGTATACGAGATAATCCTTGGGCAGCATGATCTTCCGGATCCGGGCAAAATTCTCCGGCTCCTGTTCCCGCATCCAAAGAAGCTTCGGCGCGGTGAATCCTGCGAACGCGATATTGCCGGTCAGACCGGAAAGTTTTTCTTTTCCGACGGATTCGTTCAGCCATGCCGTCTGCGTTTCGGTCCTTCCGTCGTTCCAGAGGATGCACGGACGGATCACTTCGCCGTCCCCGTCCAGCGCGACGAGGCCATGCATCTGTCCGCCGAAAGAGATCCCCCGGATTTCATCCTCATGGTCCAGACTGAGTTCTGCCAGAACGAGGTCCATTGCCTTCACCCAGTCCGCCGGATCCTGCTCGCTCCACCCGTTCTCGGGATAATACACCTCATAGTCGGACGAAGCGGTGCGCAGGATCTCCCCTTCTTCGTTTACGAGCAGCCCCTTCAGGGAAGAGGTGCCCAGATCGATGCCGATATAGAGATTCATGTTCTTTTCCTTTCTCAGCCGAACAGCAGCTGATTCATAATCGTCTGCAAACCTTCCTGGTTTCCGCTGATCGGTGCAGATGGCTTACCCAGCTGCTCCGCGACTTCTGCAAGATCTTTCAGTGTCATTTCGTCGTTCAGAATCTTCTCGCCCAGTTCCGTGTGGAACGCGGCGTATTTCTTTTCCTTAAACGCTGCCAGTCTGCCGTCCTTCAGGATTTTCTCAGCATTGAGCAGGCCAAGCGCGTAGGTATCCATACCCAGGATGAAGCCCTTGAACATGTCTTCATGGGTGTTGGACGGCCTGCGGTTCTTGGCGTCGAAGTTGAAACCTCCGGTGAGACCGCCAGCCTGGATCACTTCCAGCATAGCGTTGGTCGCGCTGTAAACGTCGAATGGGAACTCATCGGTATCCCAGCCCAGAAGCATGTCGCCCTGATTGGCGTCGATGGAACCCAGCATTCCGTTGATGGCGGAGATGCGCAGTTCGTGCTCAAAGGTATGTCCCGCCAGTGTGGCATGGTTCGCTTCGATATTCAGTTTGAAATCCTTGTCCAGACCGTACTGGCGCAGGAAGCCGATGGAAGTCGCGGCGTCGAAGTCATACTGGTGTTTCATGGGCTCCTTCGGCTTGGGTTCGATATAGAAATCGCCGGTAAATCCGATGCTGCGGCCGTAATCCACAGCCAGATGCATCAAGCGGGCGATGTTATCCTGTTCAAACTTCACGTCGGTATTGAGCAGTGTCTCATAGCCTTCCCTGCCGCCCCAGAATACGTAACCTCTGCCGCCCAGCTTAACGGTCAGATCCAGCGCTTTCTTGATCTGCGCTGCCGCAAAGGCATAGACTTCGGCGCTGTTGGTGGAACCTGCGCCGTTCATGAACCGGGGATTGCCGAACATATTGGCGGTTCCCCACAGGCAGCGGATCTCCGTGCCCTTCATCTTCTCCAGAATATAGTCCGAGATCTCATCCAGTCTGCGGTTGGTCTCTTTGATGTCATCCGCTTCCGGAACAAGATCCACGTCGTGGAAGCAGAAATAGCGGATACCCAGTTTCTCCATGAACTCGAATCCGGCGTCCACCTTGGCTTTCGCGTGCTCCATGGTGCCCGGAACCGCGCCAAAGGATTTGTCCGCGGTATCCCTGCCGAACATATCGGTGCCCGCCGCGCCGAGGTTGTGCCACCACGCCATGGCGAAGGGCAGCCACTCCTTCATGGGTCTGTCCAGAACGATCCGTTCCGGATCATAAAAACGGAACGCAAATGGCTCCGTCGCGACCGGACCCTCATACTTCACTTTATCGACGAAATCAAAATATGCCATGTTTGTTCTTCCTTTCCGATGATTGCTTCATACTTCTATGATACGGAAAAGGACACAACCGCAAAAGGATATCCTTACAGAATTTTCATGACAATCTTGCGATTTTTTGTATAATAAGACCATGGAACATGAATACGAGATCATCCGACATACGGCACTGCGCCACATCAGTATCTTTGTGAATGACATCCGCTACCGGAACGTCCATTTTCACAGAGAACTTGAACTGATTCTCATTCTGAATGGAAGCGGTTCCGTGCGCATCGGGGAAGAGATCTTTCCCACCAAGGCAGATGCGCTCTTTCTGGTGAATTCCAACGAAAGCCACAGTTTTGACAGCCCGGACGGACATCTGTTGTGCCTGATCGTACAGATCTCCTCCGGTTTCCTGCGTGATGTTGTACCGGAACTGCGGGAACTCACCTTCCGGTCAGGCCACGTTCCCGATGCAGACGGGGGTCTGCGTGCACGGATTCGGGAGACCGCCCTTGTGTTTCTCGGGCAGGGTGACCTTTACGGTCTGCGCACCGTTGCCGGGATCGCGGACATTCTCGTCAGGCTGGCAGACACACTTCCGCACGGGATCGTACCCGAAACACCGAAAAGCGCGGACCGCCTAGCACGGATGCGCAACTGGGCGGATTATATCGACGAGCATGCAGAAACAGGAGTGACTTTAGAGGATCTGGGAAAAGCTGAAGGTCTTTCGCCGACATACCTGTCACACCTCTTCCGTTCCTATTTCGGCATCCGGTTTCAGGAATACCTCAGCAACGTACGGTTCGAGAAAGCGCTTGCTCTTGCGTCGGATCCCGCTCTTTCTGTTTACGATCTCGCTCTGGCGTCCGGTTTCTCCGATCCGAAATACCTGAACGAACGCTTCCGAAAACAGTTCGGCTGTACGGTAAAGCAATACCGCAGGCAGCAGGACGCAGCCCTGCGCGGCAGCATACCCCATCCCCCGGCTTCTGCCGAATCCCGTTACACACGGGAAGAAGCGCTGGCGCTTCTCTCAAACTGAATCCGATTTCCCCGGCCGCTCCGGGAAAAGGAATAACCCAGAAAAAAAGGAGACGATCATGTCAAAGAAACAGAAAAACGACCGCGGATACAGCAATATCCAGGTCATCCTCGCGAGTTTCGCGTTCAGTGCCTGTATGGTGTTCTGGACCACTTACAACTCCTATGTTCCCCTCATCCTGGACTCGAAACTGCGGAATCTGGGCAGCCTCGCCCTTCCGGTCGCCGTGATCTCCACACTGACCGGTTTCATCATGACGATCGACAACATCTTCGGTCTCATCTTTCAGCCTCTGTACGGCAGAAGATCCGATAACATGCGTTCCAAATGGGGCAAGCGTATGCCCTATCTGCTGGTCGGCGTCCCGATCTGCGCGGTAATGTTCGCACTGATCCCCCAGGCCGCCAAAATCGAAGGATTGGCAGGCGTTCTGCTCATGATGGGCTGCATCATCGTCTTCAACTTCGTGATGTCTACATGGCGTGCTCCTTGTGTATCCATCATGCCGGACATGGTCCCCATCAAGTACCAGGGCGACGCCAACGCCATCGTCAACATCACTTCTTCCGTATGGACCATCATCATCGGCGTCGTTCCTTCCCTGCTCAGCGGAATGGGCTACAAGACCAGAATCGACAACGGAGACTTCTCCTCCATCTTCTTAGTAAGCTCGCTGGTCTCTCTGCTGCTCATCGGCGTCGTGATGCTCACCGTGAAATTCAAAGACAACCGGGACGAGCCGAAGAAAGAGGTCTCCAAAGAGGACGACCGCAAGCTGCTAGGTATCGACACTCTGGGACTTGCTCCGGACGTCAAACGCAGTATGATCATCATGATGCTCGCGCTGTTCTGCATCTCCGGCGGCAATGATGGCTTCGGCACCTACTACACCCTGTTCGCGACGAAGATCCTGGATATCGCCTCCACCAAGGCTTCTCTGATCAAGACTATCGGCACGATCTCCGCAGCTCCGATCGCCATTCTTTCCGGCTACTGCGGCAGGAAGTTCGGCAGGCGCAGGACCATCATGATCGGTCTTGCCACCAGCATCTCAGCTTATGTCTTCATGGCGCTCATGACCCGCGTCGGTCTGAAGGACTACACCATCCCGCTGATCATCGGGTATGGGCTCATGCAGTTCGGCAACGGTCTGACCACCTTCAACACGCTGCCCATCATGCTTGCCATCGGCGGGCCGGAACGGTTCGGTGCCTTCACCGGATACTATTATTTCGGCACTTTCTCCGCCGCTGTGGTCTGCCCGACAGTCATCGGCTGGCTGGTAGGCGTTTTCGGCACCGAGACGGCAGCCGTCGTCTTTGCTGCCGCGATCTCGGCTATCGGCCTCTGCTTCATGACCCAGGTCCGCCACGGGGAAGGCAATGTCCCGGAGGAAGCGCTGCAGGCAGACTGACCAGCTTGATCAATCGGCATTTTCCGATTTATATCATTTCAGGCGGCACGTACTTTCTGCATGCCGCCTGTTTTCATGCCGTAATGAGCGGAGGCCGTCCATTGCAGATGTAATATAATAGAATCAGTATCCATTCAGAAAAAAGAGGAAAGGAGATTCTGCTGAAAAAAATGTCAAAAACAGACGGATACAGGTGGACCCTGAAACCGGGAAACAATTTGTTTTTCACTTTGCTTTCCCTCTTTCTTCTTTTCCTGACCGTACTCTCTGCCGCCCTGAGAAAAGAAAGCGAAACGACGCGCAGAATCGTTCTCACCGCAATGTGCGTTTTTACGACCGCCGGTTTTTTTGTCTACAAATACTATCTCTCCATAGATGACGAATACAGCGCCATCAAAGTTTCAAAAGGCATGGGAGAATTCAACTGGTGGGGCGAACTGCCGCTGCATCTCTGCAACATCAACATGCTGTTCATTCCCTTCGCCGTACTCTTCCGGATCAGACCGCTGGAGGCATTCTGCTTCTTCTCTGCCCCTCTCGGCGCGCTGATGGCGCTGATCATGCCGGGAAAGGAATTCAAGGACCGCTCCATTTTTCTTCCGAGAATGTTCGGTTTTTTCGGCACTCATTTCATGATCCTGATCGAAGGGCTGGCAATGACCACTTTTGATCTTTACAGGCCAGCGTTCAGCGACATCTTTCCCGCACTGCTCACTGCCCTTCTCATCCTGTTCTGCATCAGTGTGATCAATATGCTCATGCGGTGGACCGGCCTGTATCCGAATGCGAACTATTTCTTCTCGATTGAGACGGAAGGCAATTTTTTCCTGGAAATATTCCACAAATGGATCCCCGTTCCATTCCTTTATTTGACGCCCTGTATCCTGATCCTCGCGGTATATATGGTACTCTTTACCGGGCTCTATTCGCTCTTTTCCGCATAACGTCGGACGACAGGAAAGCGGTAGCGACAGACAAAAAACAGGAGCCGGACAGAAATCCTCATTCAGAGGCTGTATGTCCATGCTCCTGATTTTTTTGCATATTCACCGGAAAGCGTTCCGCCTGATCCGGACGGTCCCTCCGCGTTTTTCCGATCGGCTGTCCATTCTGTCAGTCGCCGGATATTTTTACGAGAAAATGTCTGTTCCTCGGACCGTCGTACTCGCAGAAATAGATTCCCTGCCAGGTCCCGAGCAGAAGCCTGCCGTTTTCGATGATCACCTGAACGGAAGCGCCAGTCAGGGTCGCTTTAATGTGCGCAGCGGCGTTCCCTTCAAAGTGGTGATAACCATCTTCCCAGGGAACTATCCTGTCCAGTTCGTAAAGCAGATCTCTGACAACATCAGGATCAGCGTTCTCATTGATCGTGACTCCGGCCGTTGTGTGGGGAACGAAGACGGTCACCGTCCCGTCCGTCACTCCGCTTTCCCTGACAGCCTGCCGCACCTTTTCCGTGATATTCACCATATCCGAACGGGCTGAAGTTCTTATATCATATTTCCGCGTCCTCAGTTCCATGGCCACAGATCCTCTTTCCGATTTCAGTAAAATTATTATATACCTGATCCGTATCCGGAGCAGTTGATTTTTCCCTGTGTTTTGTGATCCGGACCGCGGGAATCCGGAAAATCATTCTATCTTTTCCTTTTTCCCAACAACTATCTGTTTTCTGTTGTTGTTTCAGATACGTGCCGATCCTATACTAGACTCATAAAATAAACAACCTGTTGGAGTAATGTTATGATCAATTGGAACAATCCCCTGCTGAAAAGCAGAATCCATACAGAAACGATCGGAAAGGCGGAACTCTTTCTCGGGTATCTGATCGGTCCAAGCCTGATGTATCTTATGGTGAGCGCACTGTCCGGCACATACCTGATGCAGTTCTATACGGACGTGGTGGGGATCAGCGGATCCCTGATCGTGCTCATGCCCATCGTGTCCAAGGTCCTCGTCGCCGTCATGAACGTCGTTTTTTCGGGACTTATCAACCGGACGAACACTTCACAGGGCAGAGCCCGTCCATGGCTTCTCTTCTCCGGGATCCTGATGCCCGCAGCGGGCATCATGCTCTACACGGTCCCGAAAGCATCCTATCAGGCACAGGTGGCGTGGATCCTGTTCAGTTATAACTTTTTCTTCGTCATCGCCTACAATATCTACGGTCTCGCGCACAACATGCTCATCCCCAGGGCGTCAAGGGATTCCAAGGAACGGGATAAACTCACACTGTTCAAAAATGTGTCTGAAGCGATGATCCCAGGCACACTGAGTGCGGTCATCATGCCCTTTATCGTCAGCGCCATCGGCGTCGGCGAGGCGTCACAGAACAGATGGTTCTCCTTTATGCTCATCCTCTCGGTCATTGCAGTCCCTGCCGCACTCATCGAATACTGGTTCACACTTGAGCGTGTCGGCGTGGAAAACAAGACGGTCCCGCTGATGAAGCAGTTCCGTGACAGCCTGCACCACAAGGAGTGGATCCTGATCATGCTTCTTCTGTTCCTGAAGATGCTGGACGGCGCGCTTCAGAACAACACCATGATCTATTACTGCAACTGGGTCTGGGGACAGAGCGTGCAGGCCGGCGCAAAATATCAGGCGCTTCTGAACGTGATCGGTCAGTTTCCGTTGGGGCTTGGTATTTTCGCCATCTGGCCGCTGGTCCGTAAATACGGCAAATACAGAGTGATGCAGGTAGGCTTTCTGCTCAGCGCTGCCGGTCTGGCGTTCATCCAGCTGGTGAGAGGCAATTTTACCCTGACGCTCGCCGGAATGTTCGTCAAGTCCATCGGAGCAATCCCTTCCATGATGTCCGTCGCCATGATGTCCGACGTCATTGAACGGATCGAAAAGAAAAACGGCGTACGCTACGATTCCCTCGGCGCTTCCATGACGGCAGTCTTCCAGAATCTCACTATCGGGCTGATCCAGAGCGCCATCCTGATGGGGATCAAAGCACTGGGATATATCGCTCCGACGAGCAGTACCGAAGTGATCGCTCAGCCGGAACCCGTGCTCCGCTTCTTCGAGGCCGGGATGATCACCATCCCTCTGATCGGCTGCATCCTCTGCTTCATGATCACCACCGCACTCATCAGGCTGGAAAAAGATAAAGGCTGACAACTCCTGTCAGGAGAGAAATAAGAAGATCCGCGGACGGGCTACTCTGCCATCGTTCCGCGGATCTTTTCCTTATTGATTGATTTACAGTCCCTGCTCGTCGACAAAGGCGTAAAATGCTTTCTCTTTCTTTTTGTCTTTTGCGGAGACCTTGCCCACGGGCATCGCGTAGAAAGAGGCTTCTTCCACTCCATCCAGCCCGAAAGCGGCATCCGTGAGATGACCGTCCACCGCACCGATGGCGCAGCCGCCCAGTCCGATAGCAGTCGCGGCGAGATACATATTCTCCGTGATGTGACCGGCGTCGATCAGTAGAACGCGGTGGGTAGAGACGCCATAACGCCATTCCGCACGGTAAAAGACTGCGCTGTAGTAGAACACCACGTTTGCCGTTGCAGCCCATGCCTGTCCGCATAGAGAACCCCGAACGAATCCGTCCAGATCCCCGGGACATCCGAGAAACTCGATCCGGTGATTCATCGGCAGATAATGGTAAAGACCGGGTTCCAGTCCGTCCACATTCCTAACCGCGAAATAACATTCGAATTCGTGCCGGGCACCGCCGCAGGGCACAGTCCTCAGCGTAGCATAGGATCTGCCGCGGATCTCCTTGACGCCCTGGGTACACCAAAGCAGGTAGGACAGTTCAGTGAGATCCATGGACTCGCCGGTGTA
>JAEEGL010016251.1_pt1 | contig 17724 bp, 16 predicted proteins | sample 9134231 | NCBI WGS metagenome assembly JAEEGL01 (sample SAMN16246548, study PRJNA631951) | gut metagenome | biome: gut microbiome; feature: rumen; material: fiber-attached | host: Bos | place: Iran: Karaj | collected 2018-10 | reverse complement strand
GCAGATCTTTCCGGAAAAACTCGGCATCGCGCCGGTCAATGTGCTGCCGCTGTACGAACCGGGGACTGACGGGCAGGATGCGCGGGACGACTGAATCCAGGCAGGAAATTCAGTCAGAAATTCAGAAGCAGCTCCCCAGCCACCGCTGCAGCGCATCCAGCGTATTCCGCTGACGGATGTATTCGTTCCTGGCAAAACTGCAGATCGACCGCTTTTTCATGTATGTGTTCGATTACGGCGCGCCGATCGGCTTCCGGATTGCCGTAAAACACCCGGAAAAAATCCTCGGCATCATCAGCCAGAACGGGAACGTCTATGAAAAAGGACTCGGGAAAAAATGGGAAGCCAGGGCGGAATACTGGCAGAATCCGACGCCGGAGCTCCGGGAGCAGTACAAGAGCGCTTTCGCGAGAGATACCGTGATCGGCCAGTATACCTTCGGGACAGAGGAAGGTTCCGTCTCCCCGGACGGATATTCCCTGGATCTTTATTATGCTTCCGTGATCCCGGATTACGCGGAGAAACAGTCAGACCTGATCTTCGACTATCAGAACAATGTGAAGCTTTACCCTGTTTTCCAGGAATACCTGCGGAAATATCAGCCGAAGCTTCTCGCGATCTGGGGCAAAAACGATCCTTCCTTCATCTGGGCCGGCGCGGAAGCCTTCGCTGACGACCTGCCGGACGCGGTGATCCGCCCGGTGAACAGCGGCCATTTTGCGCTGGAATCCTGCTGCGCGGAAATCGCGGAAGCGATCAAAGAAGTATTCTGAACAATCTCTGATAATCTTTGATAGTATCTGATAATCTCTGATAATATCTGCTGCCAGCAATTGTCTGTTACAGCCGCCGCGATTACCGGCGGCTGTTTCTTTTTTGAAGAAAATTAGTCGTCTCCCGGATTATTGAAGCATATTTGACTGTATCTTGGGTATAATAGAAATGACATTAAAACTCTTCTTTATGATAGGAGCGGCAATGAAAAACAAGACATTGATTATCATAATAATCGCTGCGATTGCGATTGCGGCAATAGCCTTCGGACTGAAGAAAAAATCCACGGTAAAAGCGCCTGCCGAAGAACCGGCACAGGCAGAACAGGCGGCGGAAGAGGCTGAGGCTTTCGATCCGAATCCTTCAAACAAGCTGTTTTCCATTGAAATTCCGGAAGAATATGCCGGCCTCGTCGAGTATGAAATCTCGGACACCAGCATTTCCGTTTATGACAAAGAGCAGAAAGACGGCGGTTTCGGAGGGTTTGCCTTTGCCATTGATGCCTATGATGGTCCTTCCTCATATGGATACACAAACGACAGGAAAGCCGGCGAACTGACCGCGGGGGACGGAAAACTTTACGATATCGTCATCACCCATCCGTCCGACGTGCAGTATGATTTCACCCAGAGTCCCGACGGAGTACCGGAACAGTTTGCAAAACTCTATGACAGCGCCGAAGCGGCGGCTGCCACCGTCAAGAGCGCTGACGGCGGTTCTTTTGTCCCCGGCGCAGGTATGAAGGGTGAAGATCTTTATCCGGATATCGTTGAAAAACATGCCCTTGCGCTTGCGGAAAAATGGAGCGGTTCCCGTCTCGAAGCAGAAGAGATGAGCCCCATTTACTTCGCGCTGGACGTTATGGGCCAGGATGATCTGGCGGATGCCATCGGTTATGCGTACGCAGACCTGAACGATGACGGAATCGACGAACTGCTGATCGGTGAAATCACCGACGATTCCTCCCAGGGTATGGTTTTCGACGTCTACGCCATGGTCGACCGTGTCCCGGCGCACATCCTGAGCGGATGGTACAGGAACCGCTTCCATGTGCTGGAGAACGGTGATTTCTGCAACGGCTATTCCGGCGGCGCGAATGAAATCGGAACCAGAATATACGCGCTGGCTCACAATGAATCAGAAATCACTCCTTATATCTCCTTCAAGATCGACAGCAATGAAAACGAAGAACAGCCGTGGTTCGTCGCATACGGACAGAACGAGAACGATGACGAGTGGGAAAATGTCACGGAAGAGGAATTCAACGAAATCAAATCCCGTTTCGAGACCCTGAAAGAGATCACCTACATCCCGCTTTCTACCATAGAACTGCCGGAAGAAGAACCTGCGGAAGCAGCGGCGGAAGAGACCGCTGAGGAAGCTGCTGAAGAAGCGGCCGAAGAGCCTGTGGAGGAAGTTGAGGAACCTGCGGAAGCTGCAGAAGAGACTGCTGAAGCGGCTGAGGAAGCCGTAGAGGAAACTGCAGAGGCCGCCGAAGAGGTAACTGAAGCAGTAGAAGCTGAAGCCGCCGGCACGGCAAATCCCTGATAAACGGATCTGAGTCTAAATACTGAAATCCAAAACCTCCCCGCTTTCAGAGGCGGGGAGGTTTTTTAGTTTCTTTGAAGATGCCGGCGCGGAAGTCATCGATTTTTCAGATTTCCCGGACGAATTTTTCTTTAAAATATGAATACGTCGGAGGATTATAAGAGATTTCTTGATTCCGCACGGTAATTCCGTACGGTAATCGGTTACTGTCTGCAACCGGCTGGAATTCAACAGTTCTCAATATCTTTTGGAAAACTGTGTTTTGAAACTGGTCAAAATTACGAGAGCATCTGAAATAATGCTGAAAATAAGAACACATGTTCTATCTTATGCGGATTTATGTTACCATGATTTCAGGAGGGGTACAGGATCCGTTTTTTCTGTCAGAACGCGTCGGAATACAAGAGAAGCATGGAAAGGAAGTGCTGAGTTTGGAAAGAAATAATTCTATTCAACTGTTTGAAGACCGGCCTATCCGTACTGCCTGGGATGGAGAAAAGGAGGAATGGTACTTTTCGGTTGTTGACGTAGTAAAGATATTAACTAACCAGCCTTCACAGCGCAGCGCTAGTAATTATTGGGCAAAATTGAAACAACGATTGAAAAATGAAGGTGCAGATCAGTTGCTGACAAATTGTCAGCAACTGAAATTAAAATCATCGGAAGATGGAAAGTCATATAAGACTGACGTAGCCGATACAGAACAGCTCCTTCGTATTATCCAGTCGATTCCGTCACCGAAAGCAGAACCTTTTAAAGTCTGGCTGGCACAGGTTGGCCGTGAACGAATTGAGGAGACGATAGATCCGGAACTGTCTATTGAACGTGCACTGGAAACATATGCCAGGCTGGGATATCCGGAAGACTGGATTAATCAAAGAATTCAAACAATCCGGGCTAGGAAAGAACTGACCGATCAATGGAAAGCACATGGCGTACAGGAAGGGAAAGAGTACGCTATTCTTACGGATGAAATAACACGGGCATGGTCCGGGATGAGTACGCGGCAGTATAAAAACCTGAAAGGACTAAAAAAAGAAAACCTTCGGGATAATATGAGTACATTGGAGCTGGCTTTGAATATGCTGGCTGAAGCAACGACAACTGAATTGACAAAAGTGCAGAATCCGCAAGGCTTACAGGAAAATCAGCAGATCGCCCATGAAGGAGGGACAGTCGCGGGAAATGCCAGGAAAGATATTGAAACAAGAACGGGACGGCCTGTGATTACGTCACAAAATGCGAAGCAGCTGAACGGAGTTGTTACAGAACTTATTGAAAGTATTTCAGATCTTGAAAGCAGTCAGTGAGCATATTCGAACCCGCCTGATCGGGACCATCATCCGCATGGGCTATTCGGAAGAGTTCGGCGCGGCCATCGCGGACAGTCTGGGCTCGGAAAAAACTATGGAGCGCATGGTACGGTATCTGCATCACGCGCATCCTCGCAGTGCGGAAGAAATCGCCGACGAAATGCTGGCGATCCTGGACGACCGGGACCGGTGGGTCAGAAAGAAAACAGCGGAGTATTACAATCGAAAATACAATGAGTTTCTGGACTTGGGACTCGGAACAGAAGATGATGAGTAATGCAGAAAATGATTTGTAATGATTTGTAATTTTAAAGAGTTAGTCTATACTAATTCATGGCGGAGGCTTTCATGACAGCAGCTATTCCCCGTGATTTCTAAGCGGCAAACGGAAAGGACTCACATGACGAAACAGGTGTTTACAGTTGAAAAGGACGGCTTTTACGGAGCGTGGTATCCCCTGCCGGGCACTCTCCCGGGCGCATCAGATGAAAGTTTACCCGGAGCCGGAGAACCGGAAGGCAGCGCATCCCGCCCCGGAATCATCCTGATGCTGGGGGACAGCGCGGAAGACCGGATGGCGGTCAGCGCGGTGAAATGGGTCCACGGGAACGGTTGTCACGCCCTGGCGATGGCGCCTGCGCCCAATGATTACGGCCATCACAATTACCCGCTGGAGCGTTTTGAAAAAGCCATCGCTTTCATGAAAGAGCAGGGCTGTGAGCAGATCGGGATCGTCGGCGCCTCGACGACGGGGATGCTGGCCCTGATCGCGGCTTCTTATTATCCGGAGATTACGCTGACAGTCGCGGTTTCGCCGTCGGATTTCGTCATGGAAGGCTTTTACCGCGACGGCAAAGATGGGATGACCGAACGCCCCGGAGACGGCGAATCGTCGGTTTCCTGGCGCGGCGAACCGCTTCCTTATCTTCCTTATGCGTATCGGCACCCCGAATACTGGCTGAAAATCAAGGAAGAATCCAAAGCCGGAGGCGATTTTATCGCGTCGCGGAAAATGTTCGAGGAATCCGAGCGGCGTCATCCGCTGCGGGAAGAGGAAAAAATCAAGGTTGAACGGATCCGCGGGAAAGTAGTATGTATCGGCGCGGAGGACGACGTTTTGTGGAATACCTGCCGCTATATCCGGAGAATGCAGAAAAGGCTTTCGAAAATACCGCATGAATGCGATTTCGAAGCATGGCTGTACGCGCACGGGACGCACTTTGCTTTTCCGGAATCCATGCTGAAAACGATGCTGCCGGTCGGCTCCGGCCTGCTGGTCAGCCTGATGTTCAAGGCAGGCAGAAAATTCCCGAAAGAGTGCAAAGAAACGAGAATCGATATCGACAGGCGGCTTACGAAGCTGCTTGAAAACTGGCAAAACGAAGCCGGGCGCTGATTTCACGCCCGGCTGTTTGTCCGGCGGCCGGCAATTTTTCCTGCTGCCTGCCCGGCTTTATTCGCCGCCCGTCAGTTCTTCTTTCAGTTCTTCCAGGAAACCCTTCAGGAATCTGTGGCGCTTTTCGGCCATCTCCCGCGCGCTTTCAGTATTCATCAGGCCTTTTAACAGAAGCAGTTTGTCATAAAAATGCTGTACGGAATCCTTCAGACTCCGGCCGTGTTCGCCGCCGTACGCGAAAGTCCGGGCGATTCCGATGGCGCCGAGGGAGTCCAGCCGGTCCGCGTCCTGGACGATTTTCGCTTCGATCGTTTCCGGCTTTTTATCTTTGTTCAGGCTGAAAGAAACAGAATTGACGATGTCGCAGATCTCTTCAATCTGTTCCGGCGGGACCCGGTTTTCTTCCAGGAACCGTCGGGCGTTTTCGTTGTTGTTTGAATGGAATAATTTGCGGTCGTCTACGTCGTGAAGAAGTGCGGCCAGCGCGGCGGTCCGCAGATCGCAGACGGGTTCATCCCCCGGCGTTTTCGCTTCTTCCAGCCTTGCCAGCAGGAGCGTATTGTGCAAGACGCGCATCGTATGTTCCGCATCGTGTCCGCCCGCGTTATCCCGGAAAACGTCATGAACGTAATCGATGGCGTTCTGAATGACGGGATCGTTAAGAAGTTCGTTGCTCACGTCAAGTCTCCTTTCGCTGTTCAGTGGAAAATCAGGGCCATGACGCCCGCCAGGAGGGCTGCCAGAAGCGGATAGCCGATGAGCGTGCCCAGCCACTTCCGGATCAGCGGTTTTCCGTAAATATAAGGCGTAAGGTCCTCCGTCCCCGGAATGATCCAGGCTTTCGTGTGGTTAACCCACCACCAGTCGATGAAAAGCCGGTCAAACAGGCCTTCGATAAGCAGGATTCCCAGAATCTGCAGAAATCCTTCGCGGAATCCCCTGGCGCCGTTGATTCCGTACACGGCAATCAGGATAAAAAGGAGGCTGGGCAGGAGGGCGAATCTGAAAAACCGCCCGGCGCCCTGTCTGATCTGCTCCGGTGTGGTCAGCCCCAGTTCCACCACCCGGTCCTGCACTTCTTTTTCATAGAAAAAGACCATGTTGACGGGGCCGTTCGCGATCCCGGCCGCACAGGACAGCAGCATGATAAAACAGAAAACAAGGCCTTCGAGAATAACGTTTGCGATCATAAGTCTCCTTTACTTTTTGCTTCCCGGGGTCCGTTCGGGCCGGTCTTTTTCAGCCGAGATCCAGCCCGGCCTTTCTGGCCTGGCTGTGCTGGTGTTCCCGGGGAATATTATACACTTTGCCGTCTTTGAGCAGCCGAGCCCCGGTCTGGTGGTAGTAAAACGGGACGCTGTATTCCGCGCACTGCGCCTGCGTATCCTTTACCCAGTCAAAATCGCAGACTCGCGCTTCCGGGCCGGATTCCCCGCCGCAGGAAACAGAGCGGATTGAAGAGGCGTACTGTTTGAGATACGGGCGGATGTCGATCCGCTCCAGCATCGGCTCGTGCGTGATGGATTTGTTGGGAATCGGGAGCGAGAGGAAAACCGGGAGCCTGAAATCGGCCATCGCCTGGTTTTCGCAGGTGCAGCTGATCTCCACGTTCCGGTAGCCGCTTCCCCAGTCCGCGGGCAGCGTATCGGGAATCCTTTCGGGGCGTTTGGTCACCATGAAAAACGAACAGTCGGAGCGCTCCCGGATCATACGCCAGGCGTCCGGCCGCCATTCGTCCGCGTCGGGATGGAAAAAATCAGAAGTAAAGCAGGTATAAAATACTGTTCCGGAAGGAAATTTATATTCGCCTTTCCGGGGACCGCTCCGGAGCTTCCGGACGGGCATACGGAAAGCGGCGGTTTTCGTGACAATTGTGGAATCTTTTCCATAGGACGAATCGCGCCGGAAAACGTAGCAGTGGGCGCATCCCGGCGAGACTTTCGTGCATCCGTGCCAGAGATTCCACGACGCGGAGCCTGGAATGACATAAGAGAAAGCATCCTGCGTATTCAGGGTATCTTCCGCATGATTGTTTTCGAAGTCAGGGCTGAATTCGCTGCTTTCCGGAAAAAGTTCTTCCTGCCTGTAAATGAATTTCATGGATCTCCTTTGTATTTGTTCTCAGATTTGATTATAACTTGAAAATAATCGGAGGATCGTTTATTTTGATTATTGAGGTTAGATATAACTAACCACATATATCGAGGTTTGTTTTTGCGGCATTACCTGACCAGGTTTCTGCCCCTTCCTGCCCGCAGGTGAATCTACACATATGAGTGCCTCCCGGGAACCTGCGGGCCGGGAAGGATATCTGAGGGAAAGCAGGCTATTGAGTTAGCAATAACTAACCAATACGTAGAATAACAAGGAGTCTGATTTAAGGACATAAAGGAGGATGTAAACGATGAAACTGACACAGACGTTGCCGGGAACACACGGGAAGATCCGACGGATCGGGGGCGACGCGCATTTCGCGAACCGGGTAACGGCGATCGGAATGACGGAGGGGACGGCGTTCCGGACGGTTAAGAACGACCGGAAAATGCCGGTTCTGGTATATCTCAGGGAAACGTTGATCGCGGTCAACCGCGCGGACGCTGAAAGAATAGAAATTGAAGCGAAGTGACCGTGTGCCGCAACCGGCAGAACCGCATTCGCGGATTTTGCCTCAGTGAGGGATAAAGATGAAAACAAGAATTGCACTTCTCGGACAGCCGAATTCCGGAAAATCCACAGTTTTTAACGCACTGACAGGAGCCCGCCAGCATGTCGGCAACTGGCCCGGGAAAACGGTGGAAAAGAACGACGGTTTTTATTCATATAAAGGGACAAGGTATACCGTGACCGATCTGCCCGGAAGTTACGGCCTTTCAGGAAATTCGGACGAAGAATTGATCACTGCGGACTTTATCCGTTCCGGACAGGCGGACCTGGTCTGCATCCTGGCCGATGCTTCCCAGCTGGAGAGAAGCATGTTCATGACGGCTGAATTCGCGTCACTGGGGAAGCCTGCCGTGCTTCTTCTGAATATGATGGACGTTGCAGCCGCGCAGAAAAAGAAGATTGACCACAAACTTCTCGAGAGCCGCCTCGGAATACCGGTGCTGCCTTTTACGGCAGCCGACGGCAGGGGATACGAAAGTCTGAAGTCGCTTTTCGCGAGAGAACTGGAAAAACCGCATTATATCAAATCCGCGCCGGAAGCCGGAGCGGAGAAAAAGCCGGACAGCCCCGTCGGGAACGCTTCCTCAGAGTCGGTGCTCGCGGACGGCAGCATGAAATACCGGTGGATCGCGGAAATGCTCCGGGATGTTGTGAAAACTCCGGAAAAGGAGTACAGGCTTTCCGGATTTGACCGGGCTATGTTAAGCCCCGTTAAAGGGAAAATCATCTGCATCGGCGTCATCCTGCTTGCGTTTATGGTTGCCATGATGATCATGGCGCCGTTCATGGGGATTGCCGGTATGATACCGGGGCTTTTATACGAGCCGGTATCCGGTTTCCTGAACCGTTTTAACGTACATCCCTGGCTGGTTTCGATTTTCAGCCTGATGCTGCCGAACGTCCTGTATTTTTGCATTTCCATGGCGAGCTTTGTATTCGGCGTCAACGTCGTGTTCGGCTTTCTGGAGGAAGTCGGGTTCCTGGCGCGGGCGGCATATCAGTTCGACCGTCTTCTTTCGGGACTGGGGCTTCAGGGAAAAGCAATCTGCCCGATCTTAATGGGCTTCGGCTGTACGATCGGCGGCACCTGCGGCACCAGGATCATGGATAACTGGGGGCAGCGGATGCTGGCGATGATCGTCGTATGGGCGGTTCCCTGCGCTTCAATCTGGGCCGTGATACCGGTCGTTTCCGGGATGTTTTTCGGAGTCGGCGGGACGATGCTGGTCTGCGTCCTGATCCTTTGCTATATGGTGTTCATGATGTGGTTTGTGTCAAAGGTGTTCGGAGGGAAACTTTCGCCCTCGGAGAACCGGACAGGCATGATCATGGAGCTTCCTCCGTATCATAAGCCGCACTGGAAACACATTTTCCGGGAAGCGTTCATGAAAGCCCTGGATATTTTCCGGAGGGCGCTGGGCACCGTGACCCTTGTCTCCCTTCTTTTCTGGGCGCTCTCTTTCAGCTTAAGCGGAAGCATCGAAGACAGCCTTCTGTACCGGATCGGGACGTTCATTGAACCGGTAACCCGTTTCTTCGGACTCGGATGGCGCACGTTTATGGCTTTCTTAAGTTCCGCGTTCGCGAAAGAAGCGGTGCTGGGCGTCCTGAACGCTGCATTTGTCGGGCAGGGCGGCCTGCTGGAAGCCACGTTCAACGCGAAAACCGCGGTACGGGACAACGCCGTGCTGGGCGGAGTAATGGCGCAGACCATATCCCGGCCGGAAGCGCTGGCGTTCATGTTCGCGTGCACATTTAACGTCCCCTGTGTCATGGCTCTCAGTACGACCTACCGGGAATCCCATTCGCTGAAATGGACGGCACGTGTCGCGGCATTCTATATCGGGAGCGCGCTGATCCTGGCAGGTATCGTTTACCATATTACCGCATTGTTTTTATGACACTTTAGCCTTTTCGTCCTATAATACTGGTGTCGAAAGGAGTATTCTCATGGGCGCCGGGAGTAATTACGACAGGATGGAAGAAGGCGAAGCCGCCGATCCGGCCGCTTCGGAAAGGATCCGCAGGATCGGGTATTATGAAGAGATCTTCGATGAGGCCGTCCGGTTGTTAAGGAGCGGCGTTCCGCTCAGCGGAGCGCCTGACTTTCAGGAAAAAATCCAGGAACTGGCTGATTATTATGACAGTCCAGAATGGCTGGAAGATTTCGAGGCGGACGAAGCGGGGCTTCTGCCCGCGGATTTAAAGCGCGGCGTGCTTTCGGAAGACGGCGTGTACAACCTGCTGGATGAGTTCGAACTGTAAGCGGTCCGGAAGAATCGGACGGTGGCAGACTGCTTTCTGCAGGGAAACGAAAATTCGGGTATAATAAAATATCAGGCGCGGACGGAGGATGCATGGACCGGCCGCGCCGAATGATGTGTTTCGGCAGGAGGAAATCTTTTGAATTATAAAATCACGAACGGCCTGCTGCTTCTGCGGGACAGCGAAGGATATAAAACAGAGAAGAAGGACTTGTATATCAAAGACGGCCGGATTGCCGCCGTCGGCGAACTTCCTGAGAAACAGAACGCGTCCGGTTATGAGACCGTCGATGCTTCGGACCGCCTGGTGATGCCGGGCCTTATCAATATGCACACGCACGCGTACATGACGGTGATGCGCAATTACGCGGACGACGTGGATTTCGGCGAATGGCTTTTCAACAGAGTCATGCCGGTGGAAGACCGCCTTCCGCAGGAAGCCGCTTACTGGACGACGATGCTCGGGCTGATCGAGATGATCCGGACCGGGACGACCTGTTTCGTGGATATGCATATGTATCCGGGCCAGAGCCCGAAGGCAGTGCGGGACGCGGGTATGCGGGCATACATCGGCCGCGGCCTGGTCGGCGAAGATCTTTACGAAGACGGCTTCAGCCGTTTTTCCCAGGCGCTTGCCGAAAAAGAAGCGTATGAAAACGACCGGATCAGGTTTATCCTGTCGCCGCACGCGATTTACAGCGCCTCGCCGAAGCTTTACGCGCAGGTGAGCGAGGAGGCCGCAAAGCGCGGCATGCTCAAGCAGACGCACCTGTCGGAGAGTGAAACGGAGATTTCGGACGCGCTGAAAAAGTACGGGAAAACGCCGGTCCGGGTCCTCGTTGAAAACGGGTTTATTGATGAAAACACGATTCTGGCCCATTGTGTCCAGATGCGTGAAAACGATATGGAACTGCTCGCGGCTGCGGGAGCGCATATCGTGACCAATCCGGCCAGCAACGCGAAACTCGGGAACGGGTTTGCGCCTGTTGAAAAACTGCGTGAAACGGGCGTCAATATCTGCCTTGGGACGGACGGCGCGTCCAGCAACAACACCCTGAACATGTTCCGGGAAATGGGCCTGTTAACCATGATCCACAAAGGTATCGGGCACAGTTCGGTTTCCGCCCCTTCCTCTTTTGTCCTGGATACGGCGACCGTCAATGCGGCCAGGGCCCTGCACCGCGAAAACGAGCTGGGCGTCATCCGCGAGGGCGCGGAGGCGGACCTGGCTTTCCTGGACCTGAATTCGATTTCTTTGTTCCCGCCCAACAACGTGGTTTCTTCCCTGTGCTATTCCGCAAACGGCAGTGAAGTGGACAGCCTTATGGTCGCCGGGCGGTTCCTGATGAAAAACCGGAAACTTACGACGATCGACGAAGAAACTGTTTACGCGGAAGTCCGGGAGATTGTGGAAAGATATCTGTAAAGGAGAAAAAATGAGTATTGTACGGGATCCTTCGCTTGCCCCTTCGGGTTTAAAGAAAATTGAGTGGGTGCGCAGTTTTATGCCTGCGCTTACGGAGATCGAGAACCGGTTTGAAAAAGAAAAACCGTTCGCCGGCCTTCGGATCGCGGTTTCCGTCCATCTGGAGGCTAAGACGGCGAACCTTGGGCTGGTGCTGAAAAAGGGAGGCGCGGAAGTATTCCTGACAGGCTGCAACCCGCTTTCCACGCAGGATGACGTGGCGGCGGCCGTTGCGAGCCTGGGGATTGAAACTTTCGGCATTCACGGCGTAAATCCGCAGGAATATGAAGACCTGCTCGCGCAGACGCTTGCCTGTCATCCGCACCTGATCGTCGACGACGGCGGGGATTTCATCAACCTGCTGGGCGGACGCTGCCGGGAGTACGGTGACCGGCTGATCGGCGGCTGCGAGGAGACGACCACCGGGATCCACCGCTTAAAAGCGAGAGAACGCGAAGGGATCCTTCCCTGCGCGATGGTCGCGGTCAACGACGCGAAAGCCAAGCATTATTATGACAATAAATACGGCACCGGCCAGTCGGCCTGGACGGCCATTATGGATACGACCAATCTGATCGTCGCCGGAAAAACCGTCGTTATAGCGGGTTACGGATGGTGCGGCAAAGGCGCAGCCATGCGGGCAAAAGGAATGGGCGCGAACGTCGTCGTCACGGAAGTCGACCCCTTCAAGGCGCTCGACGCGACGATGAACGGCTTCCGGATCATGCCCATGGACGAGGCTGCGAAAATCGGCGATATTTTCGTGACGTTAACGGGCTGCAAAGACGTTATCGTCGACCGGCATTTCGCAGTGATGAAGGATAACGCGATTCTGTGCAACGCGGGTCATTTCGACTGTGAAGTGGACGTGGCGTGGCTTCGCGCGCACGCGGTCAAAGCGGAGGAACGCCGCAAAAACATCGTCGGCTACACGCTGGAAGACGGCCGGACGCTGAACGTCCTGGGCGAAGGACGTCTCGTAAACCTGGCCTGCGGCATGGGTCATCCCGCGGAAATCATGGACATGTCTTTCGCCGTCCAGGCGATGAGCCTTAAGTGGCTGGCGGAGCATCGGGACGAACTGGAGAAAAAGGTCTACCAGGTACCGGCTTCGATCGACGATGAAATCGGACGCTGCAAGCTGGCCGCGATGGGCCTTTCCATCGATACCCTGACGCCGGAACAGGAGGCGTATCTGTCCGGCTGGGCAGCGGAATAAGAGGGCCGGCGGAAAATTCCGATGCTTCTGATGCACGAATCCAGGATCCGGTACGGAAAAACGATACGGACGGCGTGTCTGATTCTCTGCGTGAGTATCCTCGCAGGCTATCTTCTGCTTGCGCTGTGTTACGCGCTGCCATTTCACGAAAACAGCAGCCGCCATCAGGAGACGGCATTGATCCTGCAGGAGGAGGGAGTCTATCCCGAGGATACTTTCTCCGGACGTCATCAGGACAACTGGTCGGACTCCTACGCCATCCTGATCGCAGCCTATGAGGGACCGGAGAACGCTTTTGAGAAAGCCTCCAACGCGTACTTCATGCAGAACTCGCGCAATCCCTACGACTGGCTCTCCGGAACCGTCACCGACCCCCCGCACCGCTCTTCCTATTCCAGGTACTGGCATGGATATCTCCTCTTTCTGCGCCCGCTCATGTCCTTTTTGAATATCCGCCAGATACGGCATGTCAATTCTGTCTGCCTTTTCACTCTTCTGGTGATCGTCCTGATCAGCATGATGAGAAGACAGAAAAAACTTGTCCTGCCGTTTCTTCTTATGCTGCTGCTCTTAGCCCCCACCGTGCTTGGAAACTGTTTTGTGTACGCGCGCATCGTCTATATTATGCTGCTTATGTGTCTTCTGATCGTCGCTGACCCGAAATTCATGCGATCGCGGTCCGCGCTTCTGTATCTCTTCCTTTCCGGAGGGATCCTGACCGCATACGTGGATTTATTATCGGCGCCGCTTCTTACCGTCTCCGTGCCGCTCACAGTCCTTTGCGTGCGTGACAGGGAAGAAAAGGGACTTCTCAAAACGGCGTTTCTCTGTCTTATCTTCTGGGGCGCAGGTTATGCCTGCATGTGGGCAGGTAAATGGGGCATTGCGCTTCTGTGGCAGCGCAGGGAATTCCTCTCATCCCTGTTTTACGCCTTTGCCCTGCGTTCCTCACCCATGAATAATAGGGGCATGCCTGTATCGCGTCTCCATGCCGTGCGCATTAATTTCATTCAGGTCTTCATAAATCGGTACCTCGATTTTCTGATCGTACTTTATGGAGGACTTATTTTCCTCGAGAGTTTTATCCGGAGGAAAACCGTCACGAAACAGAGTCTCCTTGTATGTCTGTTCCTGTTTTTCCTGGCAGTGCTGGCGCCGCTCTGGTACTGGCTCCTTGCCAATCATTCCGTAGGGCATTACTGGCTGCATACCTACCGTACCGGCGTAACCGCCGTGTTCGCAGTCCTCTGTGCACTGGATATGGGAGATCTGTGCAGCGTCAGAAAAGAAAAGACACCGGACAAAACGGATACCGTGCAGGACAGCTTGCGGACCGTTTGCCCTGAACTTTGAGGAGGCGCCATGTATATTATCGACAAAAGCGACCGGGAACTTCACCCGGATGCGATCGAATATACAGAGGGGCTCTTTCTGGCAGTCAACGATAAGTATCACAGCCGGTTCCGCGAGCCCATTTCAGTCCTGAGGGACGGGAAATTTCTCTTCAACCTGCTTTGGGAGAGTGAGTTTTTTTATTTAGGGGCGGTCCCCGATCCCGCCACTAACATACCTTACTGCGCCAACTTTGACGGCCGCTGTCTCAGGGAGTCGGCAGACACGCTCGACAATACATTCGTCGGGAAGTTTGACCGCTTCGTCTTTGAGGCTGTGAGCGAGTACAGCTGGCACATTATCCGCTATCTCAATGAGTTCTTCCCCGAAAAGGAGATATGGCTCCTCGACGATGCCTCGGGCGTCTTTACGGATATCGCGTATAAAAAAGGCCGTCCTGATAAGGAAAAAGCAGGAAAAACCGGTCTCTTTACGGCCGGACACCGGCTGCCGGGGGCAAAAGGTGTCTACTCCCTTTACAGCCTTATGGTGAGCCTCACCTGGACCAGAATACGGCACCATAACCCGGATGCGGTATCCGATAATACCGCGTTCGTCATTAACTTTGCGGAAAAACACATCGGCTTCGGCGATATGACGAGGATCAGCAGCGCCTGCGTCGAAGCGGCCAGACGCAGGGGGTGGCTGCCGTTCATCCGGCTCGATCACCTGAACCAGTACAGCGACTGTCCCGGCGAGGATGGCTGGGGCAAGTTCTTTGAACAGCCGTCTGACACGGGCGGGCTCACCCCGAAGGACTGCCGGACGGTCATCGATCTGCGCGAAAACCGCGCATACGACAACCTGCCCTCCTGCAATCCGTACATTGTGTCGAAGCCCTGCTGCTTTCCGCTGCGGCTTAATAAAGCCGCCGCTGCCGACGTGGAGAGACGCATCCCGGCAGCGGTCCGGGACGGAGGCCGGATCCTCGGAGCTGTCATCCGCACGACGGATTTTGATATGACGGAAAATGTGAAAACGGACACGGAACGATCTCTTGCGCAGTGTGAAAAGGTCTTTTCGGAGGGCGGCTACGACCGGTTCTTTCTCGCCGCCGAAGATCAGGCTGTCGTGGACTGTGCCCGGGAGATATTCGGAGAGAAACTCACAGTAGTTGACCAGAAGCGCGTCGATTCGAGGCAGGCAGGGCCGGAGGGCTTTCTGTCCGATACCCTCAACCCGCTCTATGAATCCAAATACGCCCTGGGAGTTGACTATCTGGCCGTCGTCGTCTCTCTGACCGGGTGCGAAACCGTGCTTTACAACCGCTATGCCGGAGCGCTCTATCTTGGGGACGCGCTGGATACGCCTCTGCGCAGGAACCGCCGCGCCGTATGTTTCGATTCGCTTCCGCTGTAGCGCACAGAGAGTACAGATGTTTCAATTATTGCTTGCAATCATTTATCTTTCTTTCATCAGCCTGGGCCTGCCGGATTCCCTTCTGGGCGCGGCATGGCCTTCCATGTACCGCGGACTGTCCGTGCCGCTGTCTTACGCGGGTATTGTCTCCATGATCATCGCGCTTGGCACTGTTGTGTCCAGCCTGCAGAGCGACCGCATGACCCGGAAATTCGGTACGGGCAGAGTAACTGCCTTCAGTGTGGCTATGACCGCGGTATCACTTTTTGGCTTTTCTGTCAGCACTTCTTTTGTGATGCTTTGTTTATGGGCCGTTCCGTACGGACTCGGAGCGGGAAGCGTCGATGCGTCCCTGAACAATTACGTCGCGCTGCATTACGAAAGCCGGCACATGAGCTGGCTCCACTGCATGTGGGGAATCGGCGCTGCGACCGGCCCTTACATTATGGGATTTGCGCTGACGCGGGGCATGGGCTGGAGCATGGGCTACCGGATCATTGCGGTCCTGCAGGTTTTCCTGACGGCCATTCTGTTCTTAAGCCTGCCGCTGTGGGAAAAGCCGGAAAGCGCCGGTGCCGGGAGCGGCGGCACGGGCGCAGCCGGAAGCAATAAGGAGTGGGCAGGAGAGGCCGGGCGGCCGCTCTCGTTCCGTGAGATCATTGTGATTCCCGGTTCAAAAGAAGTAATGGCTGCGTTTTTCTTTTACTGCGCGCTGGAACAGACGGCCGGGCTGTGGGCCGGGAGTTACATGAATCTGTCCCGGGGGATCCCCGCGGAAACGGCAGCCGGATACGCAAGCATGTTCTATATCGGGATTACGGCCGGCCGCGCGATTTCGGGTTTTATCACGATGAAACTGAACGACCTGCAGATGGTGCGGCTGGGACAGGCACTGACCGGAATCGGTATCTTGATCCTGCTGCTCCCGCCCGGGGGTTCTGCGGCGGGCCGGTTCACGGCGGTAGCCGGTTTTTTGGCAGTGGGACTAGGCTGTGCGCCGATCTATCCCTGTATTATTCATTCGACGCCTGCTCATTTCGGCGCGGACAGGTCCCAGGCCATCATCGGCGTCCAGATGGCGGCTGCGTATGTGGGCACCTGTGTGATGCCGCCCGTCTTCGGACTGATTGCAGACCATCTGTCGGTGGGACTTCTGCCTGTGTATTTTCTGGTTATTCTCGGACTGATGATATATATGCATGAACAGCTGAACCGGAAGACGGACGGAGTGGGAAATTGAATCAGGAAAATTGAATCGGAAAGCTGAACCGGACCGGGAATTGACCCGGGAAAGCGGTCTGGAGCGGATAGAAACCCAGTATTTCTGCGGTCTGTCCGCTCTTTTTTGAGAGTTGTGACGGAAATATTGCAGGTGTATTACAAAAACATTGCAATTGTCAGACAATTTCACTGAATCAATATAAAATAATTAGAATTATACAGAATTGATCTGGAATAGTCGGGGTTTTGAGCAGATAGAATGCAGGAATATCGGATTTCTATCTGCTCTTTACACACTGTCCACAAACGCGCGCACGAAATAAAGCGCGGCGCCGATCGGCGTGATGTGCTGCGGGACGGTGCTCATCTGGACGAAATCCGCGTTCTCGGCGAAGGGGTTGCCGGCGAGCACGTAGTGGCGGATGACCGGAAGGTACGGGCGGAGGTATTCGGAGAAGAAGCCGCCCAGGACGACTTCGCAGTCGAGCGTCATATTGATGTTGTTGACGGCGACGGCGAGATGCCGGAGCATGTCGTAAAGCAGGTTTTCATAAGTCGGGTTGTGGTTTTCCACACCGTGAAAAAATTCTTCGATCGTGACCCCGAATGTTTCTTCGATCCGGCGGGGCGAGCAGTAAGCTTCAAGGCATCCTGTTTTGCCGCAGGTGCAGTGCAGGCCGCCGGGCTCGACGCAGATGTGGCCGAACTCGCCGCTGTGCGAGTGGTCGCCGGTATACGGGACGCCGTCCATCATGACGGCGCCGCCGACGCCGTATTCCAGGGAAATGTAAGCCAGGTGCTGCTTTTTCTCCCGGACGTAGCCTTCGACGTAGCCGCTGGCGGACGCGTCGTTGTCCACGAAAACCGGGAACGGGATATTCTGGGTCAGGATTTTAAGCGGGACGTCTTTTAGATCCAGGGTGGGTGCGATAGAAATCCGGCTCCGGTCAGGCGTGATCAGGCCGGGGATCGTGATGCCGACCCCGAGGATTTTATCCCGGTCCAGATGAAAATCGGCAATAAACTCTTCAAGAGGCTTTTCCAGGCCGTATTCCTGGTAGGAGAGCTGTTTGACGAAATCAAACGGGACGACCCGGTAAGCAAGTTCG
>JAEEGL016344057.1_pt1 | contig 17725 bp, 15 predicted proteins | sample 9134231 | NCBI WGS metagenome assembly JAEEGL01 (sample SAMN16246548, study PRJNA631951) | gut metagenome | biome: gut microbiome; feature: rumen; material: fiber-attached | host: Bos | place: Iran: Karaj | collected 2018-10 | reverse complement strand
GGGACAGCCTTTCGTTCCTGCTTTATCCCATCGGGGAGAACGAGTTCGGCCGGAAAGGCGGCATGATCGATCTGAAATTCGGAGACGGCTGCCTGATGTTCGGCGGCTTCACGTGCAAAAAGTTGTAAGCGATCGGGAGAGGCCGTGATCGATCGACGGCAAAAAAACCGGCCGATCTGCGGCCGGAGGAAGGAACGATGCGCACATGGCTTTTCCCGTGATTCATTGCCGTTGATTCATCGGGAAAAGCGTGATTATAAGAAAGGATCCGTCTTCTTTATGAAAAATGCGGCGCAGGACCGTGAATATCCGGAGAACCTTGTCCGGGATCTGGGAGTCCGTCTGGTCTGCGGAACGGAGGAATACGTCCCGCTCACGGAAGAACAGCTGGAACGGCTCGAAGCCGCCGTTTCCCGGATCGAGCCCCATAAGCATCAAAAGCTGCTTGCGCTTCGATACAGGGAGCATCTGAGCTATCAGGAGCTCGCTGAAAAGATGGGTTTGGCGACGAAGGATCTGGCGCGCCGTTTTGCGGGCATCGCCCTGAAGCGCGTGCGGGAGCAGTATGGCGTCCCATACCGGAAAACAAGCCCGAAGGGAAAGTAGAGTGAATCGCTTCGGCATTTTGAAAAAAGACTTCCGTCACTCTCGGCGGAGGTCTTTTTTCCGACCTGTTTTGACTTCCGTTGAAAACGATTGCGGAAGCGGTATTGCCCATCAATACACTCCCATAAACGACAGTACCGGACACACGCGGGAATCCGTGATCCGCACGCGGACGGCGTCCGTGCGCACGGCGTCGAACCGTATGATCTTCTTGTATCCGACCGTCGTCCCGGACGCGATCTCGCGCCATGAACCGTCGGGCAGCCGGATCTCTGCGGTAAAACGCTCCACGCGCTGGCTCATGGGGATGTGTTCCTTGAGCACGACGTGCGTCACGTCCGCCGGCGCCGGGAGCGTGACGGTGACGGCGGCGGTGTTCTCTCCGTCGGGCGTTTTGTAATACGCGTCGTAGCTGTCGATCCGCAGGGCGTCCGCCGTATGGATCCCGTCGTCGTGATCGGCGGTGAATACGGCGTTTTCCGCAAGGTTGAGGGCGAAGATCGAGCGGATGCGCGCGCCGAGTTCTTTCAGGCTTCGGACGTCGTTCTCGTGGAAGAGTCCGCGTCTGTCCGGCGGGATGTTGAGCAGAAGGGAAGAATTGCCGCCGACCGTACGGACCCAGATATCGAGAAGGGTATCCGCACAACGGACGCGGTTGTCCTCCGCCGCGTGGTAGAACCACCCGGGCCGGATCGAGGTGTCCGTCTCCGAAGGGTACCACCGCAGTCCTTTCGCACCTTCGAGAAACGCCCGGCTGCCGAGATCCCGCTCCGTCATGTCGATCTTCTTCTCCCGGAAGGCGGGACCGTCTTCCCGCTGACTCTTCTCCGCGACTTCCTCCGGTGTATAAAACGCGGTGGGGAGAACGGACCATTCGCTGTCCCGCGTGTCGCCCGCCTCGTTGCCGCACCAGCGCACATCCGGCCCGCAGATCGAAATGCAGGCGTCCGGCTGGTATTTCCGGATCAGCGCATAATACCGTTCCCAATCGTAGGCCTGCCGTTTCCCGTTCGGGCCTTCGCCGCACGCGCCGTCGAACCAGACGGAGAAAAGCGGGCCGTATTCCGTGAGCAGTTCTGTGAGCTGCGCGCAGAAATAATCGTCATAAGGCTTCCCCTGCCCGTAGGTCGGCTCGTGCATGTCCCACGGGGAGAGATACACGCCGAATCCGAGCCCGCGCTTCCGGCACTCCTCGGACACGTCCCGCACCACGTCGCCCCGTCCGTCTTTGAGGGGACTGTTCTTCACGCTGTGCTCCGTGAACTTCGACGGCCAGAGACAGAATCCGTCGTGATGCTTAGAGATCAAGATCACGCCGGTCATGCCCGCGGCAGCGACGGCGTCGATCCATTGTGCCGGGTCGTATTCCGTCGGCGCGAAGATCGAAGGGGATTCCTTCCCCGTCCCCCATTCCCGGTCGGTGAAGGTGTTGACGTTAAAACAGATAAAGGCGTAGAATTCCATCCGCGCGTGTTTCAGCTGGCGCGGAGAGGGAACGCAGGCGACAAGTGCCCGGTCGTTTTCAAATTGTTCGTACATGTGGACCTCCGCATTTTTACCGTCCGCTCGGCAGCCTTACGCGGAAAAGCTTCATCTGAGGTCGAAAATCCTCACATAATCGACGAGGAACGTGTCGCCGGTCCGTGCGGTTTCGATCGCTTCGGCTGTGGGGCGGTGCGTCTCATGCCGATAGCCCTGCGTCTCGGTGGAGATCAGAATGAACTCTTCCGTATCCGAAACATATTCCGCGATCGTACCGTCTTCCGCGCCGTCAACGTAGAATACGTATCGGTCGGGAAGCCAGAGCAGCCCGAACGTGTGGAAGGCATCCGAAGGCGTGTCGAATTTCTTTCCTCCCGCGGACGCTCTCTTCATATCCAGGCCGTATCCGCCCGTAAACACATTGTGCGAAACGATCTGATTCGGTGTGAAGCACTCCATGATATCCACCTCCGATCCGGTTTTCTTCGGATCCGGAGACGCGCCGATGATGGGAGACTGCATCCAGAATGCGCTCCACCACCCTTTTTTCCGCTGAAGGCGGCAGCGGCACTCATAGTACCCGAATTTGTGCAGGTATTTGCTCCGGCGCAGCTTTCCGATCGGCCACTGCAGATCGTCGCCGCCGAATTTTGTTCTCACGACCGGTTCGTCCATAAAGTTGAATCCGGTCTGCAGCTGGGAGCTGACGATCTCGCCGTTTTCTTCAAAGACCGAGAAGACGGCGCTGCCGTCCCGCACGGTGACGCCCTTGTCCGTCCATGCGGGATGACGCTTTCCCATCATGTTGAGGCGGTAATCCCATTTTGCCGGATCCACTTCGTTTCCGTCGAATTCGTCCGCCCAGACGAGATCAAATTCATGCCCTTCGGGAAGAAAACTCGGCACATGGTCGGGAACTTCAAATCGTTTCATACTCATGATTTCCTTTCCTGATCATTTTGATTCCGGGAACGCCCGTTCCGTCCGCTTTTCCGCCTGCTTTCGGCGGTAGACAGACGGGGTTAGAGATCATATCCTTCCCCGATGCGGGGGACAACGGCTTCCACGTCCGGGCGGAGACAGAACAGCCCGTCGAGCAGCATGCCGGCGTGCGCGAAGGTCCAGATCTGATCGGGATGAGCGTAATGGAAGCCGTAAAGATGCGTGAGGAACATCCTGCGGGTCGGCATGGCGGCCGCGTACGCCACAGCCTTCCGGTAATACCGTTCAAGAGGGTAGTCGTACGGCTGCGGCCCGAGATACAGGTGCAGGAAGACGGAATCGTATTCCCCTGCCGGGATCGACTCCGGAAGATAATCGCGGACGTCTCCGGGGAAAAAGAAGCGCTTTCCGCGGTACCGGACGGCATACATCAGGGAGTCCGGGCCTTTCCTCCCGTCCAGATAGTCGTGATGGCCCTGAAATGCTTCAATACGCACGCTGCCGATCTCGGGGGAATCCCCGTCCCGGAGGAAGACGCATTTTTCCGGCGGGACGCCGGTCGAGAGAAATGCCGTTCTCATGCAGGACGGAACGAACCACCGTACGTCCGCGTCCGCCAGTTTTGCGGTCTGTTCCGGGACGAAATGATCGATGTGCTCATGCGTGAGAAGGATAAAGTCCAGTCTGCCGATCTCTTCCGCGATGCGGGGAAGCAGCGCGTCGAACGTGCCGGGGATCGTCCAGACGGGATCGACGGCGAACCGGACGCCGCCCAGCCGGATCCAGTAGCTGCTCGGTCCCGTCAGCCAGAAACGGCAGTCCGTTCCGGGGGACGACCATTCGCCCGCCATCTTTTCCCACAGGAGGGGATACCGGAGCGCGTAATCGTCCGCGCACTTTCGGTACCACGACTCCGGAATATGTCCTTTTTCCATGTCTGCCTCCGCCGTTTCAGAAAATCGCCTGCCCGGTTCCCATTATACCACAGCCCTGCGTGGAATTCAACCGCTTCTTATCTGCCCTGCCGGAAAGAACAAAAACCGGGATCCGGTGCGCGGCGGATCGACTCTTCCGTGAAAAATGACATTGTTCACAAATTCGCAAAATTTTTGTGATATGATATCGGAGACGGATTTTCATTTCCCGGAGTCGATGATGGCGAAAGATATTCAGGATCCCGCATGGGCCTCCCTGTCCTATGCGGAGAAAAACAAGGAACTGTACAGGAGGCAGAAGCACCTGCTTCAGATGTTCCTCGAACGGGGAGCGATTTCCAAGGCACAGTATGAAAAGAGCCTTCACGATCTGACCGTGAAGATGGCCGGGCGGTGATCCCGTTCGTCATGCTTCCCGACGGCGGAACCCTGACGGCGGGGAGTCCGGGGTTTCGGGGATGACGCCGGGTCGGAGTGTAAGGGGGTCTGTATGAAAGCGCTTGTACTCAACTGCAGCCCCGTGAAAACGGGGGCGACGGCGGAAATCGTCCGGATCGTTTCGGAACAGTTAAAAGACAGATACGACGTCAGAGCTGTGTGCATCGACGATTATGCGTTCGGATTCTGCAAAGGCTGCAGAAGATGCCATGCGACGTCTGAATGCGCGCAGCACGACGACGTCGAAGTGCTGATGAAGGAATTCGAACAGGCAGACGCGATCGTTGCGGTTTCGCCTTCCTACTGGGCAGACGTTCCCGCTCAGTTCAAGGCGTTTATCGACCGGTGCACGCCCTGGTGCGATACGCATGAGCCGCATAAAACGATTCCGTCGGGCAAAAGAGGATATGCCGTCGTCCTTCGCACCGGTCCGAACGTGAAAGAGTGCGAAAAGATCATAGGGACCATCTACCATTTTTACGGACATTTGGGGATCGAGCGCTGCGGCGGACTCGGATTGACTTCGATCGGACAAAAGGAAGATGTGGAGCCGAGAAGAGGGGAAATAACCGATTTTTGCCTTGCGATCTGACGAAGCCCGCGTTTTCGGAATTTTCAATTACAGAACGGAGAATCTTATGTTTCGCTGGAAATCCATTCCGCAGACCCTCATCGCGCCGCGCGCCGCAAGTCCGCGCGTTTTCCGCCTGCGGGACGGACGTTTGATCGCCGCAGCGGAGACTGCGCGCGGGATCCGCGTCTATACTGCGGCCGACAACGGACGGACCTGGACCGACGCGGGACCGGGCAGCTTTTCTCCCGATCTTGCCTGCGCAAACCCGGAGTTCTTCGAACTGCCGGACGGGGAGATCCTTCTCGCGCACCGGGCGGTCGGAAAGCGGGAGAACGGCTTTTACACCTCGCTCCGGGTGAGTGCCGCCTGCTGCCGGGGGTGCCTTGAGTTTCGCCCGCATTCCGTCGTGACGGAATATACCGAGCCGGACGGAGGATTCCGGGGCGTGTGGGAACCGTGCCTCGGGATGCTGAACGGAGTTTTGACCTGTTTTTACGCGAACGATTCTACCTCCGTCACTCCTCAGCAGAACATCGAGTCCATGCGGTGGAACGGCGCGGCGTGGACGGACCGGACGATGGTGTGCGACGGGGTGAAGCATGATTCCCGGGACGGGATGCCGGTCTGGATCCCGTTGAAGGCCGGCGGATACGCCCTCGTGATCGAGTCCACGCACTTAAGGAACCGGAAGGGAAAGCATCCCTTTGTGATCCGGCTTCTGTATTCTCCGGACGGTGTGACCTGGAGCGATCCGGCCGACATCTTCATTCCGCGAACGGACGGCTCAAAGGCAGGCGCGCCGTGGATCGCGGAGCTTGACGACGGACGGATCGTAGTATCGTTCCAGACGGATGAGGACAGCGAGATCAAGGGTGATGGTACCTCCGTCATGAAGACCGTGATCTCGGACGGATCGCCCGTATGGGAGCTGACCGCGGACAAGTTCGGCCCCGCGGAGACGGTGTTCGACGTGCCCGAGGGTACGGGCGCGCTCTGGGGTGCGGTGTATCTTGATACGGAAGGCAGGGACCTGATCGCATCCGCCGGAACAAAGGACGGCGCCGTCATGAAGCGTGCGGCGGCAGAGGATATATACCAAGAGAAAGATTCGCATCTATGAAAATCTATGTTTTGCGCCACGGCGAAACGGCGCTCAACGCGAAAGGCGTCATGCAGGGCTGGCTCAACGAACCGCTGAATCAAAACGGACGCGATCTCGCCGTCGCGACCGGACGGGCGATGCGGAGGATCCGTTTTGACGCCTGTATTTCCAGTCCGCTGGTCCGGGCGAGGGAAACGGTCGAAATCATCCTCCGGGAGAGCGGCAACGAACTCCCGGTCTCCGTCGACGACCGCATCCGGGAGATCAATTTCGGGGATCTGGAAGGGAAGACCTTCCGGGAAATGGGGGAGGCCGGAGAGCTGTTTTATACGGACCCCTTCCGCCTGACGGGTTTTCCGAACGGCGAGACGATCCGGGATCTTTGCAAGAGAACGCAGGCGTTCCTATGGGAGCTGATCGAAAAAGACGACGGGAAGACCTATCTGATCGGAACGCACGGCTGCGCGGCGAGGGCGATGTTGAATTTCCTGTACGACGATCCGTCCGATTTCTGGCAGGGGCGCGCGCCGTACAACTGCTCCGTGAACATCGTCGAATCGCACGCCGGCGTGCCGCGCCTGACGGCGATCGACAAGGTCTACTATGATCCGGAATTGATCGTGGATCACTATAAGCAGTGATCCTGTCAGCGCGCGTACGGGTTATATCGAGGACAATGGGATCGATGAACTCTATATTGCCGGCGCGGACGCAACGGCCTGCGAAGTAATACTAATTCCCGTCTAAATTGTTGCATAGGAGGGCTGCTTTACGCCATGGCATTCATTTCGCCGCCGTCGAGCACCGCCAGTGTCGGCGCGGCGTCGGCATTCGCCATGACAAAAAATCAGCTCCCCCTATTGAAACGATTTAGACGCTCATTAGTATAAGAACTTTGGCCGAGTATCAAAAGGCGGAGGGATTTGACGGATGAGAACCGACGGAGAAAAGAAAAACGCCGGCGTGATCCGGCGTCATATCGTCTTTACCGGCGCGGTGCAGGGCGTGGGATTCCGGTATCGCGCCCGTCACGCCGCCGAACTCTTCGGCTGCACCGGCTGGGTGCGGAACGAATCCGACGGCAGCGTCGTGATGGAGATCCAGGGGACGGAGGAGCAGATCGACCGGGTGATCCTCGCCGTCGAGCGCGGTACGTTCGTGCGGATCGAGAACATGGAGGTGAAGACCCTTCCCGCCGCGGAGGATGAGAGGGGATTCCGGGGATAGAACGCGGCCGATGGCCGGACCGCGAAGCTGTTTGGAAACGGATTCGTATCAGATCTTTTGCTGAATGAATCGAAAGGGGTTCGGCATGTCTGCTTTCTTCGGTATAAAGACAAAGCTGAGAGTCATCGTTTTGTTCCTGCCTCTCTTCTGCCTGCTTTCCTGCGCGAAGGATCCATTCGCGTCTTCCCGCGAATCCGCCCGGGCGGATTTGCTGAACGAACTGAATCAAGTCCGGTATGCTGCGGTCGACATCGATTTCGGCGACGAAACCGCGCTCTCGCCGATCGATCCGTATCAGAGCGCGGACGGGAGCATTTCGCTCGTCCTGCAGAAGGAAACGTATATCGACCATGACTTTTCGACGGATTCCCTCCGGCTGAACAGTTATATCGTCTCCGTGGATGCGGACGGCGAGATCGTCCACAAGTCCCGTATCCCGCTGTCGGAAAAAGAAAGCGCTGCCGCAGGCGTATTGTCGGAGGATTCTTTCTTCTTCGTGGCGACGTCATGGGGAAAAGGACATTCTTCTTCGCTCGTGCGATTTGACAGAACATCGGAAACGATCACGGAAACCGTACCGCTCAAAGAGATCGGCCTGCCTTCGGGGATGGTCCCCGCGGATATGGCGATCGACCGGGAGGGTTTCATTTATCTGATCGACGATGCAGGCAGTTCCGTTTATTCGGTAGACAGCGAATACCACGACAGGATCATCTTCAAAAGCAGGGAGAAATGCCTGTCCCTCTTTACGGATCGGGACGGCGGCGTTTCCGTGATCTCCTCGAACGGTTCGGGCGTTTCGGTATGCAGAGCAGACAGAAGTACGGGACAGCTGAACGAGGTGACGCGTGTCGATGCTCAGACCGGAACAAACGCGGCAGTCCGCTGTGCCGGAGATTCTCTTTACATCCCGCTCTCCGACGGGATCTACCGGGTATCGCTCCTTGACGATGCGGGACCCGAAAAGATCCTCGACTATACTGCTTCCGGCATTCTGACGCAGATGTCGGTCAACGGTTCCGCCCGTTTTGCGGCGGTACTCGACGAAAATTCCCTGCTGTTTTCCGAATCCAACACGGATTCCTACGGGATCAGGCACCGGCAGCCTGTGATCTATCGGAAGACAACGGACACCGCCGATGAAGCCTTCACGGTCGTTCAGGTCGCGTATTCCTGTCCGTTGCCGGAGAGTGTGCTCACTTCTTTTGTGCTGTTCAACAAATCCCATGATGATATCCATGTTTTCCCGCTGGATTACGGCAATCTCTCGGACGGGGAGAGGGAAGATTACGGACAGTGGAAGATGATGACGGATATCAAAAATCACTTGATCTTTCCGGATATCATACTCGATCGGCATTTTTTGATCGACGACAGACCTGACGACAGCTCTCCCGTCAAGATCCTCACGGAAAACGGCATGACGCTTGATCTGGATCCGTTTATTGAGAAAGATCCCGTCGTCAACCGCGGGAATCTGTTCGGGTGTATTCAGGAAGCGTTTTCGGACGGCGACGGACACATGTGGGGGATCACCCCGTGGTTCGGCATACGGATGTGGCAGACAAAAGCGGAGTTTCTGAACGGATATGCAGCGGACGGGCACTGGACCGTGGCGGAATGCCTGTCATGGATCGATCAGCTGCCGCCCGATGCCGAGCCGTGCGTATGGTTCACCGCGGAAGATCTCGGGAACTGGCTGCTGTCGGACCTCGGTTCGTTCTATGATCTGAAGACCGGAAAGTGTGCCTTTGACTCGCCGGAATTTGTCCGATTTCTCGAGCTGCTTTCCTCCCTTCCGGATGAAAGCGAATATAAACGGACGTCTCCCTATGCCAAGATGAGCGGCGATTCTCTTGCACAGCAATACCAAAGCGGCGCGATCCGTCTGTATCCGGCGTTTTTATTCGACTATACCTCGATCCTCCGGCTGGATTTTGTGTACGGATCGGATGAATTCGCCCTCGTCGGCTTTCCTTCCCATCTGAAATCCGGCGCGTTCGTTGAGAGCGATCTGATTTTCATGCTTCTGAAAGACAGCAGCGTTCAGGATGCCGCGTGGGATTTTGTGCGGTATTATTTTACGGACGGCGAGATCGGCGATCTGGTCCGCACGGACCAAAGAGTGACGCTTCCTGCCCTGAAGTCTTCTTTCGACGAACAGACCGCTTATTATTCCTCCTGTTCGATCCGCAGATATGAAGACGGCGGGATCGGGATTTATGAAAATCCCGCCACGGAAGATCACAGCGGGATGAATTATGCCGAAATCTCCCCGGATCCGAACACCGTTACGCGCGTAAAGGACTATCTGGACGGGGAAGGGATGCCGATCCTTGAGAAAACGCCGGATTCCGTCACGGAAATCGTCATGGAGGAACTGTCCGCTCTGCGGAAGGGCCGCGGAGATGCAGAAGAGTGCTCGAAAAAGATCCAGTCAAGGGTTTCGATATGGATTTCGGAACACAGATAGTATCAGAAAGGAATTGCACCGTGAAAGAAAACAGACTTTGGTACGACGCGCCGGCGGCGGACTGGAACGAGGCTCTGCCGCTCGGGAACGGACGGCTGGGGATGATGGTCTTCGGCGGCGTCGCCGAGGACAGGATCCAGCTCAACGAGGAAAGCGTCTGGACGGGCTGGCCCTGCCCGGATTACGACAACCCGGAGACCTTTGAGCATCTCGGCGAAATGCGCCGCCTGATCTTCGAGGGGAAGTACACCGAAGCGCAGGCGATGTGCGACCGGTATTTAGTGTGCAGGGGGAAGGGCCATCACGACGTGAACGCCTCCTTCGGTTCCTACCAGACGGCGGGGGATCTCTTTCTGACGTTCCCGGATACGGACGCGGAGAAACCGGAGAACTACCGCAGAGAACTGATCCTCGACGAAGGCCGCGCCGTCGTTTCCGTGGGAAAAGGGAAGCGGGAGTATTTTATCTCCCCGGCCTACAACACCGCCGTGATCCGCTTCTCAGGCTGTGCCGCCGAACCGATCCTCCGCTATGAACGCGAGAACGCCGCCATTCTGCCGGGTGTCGCGCCGGAGAAGAACGAGATCTCCGTGACGGCTTATCTGCCGACGAAATTCGCCCTTTTGATCCGCTGGCGGTACGACGGGGAGTGCGACGGAAGGACGCTCACCGTCTTCCTCACCGCGGCGACCGCTTACAAAACCGACCGCGATCCGGCCGACGTCTGCCGCGAAACTCTGGAGAGGGCGATGAAAGCCGGAGCGGACGAACTGCGTAGAGATACGCGGGAGCACTTTTCCGCGCTGCTCGGACGCTGTTCCCTCGACCTCGGAGGCGCCGACAAAACAGAAGTGCCGACGAATCTCAGACTCGCGGACGCGGCGTCGGACCCCGGGCTGGCCGAGCTGTATTTCAACTACGGCCGGTATCTTCTGATCGGCGCGTCCTCGCCCGGATGCAGGCTGCCGTCGAATCTGCAGGGCATCTGGTGTCAGGACTACCGGGCCCCGTGGAGCGCGGATTATCACATCAACATCAACATTCAGATGAACTACTGGTTCGCGGAGGTCTGCGGGCTGCCGGAACTGATCGATCCCTTCTTCGGGCTGATCCGGATGATCGCGGAGGCGGGAAGGCACACGGCGGAGGTGACGTATCACTGTCCCGGCTGGGCGGCACACTTCGATACGAATCCGTGGGGCTATACCGCGCTCGGGTGCAATCCGGTCTACGGCGCGTTCGCCGCGGCCGGGGCGTGGTGTCTCAGGCATGTGAAGGAGCGGTGGCTGTACGGCGGCGACAGGGAATTCCTGAAAGAGTACTATCCCGTCGTGAAGGGCGCGGCGGAGTTTTTCCGGGCGTACCTCGTGCGGGATCCGCGGAACGGGTATCTGGTCACCGCGCCCGCAAGCTCGCCGGAAAACAGCTTCATCAGCCCGACGGACGGCAAACCGGTCAACGTCTGCGCCGGCCCCACCATGGATATCTCGATCATCCGGGAGCTGTTCGCGTTTGCGGCCGAGGCGGCGGACGTGCTCGGGATCGACACGGACTTTGCCGAAGAGATCCGGAAGACGGCGGCACAGCTTCCGCCGCTCAGAATCGGGAAATACGGACAGATCATGGAGTGGTCGGAGGAGTTTGAGGAAGCGGAGCCCGGACACCGGCACATGTCCCATCTTTACGGCCTCTATCCCGGCGACGAGATCAAGCCTTCCACGCCGGAATTCTTTTCAGCCGCGAGAACGACGATCGAGCGGCGGCTGGCGCACGGCGGCGGACACACGGGATGGTCGCGGGCGTGGATCATAAGCTTCTTCGCCAGGCTCAGGGACGGAAATGCGGCACGGGAAAACGTGGTGGCACTGCTCGAGAAATGCACGCTGCCGAATCTCTTCGACACCCATCCGCCGTTCCAGATCGACGGGAACTTCGGCGGGACGGCCGGGATCGCCGAGATGCTTCTGCAGAGCCACGACGGCTGCATCGACGTGCTCCCCGCTCTGCCCGACGCCTGGAAGGACGGCGCGTTTACGGGCTTCCGGGCACGCGGCGGCTTTACGGTCGACGCGGAGTGGAAGGACCGCGAAGTCACGTCGCTCACGGTTTATTCCGAAAAACAAGGGACCGTCTGTATCGGCGTCCCGGGCAGGAAGTTCGAGACGGAGGTTTCTCCCGAAGGGACTAAACTATTGAGTGTCTAAATTATTGCAATAGGAGGAGCTGATTTTTTGTCATGGCGAATGCCGGCGCTGCGGCAACACTGGCGGTGTTGCAAGGCGGCGAAATGACGCAATGGCGGAAAAGCAGCCATCCTATGCAATGATTTAGACGTGAAATAGTATAAGATCATCTGATATCGGAGCAGCGCAAAAGAAAGTCTTCCGGAAAGGAAAGAGAGGAACCGAATGGAATTGCTGTCAAAACTCAACAGTCCGTTTCTTTATGTTCTGTGCGGCGGGATCATTCTGTTTGTCGCAGTCATCTGCGTCGTTTTTGCCGTGCGCGCGTATCGGGCCGGCAAGGCGCTGGGGATCGACGTCGGCAGGATGAAACGGGTCATCACCGCAAGCGCGACGTTTGCCGTATTGCCCGGCGTGGGGATCCTGCTCGGCGTGATCGCGCTGTCGGGAAGCCTCGGAACCCCCTGGCCGTGGCTGAGGCTTTCGGTGATCGGCGCGCTGCACTATGAAACGCAGGTAGCCGAGGCCGCGGCTGAATCCGTCGGGATCGGCGGGTTGTCCCTGACGGACATGACCCCCGAGGCCTTTTCCACGATCGCGCTTCTCATGAGCTTCTGCATCATGTGGGGCATGATCCTCGTCATTATCAACGGAAAGGCGTATTCCCGCCGTCTGTCCGCCCCCCGGCCCGGAACGGAGGCAAACGGAAAGAAAAAGTCCGGCTTTGCGTCGTTCGGGGACAGCGCGATGACCGCCATGTTCATCGGGCTCGTCTCCGCCTATATCGCGAGCTATATCGGACAGATCGTTTCGGAAAACGGTTTGTTCAGCTTTACGGGGAACCGGCTGCCCCTTGCGGTCGCGTTCATCTCCGCCTTGGCGATGCTGGCCTTTTTGAAGATCAAAGAAGCGAAGAACGCCGAATGGCTGGACAGCTTTTCCGTTGCCGGAAGCATGCTCATCGCCATGACGTGCGCGATCTTCCTCGGGAAATGGATATAAGGGAAGGAGACGGAAATGGAAGAAAACAGGAATACGCAGAATCAGGCTCTATACGAACAGTATCTGAAAGCGACGCACTCTCTCGGCAGGATCCTGACTGCGGCCGTGCTGCTGCTCCTTCTCGCCGCGCCGTTTGCCATCGGCCTGTATCTCGGCTCCGTGCCGAACCTCGGCGCCGCGGCAAAGGCGTTCCTCGGCGTCGGCCTCGTCTATCTCGTCAGCGGCATCGTGGAGTATCTGATCTATGTGCCGATGCTCGGCGCGGGAGGCAGCTATCTTGCCTTTATCACGGGAAACCTGATCAATATGAAGGTCCCCTGCGCGATCAACGCGCGCGATATCGTGGGCGTGAAAAGCGGAACGCCGGAAAACGAGATCGTGGCAACGCTGTCGATCGCTGCTTCCTCCCTCGTCACGATCCTCGTTCTCGCGGCCGGCGTCGCGCTGATGATCCCGCTGCAGCCGATCCTTCAGTCCCCCGTCCTGCAGCCCGCGTTCGAAAACGTGGTGCCGGCGCTGTTCGGCGCGATGGCCTGCAAATACTACCGCTCGAACCGCGTCATCGCGCTGATCGTGCTGGGCGTCATGTCGCTGCTGTTCGTGCTCGTGCCGTCGCTGATCGGCTCGACGAGCATGATGGTGATCCCGAGCGGCGCTCTGGCCATCCTGCTCGCGTATCTCAGCTTCCGCAGACAGCAGAAAGATCGTGAGGGCTTGAAATGATCGTTCTGTACATTTGCTGCGGCGTTTTGGCAGCGCTTCTTCTGCTCGTCGGGATCGCGGCGGTGCGTACGCTTTGCACGCCGAAGAAAAGCTCTCCGTGGACTCCTTCCGGCGACGCGGAGCGCGAAAAGACCTATGCCGGGATCCTTGCGGAAATGGTGCGGTACGAGACCGTTTCCCGCAAGGGAGAGATCCGGCGGGAGAAATTTCTCGGCTTTCACAAGGTACTTGAGGAATTGTTCCCGCTTGTCCATCGGGATCTCGAAAAGATCGAGATCGACGGGAGCCTGCTCTTTCACTGGAAGGGAAGGAACAGCTCGAAGCCCGTCGTTCTGATGGGACATCAGGACGTGGTCCCCGCGGAAGGGGAATGGCTACACGACCCGTTTTCCGGCGACATCGAGTACGGCAAAGTCTGGGGACGGGGCAGCGCGGACACCAAGTGTTCGGTCATGGCGTTTTTTCAGGCGGTCGAGGAGCTGCTCGCCGAGGGATTTGTCCCCGAACAGGACGTCTGGCTCTCCGCCTCGAATACCGAAGAGATCGGGGGAGACGGCTGCCCGAAGCTGGTCCGGGAACTCGAAAAACGCGGCGTGAAGCCTTTCCTCTGCAACGACGAGGGCGGCTCGATCGTCACGGAGCCGATGGCGGGCATCAAGGGCAATTTCGCCATGATCGGCGTCCTCGAAAAGGGACAGGGCAACGTGCTGATCGTCGCGCGCTCCGGCGGGGGACACTCGAGCTATCCGCCGAAAAACTCTCCGATCGTGCGCCTGTCGAGATTCATCTGCGTGCTTGAGAAGCACAGTCCGATGCGGTCCAAAATGAACAGGCAGGCAAGTGAAATGTTTGAAAAAATGGCGCCGTATGGTCCGTTCTGGATGCGGCTGCTGTTCGGGAATCTGTGGCTGTTCCGCCCCCTTCTCGTCGCCCTGATGCCGTCGATTTCCCCGCAGGCGGCGGCGCTCCTCCGGACGACCGTCGCTCCGACCATGCAATCGGGTTCCGACGGCTGCAACGTCCTGCCGCAGGAGGCCACGGTCACGCTGAACCTGCGCTTCATTCCGCATCAGGATATGGAGGAGAGCCTTACGGCGATAAAGAAGCTCGCCGGGAAATTCGATCTGGAAGTACAGATCATAGACGCGTATCCGTCCTGTGAACCGGTCGATTCCGGGAGCGAGGCGTTCCGTTTCGTAGAGGAAGTGATCGGCGAGGTGTTCCCGGGGCTTCCCTGCATCCCGTACGTCATGACGGGCGGGACGGACGCCAGGTTCTATCAGCGCATCTGCCCCGACTGCATCCGTTTTTCCCCGGTCGTCTACGGACCGGCGCAGATGAAGGGGATGCACGGCCTGAACGAATGCCTCGATACATACAGCCTCCCCGGCGCGGTAGAGTATTATAGAACCCTGATCCGGAAGAACCGGTGACAGAGTGCCGGCCTTTGTGCCGGCGGAGCATATGGAGGACCTCGGACATGAACATCGATTTTTACGGCGATTCCGTTCGCGGGGAGAAGGTTTCGATTCATGAAAACCGCTATACGCAATGGTACGATCTGGTTTACTACGAATCCTCCGTGACGCCGGGGCTCAGACTGGCCATGCGGGTGGACAAGCCGAAGACGAAGGGGTATATCCTCGCGTCCACGCACGGCTGGCATATGACGATCCCGTCCGTCCGGGCGGACGATCCGCCCGCGGAGGACCCGTATCTGCGCCTGCACATCGACATGCGCGGACGCGCGTTCTCGACGGGAAAGCCGGACTGCAACGGTCTTGAGCTCATCGACGTGTACGACGCAGTGCGTTACGCGCAGAAACATTACGCCGATTATCTCATCGATCCGGACACCGTATACTATGAAGGCGGCAGCGGGGGCGGCGGAAACGGGTTTGCGCTGGCGGTGAAGTTCCCGGACCTTTTCTCGGCGGTGACCGCGCTGTGCGGCATTTCCGATTATGGAGAGTGGTACCGGCACGATTCCGTCGGGGAGTTCCGCGACGAGATGGATCCGTGGATCGGCTGTACGCCGGATGAGAATCAGACCGCCTACGATGCGCGTTCCGGCGCGAAGGGTGTAAAGAATCTCATCGCTCCGCTGTTCACGGCGCACGGCGAAACGGACGCGCGGGTCCCGGTATGGCAGGCGCGGAATTTCGTCGCCTGCGCGGAAGCCGCGGGCAAGGGCGGTCTGGTCACTTACCGTGAGTATCCCGGCGTCGGAGCGCAGGGACACTGGGATCGGGCGACGGAGGAACAGATGGGCGAGATCGACCGCCTCAGCGAAGAAAACCGCGCCTCCTCCCGCAGACCGCTGACCGTGCCCGAACGCGGCAGGCTGACAATCCTCGGATATCTCTATACCAAACGCTTCATCATTTGGTTTGACGATATAAATCAGGCGGGCGAGATCGAATATGACTGCGCCGCGGGGATCTACCGCGTGACGGGAGCAAAACGGTATACGCTGAGAGTTCTTTGAACACGGACGCGGGAACTGTTTCCGCAGACTCCGGGGGGACGTACACGTTTTCGCGTTCGCCGAGCCGGAAAACAGCCCTTCATTTTTTCACAATAGGCGAAAAAAAGAAGAAACGAGTTGACCGTATTCCGTGAAGTATGCTATAATGGAGAAAAGAGCGCGGTATGAACGCGTTCCCGGAAACACTCCCGGGAAAACGCCGGGCACGTTGCCGCCGTCGGATACGATGCGCGGCCCGTTATGAGGATAGTCAATCACAAATCCGGAGGATAAAAAATGTCACTCAAAAAAACAATCGCTTTCGTCACGGCCGTTCTGATCCTGACTTTAACGGCGTGTTCGAACACTTCTCCCGGCGGCGGTGCGGCGGAAGAATCCGAAACCGTTCCGGATCCCGTTTCGTCGGACGTCCCCGCGCAGCCCGACGAAAAACAGGACCGTTCGTCCGTGCCGGACAACCTTCCCGAGATCGACTTCGGAGGAAGGGATTTCCGCGCGGCCCAGCAGACCAGCCGTACGTATGAATTCTACGCGGAAGAACTGACCGGCGAAGGAACGAACGATTCCGTTTTCAACCGGAATCTGAAGATCGAGAGCCGCTTCAATGTGAAAATCGTTTCCGTCGACTACGATTCTCTTTCTTCCATCACGAACGACGTGGATACTCTGGTCAAATCGGGGACCGACGCTTACGAAGTCGTTTCGCACTATGCGTACAGAGCGTATACTCCGATCCACGCCCATGCGTACCGGAACTGGCTCGAGGTCCCCAACATCGATTTTTCGAGGCCGTGGTGGAATTCTTTAGCCAACGAACAAAATACGATCAACGGGATCCTTTATACCGCGACGGGGGATATCAACATTTCGTCCCTTCTCACCACCTATGCCTTCTTCTTCAGCGTTCCCGTGACGGAAAAGTACGGCATCACGCCCGAATCCCTCTATAACGCCGTTTACGAAGGCACATGGACCATAGACTATTTTATCGGACTGACTTCGTCGATCTACGAAGATTCCAACGGCAACGGGAAACGTGACGATAAAGACACATACGGCTTTGCCGCGTGGCCCGGGATCAGCTGCGACGTATGGCTCGCTTCCTTCGACCAGCCCATCACCGTCAAGGATGAAGAAGGATTTCCCGTTCCCGCGATCAATTCGGAGAAGACGGTCGCAGCTTTGGAAAAGATGTACCAGTTCTATTACAACACCGACGGCGGATACGGGGACGTGAGTTCCGCCGAAAACGAGGTGAATATGTTCGCCGCGGACTGCGTCTGCTTCGTCCCTTCCATTTTCGACGACGCTTTTACCGTATACAGATACATGGACAGCGCATACGGCATCCTTCCGTATCCCAAATGGGACGAATCCCAGGAGATGTATCTCACAAACTCCCGCGACCAGTATACGGTCATCGGGATTCCCGCGTTCAAAACCGACGATGACCTGCCTCTGATCGGAACGGTCACGGAAGCCCTGTCCGCGGAAAGCTGGCGTTCCGTCTACCCGGAATATTATGATATCGCGCTGAAAGGGAAGTATTC
>JAEEGL011631310.1_pt1 | contig 17725 bp, 18 predicted proteins | sample 9134231 | NCBI WGS metagenome assembly JAEEGL01 (sample SAMN16246548, study PRJNA631951) | gut metagenome | biome: gut microbiome; feature: rumen; material: fiber-attached | host: Bos | place: Iran: Karaj | collected 2018-10 | reverse complement strand
TCTTTTTTCTTGTAATTATCCCAAATAGTAGTTATCATACCTTCTCTATCTCCCCAAATACCAACCATACTTGCGGATTTTAGAAGACGATTACTAACCTCTCCAACTACTTCAACTTTACCAACTTGTCCTATTTTCATACCACCCTATTAACGTATTTAACAACAAGGGCTTCAAGCAGGTGCTTTCCCATATTCATTCTCGCCTTTATCTCCTTTGGGAAAGGCAGCGTATATCCACGATACCACAGGAATCAATATATACCATCCAGAGGCACCAAAGTCATGCAAACGTCTTGCTCCTTGTGAGAACCAGAACCAATCTACAACGATATGTATTATGGCTTTTACAATGTCATTTTCCACTTCTGGAGAAAAAAGAAATATCAAAACAGAACCCACAATACTTATGATATATTCCGTTCTATTGATTCTGCCAGAGAAAGAAAATCTCATCAATAGTTTCTTCAAGGATTCGTCTGATTCAATCTTTGGCTTCTGTTCTGTTTTCTCAGTAGTTGGTTCTGGAATAGGACTATTCTGCGCAGCATCATAGCCATTATCCTTTGACTTATTCATCCAATAGGCATAATCAGAATCAGCCCCACTACCTTTCGTCTCTTTATAGTATAAGGCGAGATAATACTGTGCTTCGGCATTACCAGAGCCAGCATAAGAATACAAGTCCTTAAAAGCTTTCTTATTTCCTTGCGATGCTTCCTGCATCAACTGTTCGTAGTTATTCATACCCTTTTACCAAACATTACTCCCATATAATAATAGTATTGCATGTATAGTCTCATGTATTCTTCGTGCTTAAATTCCTGTGGGAAACTCATTAATATACCATCCTGTGCCAATTGTATTTTTACTCCTATCGTATTTATGTCGCTTAGATTCTGATTGTCAAATGCGGCTTCCCATGCAGAAGCAGATGATACCAATTGAATTATATCGTCTAAAAACTCGTCAGGCTTCGTCTCTATACCAAACCCCTTGTCACTAACTTGTTTTACGCTAAAGAATCCCAATGCAAATGATTCTTTCGCAGCTTGTATAACATATCGTTCCACAGACGATGCAGCCATAGCTTTTGCTTGGCTATTATTCAAGAAGAAATCTTGGAACTTATGAAGAAGTCTAATATCCTCAACAGGTTCTACAACTCTACTACCAACAAACTCTTTAAGTGAGCCTGGCAAAAGTTTGTTGAGATAATACTCAAATTTTGAAATATCTACCATAATTCTATACTAATTTATTGATTGCTGTCTTCAGTAGGATTCTGTTCGGTGAACTTCAACACTTTTAATAGCGTTTCCCTAATCATCACCTCTGGTTGCTTGTCATACCAATTCCTTTCTTGTGTAAATTGGTCTGAATGATATTCCTCACCATTTTCATTTATAAGATTGAATGCAGGAGCCTGTCCGTACCAATTGCCGTAGAAATAAAGATTGTCTATCTTCCATCCATTAAATACAGGTTCGTCACATGCTTCTTTCATAATCTCCGCACAATAATTATGGTTCCCATTGTAGCTATATGTGAGCCGATCCTTCATTATGAAATCGTATTTGGTCAAGTCACCAAATAGGTTGGCTTCTTCAACAGCAAAGAAACCGCCTATTCTTTTGATGCCAAAGACCTTTCCTTTGTAGTTTGACCTGTAATCTTCCATATTATTTCTTATTTTTCAGCAAAATATAATCCTCTTAGGTCTAAAGCGATGCCACAATCATCTGTGTAAATGTTATATACTCTTGGAACTTTTTTATATGGTGCAATTTTTATTGTGGCTTGTTTTATTACTTTTTTAAATCCAATGGGAGTAAAGCTTTGTCCCTTTAGCATCTTTGATGCTTTTAATGCGGATAGTTTCTTTTCGTATTCACTATCGTTTACATCAAAGTCTCTAAGGAACCGATATTTTATCTTAACGAAATCAGTCAAAGTAGGATATAAATCACATATATAATATTCTACTGTGCCTTGGTATTCCCACCATAGATTATTTTTCAAATGTTTCTTAATTTCTTTTTTTTCTGGCGTAATATAGTTGTTAATAGAGAATTTGAAAAAGTATTTCGATGGATGATTGTCGAAATTGCTATAAATAACAAATCCTCCATAATTTCCATGTATTTTAGTTCCAGAATCTAAATCCCATTTTCCCCAATAGCCATCATAATAAAAAGAAAAATGTACATAGTTATTTTCCCAAGATTGAGCGCATAGTATTCTCGGAGAAAAAAGGAAAAAAAGGATAACGAAGAGTAATCTGATATAATACATACTAATACCGTTTTTATTTTATAATGTACATTTCATTACCCGTATCAAGTAGATAGTTCCCTAAATCCATTAAGTCAAGAATCATACTCTTCTCTGAATCGCTCTTGGCTTTATTGTACATGCTTTGTAGAGACATAATTGGCTTGCTACATGGCTTCCAACTCTGGCCGCTCTTTATACCCATACATGTTATTTCTACATAACCGTTGCTCTTTGTAACAACTCTGGCTCTTATAGGAGTAGAAACTTTACTCGCCAAATTGGTTCCGTTAAACAATTGTATTTCATCTGACACAACAGTTATAGTTGCAGAGTTGCTTCTAGTTGGAATAGGATCTGAAAACAACGAACTGCTCGATCCAGAATGCAATGGCTCAGGAGCTGTGGTTTTCATGCCACTCATGTCAAGCGGTTGGTACTTTGTACCATATTCGCTATAATCTTTTTTTCTCTCAACTGTAACATCCAGAGTGTACTGCGCATAGATTGATGTGCTTAGCATTGTCATAATCACGAATAAAAACAATTTCCTCATACCAATAACATTTTGTGCTATCAGTTCCCAAGATGAATAGCGGATTATTAGTTAAAGAATTGTGGGACTATTGCTACTACAGTGCTGAGGTTCTGGACTACCCATCTAACGTAATAAACAATAGCCCACAACCTTAGAATATATCATGCCCCAATGGGGTACAATAATCCTAACGAAGTGAGCCAATCGCCTACTATCAGTTAGATGTTTGAATTGTCCAGATTCCAACACTAAATAGTATTCAATCAACTCTCTTTTAGCAAGATAAGTCCTTTATAACGCACTCCTGCACATAGAAGCACTTGAAACTCAGTGGCAAATATATGAATAATTTCTCACATAACAATGATTTTCTTCAAAAAACTGTATTTATGGCATCATTTTTAATATAAATACCTACATACAATAGTTAAAAATGAGAGATAGAGGCTTGCACCCCTATCCCTTATTTATAGATTGAAATCTTTCTTGATTCGTTGTACTGTTGATATACCTTTTCCTGTTAGTGTTGCAATAGTTCTGATACTGTAGCCTCTCTTAAGATATGAGATAATATCTTTGTATTGCTCTTTCTTTTGTTCTAGTGTTTTTATGCTTCCAATCTTACGACCTAGTTTCCCTCCATGTTCTATGTATAGTTTGCGGCCAGAGTTAAGACGGAACTTTATGTTTTCTCTTTCAAGTTGTGCGCAAGTGGATAGGGTAGCTATCATAATAGGTGCAAATAGTGTTGGTTTCCCTTCTCCATCTAATAGGGTTAGTTGCTCTTTCTGCATGTAGAGATTGATTCCACTATCTATCAAGTCTTTTACTGTAGCCAGAACTTCAAAAGCATTTCTCCCTAATCTGGAAAGTTCACTAACCAAGAGGATAGAAACACCATTTTCTTTGCAGTAGTCAATAGCCTGCAATAATATTGGTCTCTCCACGTTCTTCTTTGCTCCAGAAATCTTTTCTTCAAATATTCTGGAAATTTCTAAGTTCTGATATTCTGCATATTGCTTTAAATCAGAAATCTGTCTTTCTGTGTTCTGTCTATCTCCAAGACTTGAAACACGTGCATAGATAATTGCTTTCATTTTAATCTTTGATTAAATTGGATTGAAAAGTGTTACCATATAATAGGTATTCCCAGATTAAAATGATAACACTTTTGATTTGTTTAATGTTTTTACCAAGGTCTGCTGCATTGGTATAGGTCTATATGCTTACCAATAGCGAAGAATCCTTGATTTTGACGATATTCTACGGATTCAATACCCCAAATATTCTTTTGTACCTCATATTTCACCAAGTAGAAGCCCTTCCAAGGTTTATCGGGATTAGCTTTCATTATCTGTTTGTTATATTGTACTTCAACAGTCCTCATTAAGATAACTATTTTATTTCTGATAACGGGATAGATTCTTATTTCTGCCCAACCTTCAAAAGTATTACCTTCTTCTTTTTCCTGAATGTGGAAATATGCGTTAAGATATGCTCTAGTCTCATATTTCCAATAATCTGAGGGATATAGTTTTATTTTCTGTTCCATATTTATAAAGGGAAAAGGGAGTACCCTAAAGCACTCCCTAATGATGTTAACCAATAAACCAAGAATATTGGGAATCTCCATGTAAAGCGTTATTGATGCCTACTGCGACATCTGTAGCGTTAACGGCTCTCTGTAAGTAGGTATCAATGTAGCTTGATTTGTTGGATTCCGTAATTAAGTTGTGAAAATCAAACATGGAAATCTGATTATCTCTCATTCCAAATGATTCATTACGATAGTAGTCACGGCAAACGCTGTTTATCTGACTGTCTGTAATCAGTAAACGGGGAATCTTTCTTAATAGTGCTTGTGGGAGTGCTTGATATAGTCTCATTCTTCCAACTATCTGAGCAAATTGTGTTTCTGTTAGATAGGTATTGGATAGTGTCTGCATAAGGTGTATGTCTTTAGCAGGAATGAAACTGTAAAGTAGTTCCATAGTGTTCTTGTAAATGTCCTTAACGTCCATTACTTCAAATGATAACTTAACTCCCTCTCCCGTAAGAATCTGATTAGAACAGATACGGACTCTCCAGCCAATAAAGATAGAGAATTTCTCTGTTCCTCTGGTTTGTCTGTAGAGATTTAAATCTGAATAATTACGAACTCCGCCAATGCATAATTCTAGTTTTTGCCCGTTCAGAGTCTCATAAATGGTAGGGATAGTGAAAGCAAAAGCAAGTCTCTGGTAAAACTGTGTTTTCTCAGATTCTAACAGTTCAGATGCTTTCTTTCCTAATGCGTTAGGGGTACGACCTCTGACAATATGAGAAACTCTGATTTCTGGTGTGCTCAAAGTCTCTCCTTTGTAAAAGTCGCTTGCAGCATCATGGACGCAAGAGATAAAATCCTGATGAGAGATTGTTAACTCCTGATTGCCCCAAGTTGGCACTACGCAAGAAGTGGAAAGTTCCTCTAAAGTGACTGCATTAGTGTTGGCATCCAAGAAAGAGACAGAACTCTGTTTGGTGTTCACTTCTGCAAGAGGTTCTACTACTTCCGCATCTGCGAAATCAAAACGGCTACGACTTTCTTTGGTCGTAGGCATAAGAACTAATTCGTTCATAAGCTAAAATTTTGAAATTAAACAATATAGTGAATTAACACGAAAATTCAATTTCATATGCTTATTAGAAATGTGGAATTTCCTTCAATAAGCATTCTTTTACTTTAGATATAGGTGGAGGGGCTAAGAGGTTTAGTATGCCGTCACGCACATGTCTTTCATGGATTCACTTTCATCAGTAAGGGGAGAGGGGGCATTGTTGGTTGAGGCTATACATTATATATAAGGTGGGTATATGTGATTTTCAATTTAACTGTCATACGAAGGATTATGCATCATCTGCCGATAATGCGTATTTCAAGAAAATCGGTATGGAAATTGTCAGTGCTATATTCTGCACATAAAAAGAGAGCCAGCCCGAATTTGAAAAGTGTCCAAAAACAGGTCTGGCTATCCTGTGCATCGTCGATGATCACTCAAACCATATGGATGCATTCTTTTTTATTTCGACCTGTGTATGGCCCTTTTTTCGTTTTGATTTCTCTTATGACATTTTTTCAATCGGGGTATATAAATTAATATTTTCACTTGTTTTTGTCATTGTAATAATATAAACGACTTGTCAGATAGAATTTTCTACCATTCGTTCTATCAGCATCCCTTACATCGAAGTATAACCTTATTGTTTCAGCCGTTACAGCTGGTGGCATGGGAACCTTCATTCTTTTATATATCCCAAATAGTCTCTTTTTTATTTCTTTATTTGGATAACTTTGATTAGGGTAGAAGTTGCTATATACGCTCTCAATGACTTCGGGACTTGTAGCCATCATTTCATGCTCGACCTTGATCAATGCATCCTTCATCTTTGTACGGGAATAGTTAAGTTTCTCAATCCCCTCTTTTCCTAATAAATCGTATGCATCAACCAGAGTCCTGTCCGTATCACGAAGTTCTCGCTTAAATTCCATTGCCGCCTCAGTCTCTGCATCTCCAAGCCGCTCCAAAATTTCAATAATAATCTTCATCTTTTCTTTATTTTTTACATTCTTTTTTTCAAGTTTCAGCCTCTCGAAATCATCTAACTCATATTTTTTTGTGCGATGAGTGATGTTGAAATGGCCACAGCCTTTATATGCTTTATCTAATTCTCGCCAACCATTATAATGCGAGTGCATCAGTTCCTCATCTACATAGTTGTCTATCTTGAAATAGTCAACATTTCCAAATGGATCAATAAACCTTCTAAATGGATGGACGCATATAATATTATATACTGCATCCCGCTCTTCTTTGTTGTCAGATTCTTCAAATATCTGTACGTTCCTAAAGTAATCCTTCATTTGTCTCGCCAGGACTGCATAGTGATAATCCCGATTGCGAACAAGAAAATGATAGTTCCAGTTGCTTATATGAGTTATGGAGGCTACCCCATTTCGAAATCGCCCAACAGCTTGAATGGTGTCAGTGTAAGGATCAAGCACTGTGTAAGGGGCTTCATATACCTCTGTAATCAACAGAACGTTTGGCTTCATGTCTATCTTAATATCAAATGCACTTATAAATCGGAAAGTAAGCCAATTCACCTGTTTCATCCTATCATCCCCCCATTCTTCAAAAGCAACATCAAAGCCCTTTCCATGCAACTTGTCAACACTCTTTTCCGAACAAAAAACTGCTGACTGTTCAAGAAGTTCCAGTTTTGACATCATAGCATAGATCATATCCACGCTATTAAGAAATATGAATAGCGGTTTTCCTGAATCCATCAGTTCTGAGACCACCTCCTTTGTTCTTTGCAAAACATTATTAGTCGTGTACAAATTCAAGTCTTTCTTGTAGTCATACTGTGGATCAATCTTAATGATTTCAAAGTCTTTGAATCTTGGATCAGATAGTGATATGATAGGAGTAGCCGATACCATTGCTTTATGTTGGCACTCAAAAAACAAATCCATAGGCAGAGTTATGCCACCTCGATAGTCGCAGTCTTTCACCGCTTCATGGATCTCGTCAATTAGGAAGAATACCTCTGTTATGATGTCGATACCAACATTTTTCAAAGCGGACAAAACTTTACGAAGACTTTCTGGAGTTACAAGTATCTTTATTTTTTTTCCTGCCTGTAGCGTTCTTTCCAGATAGCCCAGAATATCATTTGATGTTACTCTTTGATCCACTCCCAATAGATTATCATCTTTATATTCAGGTGCATTTGGTTTACTAGCAATCACTGGCAGATGATTTTCCACAATAAGAGAATGCCGTGATGCTTTTATTTCGGCTGTAGTCGCACCGCACCCTGTGATCGTTTTATCAAGGATCACATTAGATGGGATTACTGGCAAAACATCAATGAGATATTGATCTTCCATGATGCCCAAGTTCTTAATTTTTAAATTTTGAATCACCATAATTATAAATACGAATTAGGATAATGTTCAGTTAAATACTTCACAAGTTCTTTCGTTCTTATTATCTTAAAGATGACATTCCCTTTGAGGAATCCAATATTTGCCCATTGGTAATATGGATATTCTCTATACCTAGGTTTACATAAAAGAGGAAACTTGTTCTTGACGAAAAAGCGGAGTACTATTTTTTGAAAATCTAAAGGCTGTGAATACGTAGTAGTAATCTCACCTCTGCTTTTTTCAAATGTTTCATATCGACCAGTTGCAAGATATTCCAATAGTCCCACACGAGATTCTTTTGAGAGATCGAATGGAAAGCACGAAATGCCTTTAGCACCAATCATTACCCGTTGGTAGCTTACACTTCTTGAAGGAAAAGAAACCTCGATTTCAACTCCCATCTTCATCATCCCTAGCAGGATAGGAAAAAGTTGTTTGTTATACGACATAAATACTTTTTTTTTTTTTAAATCACCTTTTTCTTCAAACGTGTTGAAGTTATTCAATTTGATTTTCATCATAATTGATACATTAATTGTTACTATCATCCCGATGCTTATTGCTTTGGAATGATTAAAAATAAATTAAAAGAGGTGTTTGTAAAGTTGAATAATAATAGAACTAATTACAGTTTCACATCAGTATTCAAAATTAGAGGTGTAAAATAGGCCTGAGATATAATAATATCACTTGGTATCTCTGTTCGTGGAGATCCATACATAAAATGGTGATATGTAACTAATGTTCTCATTTGGTCGGCTAAATTACAAAAAATACTCCAGCTAACAAACGATAACCAGAGTATTTTAGGATTTATTTACCAAAAACGTACTTTATGACCTTCGCATTAGCCTTATTCTCGTTCACGAAGTCACGTTCAATGTATATGTCGGTGACTCTCATGGATGCATCCACATGGTTAAGGGCGGCATGTACAGTGTACTTATCTATCTTGCATTTGTTGAGGGCAATTGTAGCCCATGAGTGGCGGGCGGCATAATATTCAAAGTCCTCAATATCTAGCAGTTCACCTATTTCTTTCAGGCCTTTATTGATAGCCTTGTTAAAAGCTCTGGAGTCTCTATAGTCCTGATAGAATCTGAAAAGACGTTTGCCTGTGGTATCACGATACTTCTCAATAATTGGTAGTACTATATCAGGTACAACCACTTCCATCTTAGCCATGTCAAATCTGCGATCTTTTGTTTTGGTACGATTATAAACAAGTCTGTTGCCTATTAATTCTGTGGCATTATATAGGTCAACCGAGTTAATGCCAATGAGGCAGAATGAAAGAATGAAACAGTCCTTCGCCAGATCGAAGCGACAAGTGCCTTTATGGCCTCTTGGGATATTGTGGTAAGGCATTTCCCAGATTGCTTTGATTTGTTGAGGCTGGATGGCTCGCTTTCGTGTAGTTTCCTCTTTGGGAACCTTGAAATATTCAAAGGGAGAGTGGGGGATTCGTATAAAACCTTTATCGGGTTTGTTGTAGAACCTTTGAGCCTCGTTAAAGAGGTGGCGCAAATTAGTAAGGTAAAGTGACAGGCTTCGGTTAGATGGAATGCGCTTCCCTGCTTCAGCCAATTTCTTTACTCTCTCCTGACGTTCCTTAATTAAATGGTCTCTGTAATTATCCAGTAGCTCAACAGTGATTTCTTTGATGTTTAATTCCTCCTTGCCTATGAATTTAATAAATGCTTTGAGACTGGTTGTGTATATGTCTTTACTTCTATAGGAAGAGGTGTCTATCCATTTCTTACAAAATGCAATAAAATCAATGGGTTTGTCTGCTTCATCTTTATTTAAAAGACGATTAACAATTTCGTTCACATCACATTTTTCAGAATCAAGATGTAGGGAGTTGAACATTGTCCTGTAATGTAGTACAAGATGGTCTGCCTCCTGTTTTGTGAAAGAACCTTCTTTTAGTTTCAATTCTGCCGTGAGGTCTTCTCCTGTAGCGAATAGGTCTGTAGAGATTCGCTTCACAGCACGGCCTTTTGTGAATCGAATTTTGACATTGTACGAACCATCCATTCTCTTTCTGTCCTTCTGGACTTCTGCTTTGATTGTAAGCATGGGCATTTTTGTTTTTTGTGTCAACTGCAGTCAACAGCGGTCAACATTTTCCCATTATCTGGGCTAAACCTATAGTAAATAGGCAGTATTCCAGCGGTCAACATGCGGTCAACATTTGGTTAAAACTGTGCTGTTTTTTGAGAAATCCACATTTTTAAGGAAATGGTTATCTTCAGTAGCTTGAATTTTAATGATTCTTGGAAAATCCTAAAAATCAGGACTTTAGAGAATAAAAAAGCCTCAGATTTACTCTGAGACTTTCGTGATTCGGTCGGGGCTCGAACCCGAGACCTACTGCTTAGAAGGCAGTTGCTCTATCCAACTGAGCTACCGAACCGACCTTGTTGCAGTTTTGCGGGTGCAAAGGTAGACATTTTTTCCCAAATCCACAAATTTTAGACGGAAAATCTGATGTATGTGCGGTCATCGAAGCTGTTGAAGCCGGGTGTGAAGCCCTTTGTTGCCTTGAAATGACCGATGTTGAGTGGATCGTTTTGGCGCTGTTCTTGTAGACGAGCTTCAGACTCTGCCAGCGTGGGACAGAGGAAGGGATAGCCGTCGGAAGCGAAGACAATCTCCCAAGGTCGGAAGTCGAGAGCGATAATGGGTACGCGCGTCTCTGGGATGGGGAATCCGTCGATGACGGCGTAGGTTTTGTTCTGACCTTGCATTTCTCGCAGCATCTCGGGGATGATGGCTGCACGAGCCTGATCGTCTGCGAGGATCTCGTCGGGTGTCTTACCATCGGCCAGTAACTCCTGCACTTTTTGGGCTCGCATCTCTGCTAGCCGTTGTTCGTAGGGCTTGGGGTTCTCGCAGAGTTCGCCTCCGACGAGACATTGACAGTCGCCCACGAGCCAGATTTCCCGACGACGGTTGGAGTAGATGATGGCTGAAGCACTAAGGCGTTCTTCGGGGTGGGTGGCCAGCAGTTCGGCTGTGTCCTGACGGCCTGTGAGTTTCCAGAAAGGCAGGTAGACATCGCGGATGGCCTTTGTGGCCTTGACGCAGAACTGATGGCACGATGTGTCGGGCGGCATCTTCCTGATAAGACTGCTGATGACGGTCATCGCATAGCAACCATTCGACATGCGGGAACTCCACTGGCGCGTGGCCTTCGAGGTGGAGCCGTCGATGATGGCAATGAAGTCATTTGTGATGACGATGCCGTCCTCGCTTTTCTTTTGGGGATTCTTCGGAATGAGGCTTTGCTCGATGATTTTCATTTCGGGGGGATGGTGTATTAGAATACAACTTCGGGATGAGGTCGGCTCTGCCGATACGACGGAGACTCTGCTCGATGTTACGACGTTCCTCAGGCTTGTACCAGAAGAAATACTGACGCTGGGCGAGTTTCTCACGCTGGCTCTTGGCGGAGAAGACGGGCTCGAGGGTGTAGGGATCGTAGCCTGTGTACCAGGTCTCCGTAGCGACAGTCATGGGCGTGGGGGTGAAGTCCTGCACTTGTTCGAGATGGAAGTCGAGCTGTTTGGTAAGCACGGCGAGTTCGGCCATGTCTTCTTCCAGACAGCCGGGGTGGGAGGAGATGAAGTAAGGGATGATCTGCTGGCGGAGGTTCTCCTCGCGGTTGATGCGGTCGAAGATGCGCTTGAAGGCGTAGAACTGTTGGAAGGAGGGTTTGCGCATGAGTCGGAGCACACGGTCGCTGGTGTGCTCGGGAGCCACCTTCAGTCGTCCGCTGACATGACGGCAGATGAGTTCGCGGGTGTACTCCTCAGCGGCTCGGTTGGCGGCCTCGTCCTTACTCCTATATAATAATAGGTCATAGCGCACACCGCTGCCGATGAAGCTACGCTTGATGCCGGGTAGGGCATCGACGGCGTGGTAGACGTCGAGGAGCTTCGAGTGGTCGGTGTTGAGGTTCGGACAGATCTGAGGGTGGATACAGCTGGGGCGTCGACATTTCTCACAGGCGTTCTTATTGCGGCCATGCATGCCGTACATGTTGGCTGATGGACCGCCGAGGTCGGAGAGATAGCCTTTGAAGTCGGGCATCTGGATGACCTGTTGCACCTCTTTCAGGATACTCTCCTTGGAGCGGCAGGTGATGAACTTTCCCTGATGTGCGGAGATGGTGCAGAAGGCACAACCACCGAAACAGCCGCGATGGATATTCACGCTGTGCTTGATCATCTCGTAGGCAGGAATACGCTTGCCTTTGTACTTCGGATGGGGCTGACGGGTGTAGGGCAGGTCGAAGGATGCATCGAGCTCAGCGGTGGTCATCGGTGGAAAGGGGGGATTGATGACCACATAGGCATTGCCCATCCCTTGAAGGAGACGTTGTGCGTGCATCATGTTCGACTGTTCTTCCACATGACGGAAGTTCTCGGCCTGGGCACGCTTATTGCGGAGACACTCTTCGTGGCTGTGGAGTACAATGTCGTCGGGAGTGATGCCACCGGGAATGTCTGCCCGAGAGGCAAGGAAGACGGTCTGAGGAATGTCGTGGATGTCGCTGATATGCTCACCGTTGCTGAGCCGTCGGGCCAGTTCAAGGGTGGTCTTCTCGCCCATACCATAGGTGATCATGTCGGCTCCCGAGTCGCAGAGGATACAGGGACGGAGCTTATCCTGCCAGTAGTCGTAGTGGGTGACACGTCGCAGGGAGGCCTCGATGCCGCCGAGGATGACGGGCACGTCGGGATAGAGCTGTTTGAGAATCTGCGTGTAGACGATGGTGGGGTATTCCGGTCGCATGTCATGACGGCCGTCAGGCGAATAGGCGTCTTCGGAACGTAGCCGACGGTTGGCGGTATATTTATTGACCATCGAGTCCATGCAGCCCGGAGCGATACCGAAGAACAACCTGGGCTTTCCAAGTTTCTTGAAATCGCGGAAATCGCCGTGCCAGTCAGGCTGAGGGACGATAGCCACTCGGTAGCCAGCCGCCTCAAGGGTTCGACCGATGACAGCCGCACCAAAGGAAGGGTGGTCGATATAGGCGTCGCCGGAGAACAGAATGACGTCGAGTTCATCCCATCCTCGCAGCTCCAACTCCTTTTTCGTCGTTGGCAGAAAGTCTGTCAGCCTATATTCTTTCACATTTCACCTCTTAACTCTAAATTCTAAAATCTAAATTCTCAATTAAACGGTGTTCCTTGGATGGCTCGTGTGGTGGAGCCGAGGCTGTCGTTGCCCCTGTCCTTCCAGTTGATGTAAAGCAGCACGAGCTGTTGCAGACCGAAGGCCTTCATGTTTGGATGGTAGATGACATCGAGGCAGAGGTCGAGCAGGTCTTTGTCGACACCGGCCTGTGACTCAAGCAGGGCGCGGATGTTCAGTTTCAGTTTGTCCAACACTTGCTCGTCGACGTATCCGTTGGAGTCGATGAGGTCACGGAGCAACTGGTACTTCTCAATGGTCTGGAGATGAGTCTCCTCGATGTCGATACTTCTTGTACCGGATGAGTTTGTCTGGATCTTCATGTTAAAATGTTGTTTGGTTGTTTAATATATTATTTAATGTAATAGGAATTTCAGGATACCCCGCATGAGGGCGAAACGCACATACTCCTCCTTGATGCACTCGAAGGGGAAGCCGAGGGTCATCGCCTTGTAGTCAGAGCCGTCGTAGGCGACGCAGGCACTCTGCTGGTCGGCATAGCGCATGGCACAGAAGGCCGGGGCCACAGGCTGTAGCACATCGGGATGGGTGGCAGCATAATGGCGCTCGTTGAGCTGACGGTAGAAGGAGAAGGTGGTGCCGAGACCGTTGATGGTGTTACGGTGCAGCGAGTCGGCATCAGTACCCAGGTAGTTGCATTTGAGCACGTCTTCGAGGTAACGTCGATCTGCAGGCATCCTCATGTCGGCTCCGATGTAGGAACCGCTGACGAGCAGAGCACCGCCACGGGATGTGAAGAGCTGCAGATGCTGGTGCATCATCGGCGACAATGCCTGATATGGACGGAGCGAGTGGCCGTCGTTCTTCTCAAGTCCGAGGATGAGGTCTATCATGTCATATTTCAAGGGGATAACCTCGTTTGTCTCAAGTGCTTCAGAGGAACAGCTGACGATGTTATACTGCCCGGTATTGGAAATTGCGTCGGCATGGGTGCGGATGTAGTTGAAGTCGTTGCCGGCGATGAACTGTCCGGCCAGCGTCTCGTCGGTAAAGCCGAGGCCGTTAGTGGTCTCCTTACCCATCGCAGCCTTATTGAAGCAGGTCTGATAACCTAACCATCCAGCGGTTCGTCCGTAGGTGACGCCAGCGTCGTATTCGAGGTCGAAACCCTGCTCAGCGCTATTGTCGCGGACAGCTGGAGAGGAGAGACGGTGGAAGCCGTTGACGATGAGGACAGTCTTCTCGGCCTCGGGGGTATAATAGCATGACACCACCTCGCTGGGGAAACTCTCACCACCCTCGTTGACGGCAGCTACCCGGAAAGAGTACTGACGACCTGGCGTGATGGGAATCTTCACACTGTTGTGGCCCTTGCCCTTGATATACTGTCCATTGTCGAAACCACTTCTGCCCGTGGCCGTATAGACGATGTAACCCGACGGTTTGGCGGTGGGTTCGAGCGGGTCCTCGACAGCGGTCCAGTGAATCTCGGCCTCGCCTTTGCCGGTGAGGACGACATAGACATGGTCAGGTGTGAGCGGACTGACGACAAAGGGTACATGGTGCATGCGGCAGACGTAGCGTAGCAAGGTCTTGTAAATACTACGTGCAAGATCGAAGCGGAAGTTGGGATCCTGCCCGAAGCGCATGTCGGCGAAGTTCTGGTGTGACATCGTCTCGATGATGGCGCTGGGCACCTTCGGTACGCGGCTCTCGGAGTAGTTGCGGTCGAAGAGTTCGCGCCGCTGCCACTCGTGGTAGATGGCCTGCATCTCGTTGGGGATGATGGTGAGCAGTTCGTCGGCAAGGTCGCGTGAGGCCAGACGGCTGCGGCCCGTGCTGAGGATGCTGTCATTCATATAAGTCGTACAAACGGCGAGTGTGCCCGTATGGGTTTTGCCATCGGCCGTATAGCCAGCATCGGAGTGTACGGCCAGCGAGAGTTCGATGGGAACATTACGGCCAGTAGTGTCGGGCATATAGCAGGAACCACCGGCGAGGAGGTTGGTCATGCACGAACGGACGTTGATATCGTCGCCGTAGTCGTCCTGACCGTCTTTCGTGCTGTAGACGGAGTAGGGCATGCCAGCCCATTGGGCATAGTAGCGTGAGCCTTCGAAGCAACGTGGCAGGAGACTGACCTCTCCCTCTCGGGCGATGTTACCCATACCGCCACCGAAGCGTACACCGTCGGCGGTGACGATGCCATCACGTTCACTGACATTATCGATGACCACACAGTTACGTTCGTTGTTCCCTTCGTCAAACTGGAAGGTACCGAGATATACCCAGGTGCCACCGCCCATCTGCTGGTTCACACGGAACTCGGTGGGGATGCCTTGGTGCCAAACGGTGTAGTGGGCATCGTCGATACTACGGTCTACGGTCTGATAGCTCACGTAGACAGCGTACTGGCCGGACTCGGGGATGGTGGGATACCAGATGATGGTACTCTTCATGCCGGCATCGTTGACGGTGTTGGTCTGTCGTGCCGTACCTGCCTCGAAGGGATTCTCACCTTCCTCGTAGCCGCCTTCGTGGAAGGCAAAGCCCGGGATATTGGTAGGATGCCAGTCGTAGAGGCCTTTGGTCTCTTTATAGCGGGAGCCGTCGGCGGCCTTCTTCGTGTCGTTGTCGATGACGGCCTCATGATCCTGCCAGTCACGCTCACGAGGTGTGAACACAACGGCCCCAGCCTTCTCGAGCATCGGGATGAGGTAGGGGTTGACGATGGTCTGCGTGAAGAGATCCTCACGGGTGCCGAATAGCGCCGGACGCTGCCAGCGCCACATGTGCTCCTTGAGGTTGTAATAACGACCGTGACTCGCCCAGATGGAGAGATGACGGTTTTGCAGACCACGAGTAATCTTATAGGGTAGGGAGGCGTTGCTCACCCACGGCCGACCAGTATAGTCGATGTCGCCCCAGAGACGGTTGGGGTCCTGGTCTTTCTGCAGACGGGTAGGCACGAGCTGACGGATATCCCAGCCACCGGTCTTGACGGTGAGGTTGTAATGTTTGTAAGTTGGGGAGATGATTTTCTTGACAGCGTCGTAGATGTCTTCTGCCGACTTGGGGGTAAAGAGCTGTTCGCCGAAGTGTGAGTCGGCACAGACCTCGATGGTCTTGGTGGTATCGTTGACGTTGACACTCTGTAAGCGTGAGGCGGTCCTGACGTGTTGGCCGTAGGGACGGTATCCTCTGAAATAGTTGTCGAGTGACTTCTTGATGTCCTGTTGTGCGTTGACAGGGAGTATCAGTAAGGCTGCAAGGGTCAGTAAACAAATTCTTTTCATACGAGTTCTCCAATGGTAAAGTTCTCAGGCTTCTTCCCCTTGAAGTCCTTATAATAGAGTTTGATGTCCCTCATGTCGCGATCCAGGTCGCCCGAAGGGATGATGGTCTTGGTGCAGACGATACGTTTCTCTGTGTAGTCGACACCATAGAGCAGGATGGGAAGTCCTGCCTTCAGGGCGATGAAATAGAATCCTTTCTTCCAGTCAGCCGTCTTCGAGCGTGTGCCCTCCGGGGTGATGCACAGATGATAGGTGTTGGCAGCCTTGGCGGCTTCAGCGATGGCATCCGTCATACTCGTCTTCTTCTGACGGTATACCGGTATGCCTCCCAAGTGCCGGAAGATGGGACCGAGGGGCCAGAAGAACCACTCCTTCTTCATCATGAAATTACACTCCATGCCTCTTGCACGACTGTAGAGCAGACCGAGGATGAAATCCCAGTTGCTGGTGTGTGGAGCGAGACAGATAATAAACTTGTCGGGATGGTCTTCTGTTACTTCAGCAGTCCATCCCATGTGTTTGTATAACAGCCAGTTACAAAACGACTTTAACATAAATTCCTTACGCGTTTATTTGATCTAAAATGTCACTGACCTGCGCACTGAACTGTTCGCGCAGATCCTTAAAATACTTCTTTGCCGGAACGCCTGGCTCAGGGTGTGACACCCGGCGGATGGCGTTGTCCTGCAGCTTTACGATCGAGAAAATATGGGCATTCAAATTCTCTTTGTTGGATGACGGGCCATAGAGCGATACGGCTACACACTCAGCGAATAATGCCTCACAAATCAGATTGATACTCTTCTTTAGTCTTCTCTTGTTTGCCATGTTCTTTTCCTCCTTAAAATATAGTTATTTGCTAAATTGACTAAGCAAAGATAAGCATTTTTTTCGAGATACAAACTCTTTACGACCAAAAAAATATTAAAAAGTCGATTTTAGCCTGTTTTCTTTCGTATTTCTAACAAAAATAAACTAATTTTGCACGTCGAAAAGTATTATTCATTCAAAATAAACAATTAAAAGATTATGGAAAAAAGTGCATTGCAGATAGCAAGAGCTGCTTATCAGCCGAAGTTGCCCAAGGCGCTTCAGGGTGCTGTGAAAATCAAGGAGGGTGAGCCCACCCAGAGTGTCGGTGACCAGGAAGAGATCAAGAAGCTGTTCCCCAACACCTATGGTATGCCGATCGTGGAGTTTGTGCCCGCTACCGAGGCCAACAATACTAAGATGAACGTAGGTATCATCCTCAGCGGCGGTCAGGCTCCTGGCGGTCATAACGTCATCACAGGTCTGTTCGACCAGATCAAGAAGCTCAATCCCGAGAACCGCCTCTATGGCTTCATCCTCGGCCCTGGTGGTCTCGTAGACCATAACTCTATGGAGCTGACGCCGGAGATCATCGACGAGTAGCGTAACACTGGTGGTTTCGATATGATCGGTTCTGGCCGTACGAAGCTGGAGAAGGTGGATCAGT